>JABLTR010045196.1_pt1 | contig 155169 bp, 148 predicted proteins | sample 7160071 | NCBI WGS metagenome assembly JABLTR01 (sample SAMN14651230, study PRJNA627086) | human gut metagenome | isolation source: feces | host: Homo sapiens
CTACAGATTTCTTAAATTCAAAACTATATTTTGCCATGATTAAACCGACCTCCATTTCGTTAGATTTTACGTCTAACTTTTGGGGGTCGGTTCATGCTCAGTCCCTTTTCGCATGATTTCTCTCATAATTCATTTTAAAATTCACAACCAAAGTCATTGAAAAAAACCTTTATCTTTTCTTTTCCATACTTTTTTTCAACTTCTGGTGTGATATAAATAGTTAAATTTTCTAACGACCTTGTCAGGCCTACATATAATCTATTTTTAAAGATAGTTTCCTCGGTCTTTGTACCTAATAAATAAGCAGCCAAATCAGTTGTCAATATCAGTAGACAATTATTTCCTTCTTGACCTTTAATACTGTCAATCGAATTTACATAAACCACTTCATTTTCATTCTCATTTCTTTCATCAGGAATTAGATTAATAATTCTTCCATATGCCCGTTTGTCTTTTAATGGTTCCATCTTAAAAGTTCGCTTCATAGCTTCCTGCTTGTCTTTACAACACATATAATTATGTAAAAGCTTTTCGCCCAAATAATAAGACGCTCTCATACATGCCAATTCGGTTATATTTGGATGATTATTTTGCATCACTATAGAAATTTCTTCACAAAGAGCTTCTCTAATATCTTTACTCTTTTCCCGTGTATGCGTTTCATATATACTCTGCCTCTGCGAAACAAATTTAAGATTAAAATTCTCTTCGAGCAACAATTCTGTAATATTTTTATCTGATGCAAAGCATATAACAACTGAACCATTATCTTTTTCAGAATACTGTTTTTCTGCATCTGCAACAATGATATTGGAGATTGCTAAATGGTTTTGCGGGCACCTATGACAGAGCGTAAAATACTCTACTGAATCCGGATAGGTTGCAGTAAGTTTTCTCAAACACTTATGTCCCTTTAAATCTTGTTTTGGATCTCCCATTAACAAAATTGTAATCCCTAATTTATGCAATGACTCAATAATGTCAAACATATCACTATCAATATCTTGAGCTTCATCAATGCAAATTGCACCACAATACGACTTAAAATTATTTTTTATAATATTTCTCTTTTCCTTGATTTCTTTTGTATCTTTTGATTTCTTTACTACAACCCACTTAGCTCTTTCTGGAATAACCGTTTGATGCAATACATTTTTATCTTCCAATCTACCAATCGCACCGTTTCTGTATGCAGGTACTCCAGGCAGCTCTGCAACGGAAATTCTTTCATACTGTTTTCCAAACAACAGATAATAATATGGTCTTACAAATTCTTGATACAAAAAAGAATGTATTGTACTCACTACAATGTTATCCGGTATACAACCATAATGCTCTTGCAATTTTCCACTTATACATTTAACTGCATTATTTGTAAATGTGATACAAAATATCTTTTTATGATCTTCTATCTCTGAACGAAATTGGATTATTGTATCAGCCATAACAGTTGTTTTACCCGCACCTGCACCTGCAATACCAATTTTCATGACCACTCACCCTCCACTATAACTGAAGTTTTCTTCATAAAATCGAGGACATCTTTAATATGCTTTGGCATTTCCAGATCCGGTAAGTCTCCACATTCTATATCTTTACAAATAGTCAACATGTCTGACGCTTTCGCATTTTGCCATGCTTTCTGCATTTCTTCGGAACTCATATCCTTCCAACCTAATATTTCACCATACTTATCTTTGAGAATAGTATAGTTATCACCTGTCTTTACAATTTCCGGTTCGAGAGTTTTTTCGTCTGTTGTTCTAACACAAATAGTTTTACCATCATCATATTTATCATGGTCTTTTTTGGCTTTTTCTTGATAATCATAGTCACGAATAATACCAAGCTTATTGCTTGTACCGGAATTTACTTTCTTCCATATTTCAATGATTTTAGTATATCCTTTATGGAAAGAAATTAATTCTATATCACTTAATTCATTCTTCGAATCCAAATAGGAACGGATCAACATTTCTTCTGAAATACCCTCGAACAAGATACATTTTTTTGAAAAGAATAATTTGAATAAATCCAAATTTGGATTTTTGGTTAAATAATCCCTTTCCTCTTCTTCAAGTTCTTGCAATAAGGAAAATGCATTACCTTCATGTACAATAACCACATTTTTCAAATCCATTTTGTTAATGAGTTCTGTACTATGAGTGGAATAAAACAATTGTGCAGATTTATTTTTTGAAGCAAAAACCTTCAAGAAACTTGACATTAATCTTATGTTGTTTATGCATAAATGAGCTTCTGGCTCTTCAATAGTAAGAATATTTAGTGCTACATCATTCTTCTTTCCCATCAATGAATTTATCAATACTAATAACAATATAAGATTCCTGTATCCCAATCCCTGTAATGTAAGTTCTGCGTCTGAATAACCCAATCGAATACTATTTAATATAGTTTGCATCGGCGGCATATTAGGCAATATGCTAATATGCTCAAAAAATTCTTTTGCATCCTCAAGTTCTGATTCCTCTTGCCAATTTATCACATGATCCATTTTACTTACGGTTTTAAGTTCTTCAAAGAAATGGTTATACTCTTTTTCAACTTTTAACTTATCATCATCAGACAATCCCATCTGCAAAACTTTCACAAGCGACTTTGAACCAAGGCGTTCCTTTGTCCTTGAAAACTCATCCCTTTCTGCTTCAAGTGCAGTATATTTATATAATTTTAAGGTATCATACGCAACGCTTCCCTTATCCGGTACTGTTATGGAATAAGTGTAAAATTCCGTCGGAAGCAAATTCATTTTAACTTTCTTAATAGAAATTTCATCTACCGTTTCTTGCATCAAGACATGTTTTACCAGCTTAAATATTTCCTCTGCTTTTGATGGTTTGTACTCATATCGCAATCCATACACAAGTTCTCCATTTTCTACTGAATAACTCAAATCTTTCACAAAATAATTTTCTGTAACATCTGCCTTCAATTGTATTTCAACCTTAATAACTGGCATTTCTTTGATAAAATCAGCACATTTTATAGTCCCATCAACGATACTTTTCTGATTTTCAATTATGTAATGATAGTATTTTTCCTTCGCAGCATCATTTATATCTATCCAAGATAGACTCTTTCCCGAAAAACTTGATTCATCTGTCAAGAAGGGCAAAGTTACTGCTCGTAACAGATTACTTTTTCCACTATTGTTTTCACCTATCAAAACAACAGTCTCTCCCAAACAAATATCTATATCTTTCAAATTTCTATAATTTTTTATAATTAATCGTGAAATTTTCATAGGCTCCTCCTGAATCAACTTACTTATTCCAGAATATTATACCATAAAAAATGGCGAAGTGCTTATCGTAACACTCCGCCGAAAGCCTAACCGGTTTGAGCAAAAATGCTTGGTTAGGTCTGCTTTACTATTTTATGCAGCTCTACTGCATTTATACACTTAAATGTACTTTCCAATCCGCTGGAAGATTCATTGCTTTAAGACTGACCACACTAATATTATTTTGAATCAGCTTATCGAAAGCATCTACAAATACTGTCCACTCCTCATCGGATGAACGCAAATACTTCATCGCCAATAGGATTTGATACAAACCGTTATGTGCCGGCGGTGGTAAGATTTTATCTGCGTCCAGAATTTCTGGTGTCGTATGTATTGTGCGATTGTAAATTCTGGAATTATGAGCACACATATTACGCAATACTGAAACGCCCTGTATCCATGAAGCAAGCATTTTCTGTGATGGATTTACCAAATTTCCTTTTTTCGATTTATATTGGTAATTAGTTGCTAATATAGAATACGAACTTCCAGTACCTGTTTGCAAATTCTTAATTATCTTCGATAGCGTACCAAATGAAAGAACTTCAACAGCTGCCCATACAGGCACCTCGCCATCATGATTATCAAAATTATGTTTAATAAACACATCATTAGAGCGAGCAATTTCTGACGCTACTGTAGACATATTCTGCCAATACAGTTTTTTCTCTTTAAAAATCGATGAATCCTGCAAAACAAGCGGTTCTCCATGTATAAGCAACGCTTCCACCAATCGTACTCTCAAAGCCACTTCAATCTTGGAAATCATTGAAAAAATCAACGCAGATAATTCCTGATCAAATTGATACAATTTTAAAATATCTTCAAACTTTGTTCCCGGAACATACTTCTTTGAAGCATTATCATATAAGTGGAACGAGTATCCACGCAAACGATAAAATCCAACTGACTTTAACGCCTTTTCCACGTCTGCACGAGAAGTAATTGCCATTCCCGCATCAATATATGATTGAACTTGCTGTGCTATTGTTAATATTTGTTTTGGATATTGATACATAAAACACCCCATAAATGAAAAAGTCCCACCGGGTTGCGCATGAAAATCAGAGGCGTGGTGGGTTCTGTTACTATCATTATACAACTTTTATTGTGACTGTCAAGATTCCTTTTTTTAAAAAGAATACAAGCTCCCAATATTTCTTGCAGTACACACCTGTTACACTTCGTGTAACAGGTGTGTACTGCATTGTCAATTATCTATAAATCAATTCGTTCAACACAATTTCTTCTGCACGATTATGGATACTGCCCATTCTCTGAATCCATTCCCACTGATTATCTTCTTTCATTTTCTCGGTTACAGACTCAGCTTTTTGCATTTGATTAATGATGGTCTGCAATCTGTCTTGTGCCTGCTCATTTATATCCACCAGATAGCTCCAGAGCTGACAACTCAACACCAAATCGTTAAATATCACTGGCTTATTCTCCCTCAAATATTCTCGGTGCATACGTCCATACTTTCCAATAGGACGTTCTTCCTCCGGCAACTTCAAATCCGGTATATAATAATCCCCAACCAGTACATAATCAATTCTGTTCTTCGTAAGTCTTTCTTTCATCGTATTTAACCTCTTTCACAACGTATTTATCATAGCTTGACTTCATCTGTCGTAAAAGTGTCGTAAATTCAGGTCGGATTTTGAAAAAATCCTTGATTTTCAAAGGTTTTCAGCACTATTTTCGTCACTTGCCGTGGCAGATGAAAAGTATTTTTGTCATGTTCTCATTTCTCCTTATATGTTGGTTTCCCTTGAAGTATAACATATCTAACTTTGCTCTACCATATACAAATCTATACAACGTCACAGTCAACCTCATTGACATACATGCAGATTGCATGATACTATATACGTGCAAAGTACATGTATGGGAGGTGAGTTTTTGCCACGTAATAAATATCCAGAAGAAACCGTTCAAAAAATATTGGATGCTTCTTTAAAATTATTTTTGGAAAAAGGGTACGAAAAAACAACTGTATTAGATATTATAAGTGAAATGGGCGGACTGACGAGAGGAGCTTTTTATCATCATTTCAAATCAAAGGAAGAAGTATTTGACGCTTTATGTGAAAAACTTTTTTATGAGAGTAATCCCTTTGAGAAAGCAAAAAGCCACAAAGAACTGAACGGATTAGAAAAGTTAAAGTTCGTATTAAAAACATCTTTTGATGAAACAGAGCATCATCAGTTAAGTATGGCATCCATGCAACTTATGGGAAGTCCAGCTTTTCTAAAAAAGCTGATTGAAAGTAACCAAGAATTAGCACCTATGTATCAAGAACTGATCGAGGAAGGAATACAGGACGGTTCTATTAAATCAGAACAGCCAAAATTATTAGCAGATTTGTTTGTTCTTTTAACGAATTTCTGGTCGATACCTACGATATATCCCATGACTGATGATGAAGCATGGCAGAAATTTTTAATGATCAAATCGATTATGGATAATTTAGGGCTTCCAGTAATTGATGATGAAATTATCAAGTTATGCAAAGAAAACGCTTAGCGTTGCATATGAAAATAAGATTGTCGAAAGGCAATTTTATTTTTAACAATATACATACACGCAGCATGTATAAAAAGGAGGAAATTATGAGTATCTATATTAAGAAAAACAAGTTCTTATTTATCTTAACGATTTTAACCAGCGTAATCTCTTCTCTGGGGTATGTTTTTATGGCTGTCCTGCTTCAGCAACTATTGGATATCGCTATGGATAAAAATATCCAGCAATTTATGAGAATTGTTATATTTTCGATTGTCTACTTTGTAGTGTTGGGATCTTTTCTTTATCTCCAATCGTTACTAAGCAAAAAAGTGATTTGTAAGATTATGCTTCAAATCCGCTCGGATGTTTTTCGAGGAACAATCAATCACAGTATAGAAGATTTTGAAAAGAAGAATACCGCTGATTATATATCTGTCGTTACAAATGATGTGAAAATGCTGGAGGACAATTTTTTACTCCCATTATTTGAAGTAGTCCAATACACTGTTATCTTTATATCATCTTTCGTATTGATGATTTATTTTGACATCATTGTTACACTTTGCGTAATAGTAGCGATTACAGTTATGTTCCTTATGCCAAGTCTGCTGGGTGGAACACTGGAAAAAAGACAGAATAAGTTTTCTTCAAAGTTGGCAGAATTCACAGTCAGCTTAAAAGATATTCTGTCTGGATTTGAAATTATCAAATCATATTCTATGTCAAATACCGTAATACAACGATTTGAAAGGGCAAATACTGAAACAATCAAATCTAAATATAGCGTTGACAGATTACTTGCACTAAATGAGGGACTTTCTGCTTTCCTATCCCTTATGGTTCAAATTGTGGTTTTATTCTTATCTGCATACTTTATTATCGCAGGACGCATAACTGTGGGAACTTTATTAGGAATGGTACAAGTGAGCAGCAATCTGGCAAATCCTCTTATAATGATATTTACAAATGTTCCTAAAATGAAAAGCGTCCGTCCTATTGCAGAAAAGTTGGAAATTATATCGAAACATTCCATATTTCTGCCCCAAAAAGAAAGTGTAGCCACATATCACTCTCATATAAATGTAAAAGATTTGTTCTTTTCCTATGACGGAACAACAGATATATTAAGCGGAATAGACTGCCTTATTGAAAAAGGTAAGAAATACGTTATTGTTGGGAAAAGCGGTTGCGGAAAAAGTACACTGATTAAACTTTTATCTGGTTATTACTCCACATACAGAGGCGAAATTTTATATGATGATGCGGAATTTCATATACTGGATAAAGATAGTGTGGTTCAGCTGTCATCAATCATTCATCAAAATATCTATATGTTTGACGAAACCATATATGACAATATCTGTTTACATGAACACTATCCAGAGGAACAAGTTGAAAAAGTTATAAAGGACAGCGGATTGACCGAATTTATATCTGAGCTTCCAACCGGCTTACAATATCGGGTCGGAGAAAATGGCTCTAATCTATCTGGTGGACAAAAACAGAGAATTGCCGTTGCACGTGCTTTGATCAGAAACAAACCTATTCTCATATTAGATGAGGGTACATCTGCCATTGATATGCAGACAGCATACGATATTGAAAACAGATTATTAAAAATGGAAGATTTAACACTCATAACAATTACTCATCATTTAGAACAAAATTTATTGGATAAGTACGATGAAATCTTTTATATGGAAAATGGTCACATTAAAGAAAGGGGAAGTTTTAAACACCTTATCAATACATCTTCTTGCTTTTCAGAATATTTTCATTTAAAGAAATAAAGGACAACAGAGACAATGAAGACATCTTCTTTTAAAAAAGTCATCAGACTACAATTCAACGCTTTAATGATGATAACCATGAAAGGCACGTTGAAGCAAAAGAGAAAGTTGCTTGCCAGACATTTCAAGCAGGAAGTGTTATTTTGTGAAATGGGCGAAACAAAGAGCGTTTATTCTGCTCTACTATTTCCATGATATGAGCGATAAAGAAATTGCCAAGCCGTACCATGTATCACGTTCTGCTGTTGGCTATACACGGAACAAAGGCTTAGAAAAATTGAAAATGATGTTGAGTGAAAAGGAAATATTGTAAATGACAAAAGACTATGGTTATCCCTCTTTTGACCTTATCTGTAAAGCGTCAAGCGGAGATGAAACATCCATCAAGGAAATTCTAAATTTTTATGACGCTTATATCTCCAAGCTGTGTTTACGCCCGTTTTATCACGAAAACGGCAATGTCAGCATGCAGGTAGATGAAGAATGGAAAGGCGAGATCCAGACCGCTATGGTAAAGGCTATGTTGAAATTTGAAGTCAAGATTAAAGAGTAGCCTAAATATTAAAAGGGAGATACACCTATTTTGCATTATCTCCCTTTTTCAATAACTGTCACATTTAGTTTCTTTTAATCAAGATAATTGAATTTTTGAATTTCTATATTTCTTTAAAAACCAGCGTTTATGCGAACAACAGAATTATTTTTGATTTAATACGATTTAATAAATTCATTAATCTTGATTGAATTTGTTGATGAAACGTTATAACTTACGTCTTCTAAAAATGAACTATCTAACGCCGCTTGCATTTTTTTCAATTGTTCCTCAAAGGCTATCTCACAATTTTTATCAATATATTCTTTTTTATAGACAGCTGGTAAAATCAAAGCCGTAGATGTTTGAAATTTGTAACTCTTGTCAGCCAAATTAAATACTATATATACTTATATTATAGCATATAATATTATCGGCAATAAGCCTAAGACTCTTTCAGCCCGTCTGTATAATTTTGCCGTTCGAGAAATTTTAAATCTAATCTCAAAACATCGCCAGATAACTATCCAGTCTCTCATTAACGTATTTTGCAAACAGCTTTTCCATTGCCCCTAAATTGTGTTTCCCGTGATATTCATCAAAAGCATTATAATATGCCGCACGGTCTTTAAATTTAATATCGATAGGCGGATATCCTGCTTTCATCAACTCTAAATTTACAAGCAATCTACCCGTACGGCCATTCCCATCTACAAAAGGATGTATACCTTCAAATTCAATATGAAATAACGCAAGTCGTGTAATGATATGCCCCGTACTGTTTCCATAGGATTCAATTAACTGCTCCATCTTAGGCTGAATAAGATACGGCTGTACCGGGTCATGCTTTGCCCCCATGATTTTTACCGGAATTCTTCTGTAAACTCCTCTATCGTCTGTTTTATCCGCCAACACTAAATAGTGAATCTGTTTTATCACGCTCTCCGAGATCGACACCTGTTCTTTTACCAAATCACGCACAAAGTAAAAAGCTTCTTTATGACCGACCGCCTCCATATGATCTTTCAAAGGCTTTTTATCGATTGTAAGACCGCGCAAAACCATATCTGTTTCCCGCAAAGTCAGTGTGTTTCCTTCGATTGCATTGGAATTATACGTATACTCCACCACAAAGTCCTCTGTAAGACGTTCAATCTCTCCCTCCGTCAATGGACGCATAGAATCTAATTCCGATTTTTTTCTGTCGATCACCTCAAATAAAGTTTCTACAGATCTGTAGCGGCCATCTTCCGGTTTTTTTGCATTTTCAGGAATCTGCCAACTTCGTCCTTCCCGGACGACCCCTGGTATTTTCCCTTCTGAACACAATACCCGTACTCTCCTGTCCGAAATCTTCCACTTCTCTGCCGCCTGTTTCACTGACATATACATAACTTTTCACCTCGCTCAAACAATACTATAACTTATTATCGGAATAATATCAATGTTATCGGAATAATATTTTACGCATATCGGAACGATATGAAATAGTTCGGCGAATAACATTCAAATAATAAAATAATGCATTTTGATAATTCATTTGACATTAGCTGCATCATTCATTAGAATAATTACACAAATATGCTATGACTATTTTATAGTATGAAAACAATCTAAACATAGCAAATACGGAGTTTAAATTATGAAACATGAAATCGATACAATAAATTTAGCCAATATAGAATATTATCCTGCTATACAAAATACAGACTTACCCGAAGAAAAAATAATAAAATTTCCATTAAGTAAAATAACCAGTTTAGGCATTGCATTTCAACCTTTGACTACAATTATTCAAACCGCAATAACCGGCGGTGGAGGCAGCGGTATATATTTCGTTAATACACACGGAAAATCTATGTTTCAAAAAAACGGCAGCAAAAAATTTATAGGAGCACTAAAATCAAATTCCGGTAAAGTTGGCGGAGGACAGGCAACAATGACACCTCTCGCTTGTGATCCAACTATGCTGTTTATGGCTGTCACTTTTATAAATATTGAAAAGAAACTTGAATACTTTAACAGATATTCTCAACAATTATCAATTTAACTGGAATAACGAAAAATATAAAAATAATAAACATATACTCGTCCAAGAAATCCGAAAAGATTCCGAACAAAATATACTTTTATATAGAGAACTTATTGCAAATAAGCACACTGCTCCTTCTTTATTGCATAGCGACAAAGAAGTTGACCGAAAACTAAATAAATTAGAAAATCTGTTTAAAGATTATCAGCTTGCTTTATACCTTTATGCATTTTCTGCATTTCTGGAAGTTTTATTGTTGGAAAATTTTGATCCGGAATATTTGAATAGTACCATAACAAAAATAGAAGACTACTCTTTGAAATATAGAGAATTATATACACAAACTTATAATATATTAGAACGTTCATCACAATCTTCTATTCAATCCGGTGTATTAAATGGTATATCTACAACAAGTAATATAATAGGACAAGCTATAGCTAAAGTCCCGGTTGTTAATAAAGCGCAGATCGATGAAAATTTGATTGAATCAAGTAAAAAACTTAAAAAACATACTTCAAACAGAACAGCCAAAACATTAAATCCGTTTGTGAATGTCCAGAATACTATAGTTACGCCTTTTATTGAAAATATCGAAACTATAAATTCTCTACATAATACATCTGCCGATTATCTCTTTGATAAAGAAAACTTATACATTTGTCAACATACCGAATAAGAAAACCACAAGAGATATCCGGCAGATATATATCTGTCAGATATCTCTTTCAAATCTCCTTTAAAATTCACTTCCCACCATGATCATATACCTTAATGTGCTCTTCAAACGATTTCAGCACCTTAAGAAGTGGCTCCGGCAGGCGATCATAACATTCTTTCTTCAATTCTTCGGGTACTCCATAGAATCCTTCTGCAATGCTGCCGGCGATCGCCGTCAGAGTATCACAGTCTCCGCCAAGTGAAACCGCAGTGCGGATAACATCTTCAAAGCTGTCCCCTTCCATGAATGCTGTGATAGCTTCCGGCACTGTTTCCATACAAGTTTCTTTATGATAATAATCCGGTCTGATTTCATCACATGTACGACTCAAATCATAACCAAATTCCTGTTCGATATATTCCTTGATCTCCACTTTGCTGTATCCTGTCCTCGCCAGGAAAACAGCACTGGCAGTAGCCTCAGCCCCCTTGATACCTTCCGGATGATTATGGGTGACTTCTGAGGAAAGTCTTGCCGCATGTCTGACTGCATCAATATCGTTATATAGCCACGCCACCGAAGATACGCGCATCGCAGAGCCATTGCCAAAACTATTATAAGCCCGGCATTCCGGATCACGGAGCCACTGGCGGAACATTCCGCCGTATCCGGCATTGGGATACATCTTTCCAAACTTACGCATATGATCTGCAAGGCTGCGCAATATCCAATCATCCGAAGCATTCGGCTGTGCATCGAGAAAAGTCAGACCTACAGCTAAAGTCATTACGGTATCATCTGTATATGTAGATCTTTCAACAAACAAAGGAAAGTCTTTGCTCTTATTACCACGGTCAAATTCATAAGGACTTCCTATTATATCTCCCAAGATCGCGCCAATCATCTCTTTCCACCTCTCCTCATATAATCTTCATCGATCCTTCTTTTCCAGTCAGCAGACAATGGTGCTTTGCACGCTCTTACACAGGTGATCGCCTCACTTATGACTTCATAGTTTAAAGCAGTTCCAATCTCATCACTGTGATAGTTAGCAGACATGGATTCGTCAATTCCGAATCTTCCGGCTTCTTCCGCAGCGTCAATATTGGCGCCAAGGAAAAGGAACTCCCATCCGTAACATTCCTTTTTATGTTTTATCATATGACATATCTTATCATAGCTATAGCGGTAACTGGAATTTTCCATGCCATCTGTAGTAATTATAAAAAGAGTTCTCTCAGGAATATCTTCTTTATGGGCATATTTATGTACATTCCCGATATGATGTACCGTCCAGCCAACTGCATCTAAAAGCGCTGTAGAGCCGCGCACAAAATACTCCTTATCAGTAAGTTTCGTTACATCTGCAATAGCAACACGATCATGGACAACCTCTATTTCGTTGTCGAACAGCACCGTGGATATTACAGCATCACCCGGCTCTCTGCGCTGCTTTTCCAACATTGAATTGAAACCTCCGATAGTATCTTTTTCCAACCCCGACATAGAGCCGCTGCGATCTAATATAAATACAAGTTCTGTCATTTTTAAACCCTCCTGTTCTTTATTGTGATCTAATTATAGGTCAAACAGGAGAATTGATGGTCGCATGGCATGCGACATTTTTATGCGCCTATAAGCGGCTGGCCAAACGCAAATAAAATCTCATTCAATTCAAAAATATTGTAATTTCTATTCACGAGGAAATATTCCACGATCACATCGAATTTACTGCTGTGAGACAGAGCAAATCCCGCCCTGCCAATAAAATCTACCGTTTCATCGATATCCAGTTCCAAGGCAAAGGCAAAAGCCAGCGCTGTTGTCTTGGATGGCCTGTAATCCATATTATTTTTGATTTTAGAGAACAGCTTTCTGTCCACATTGGCTTTTTTATAAATTTCAGAGTCTTTCTTTCCGGTACGATCAATAAGCTGCAAAAGTGTTTCAGAAAATCCTGCATCCAGATCTTTCAGCAATTGTTTCCAATCGTCCTGATCCATTGAGTCTATTGTTGCAGCAGGCATATCGTGACATTCTTCCAACGCCTGAACTGCACAGATATCCTCACAGATCCGGCTACTTTTTATCAGCTCTTCTCTTATGCGCTCGGTTTCGATCAGAGAGCCATGCCTATTTTCCCTGCCATACTCATCAAAAGTTTTACTGCGTATGTAATTTTCATCGATATAACTGCTTACAGAATTAAACAGTTTCTCCGACAATGAGAACGCCTCTTTACCGAACACGACCAGATATATCTGCATTTCATTTTCCAAGACGAAATTACTGATTTCATGGACAGCTATTTGCAGAGCGAGAGACTTCGGAAATCCATAATTGCCGGTCGCTATCAAAGGAAAAGCAATAGATTCACACTCATGTTCTTTTGCCAATGCCAAAGACTTTCGATAACATGATGACAATATCTGTTTTTCACCATGTTCGCCATCTTTCCAAATCGGGCCTACCGTATGTATAACATATTTGGCATCCAATCCAAATCCGGGAGTGATAGCCGCATCACCAAACTCGATGCGGCCGATTTTCTGTCTCGCCAAAAGCAACTCACGTCCAGCTTTTTTATGTATCCCGCTGTCAACACCGGATCCGATGACAGGAGCGGGATTTGCAGTATTTACCACTGCATCCACCTGCATATTTACAATATCATTTCGCACTATTTCAAAAGGCATAAAAACCCTCCCGATCTAAAACAGCACAGCCATTACTTATCTATCAGTTCTTCAGTCTTAAAGACATAATAGCCTTCATAATAATAGCTGTAATCTATACCTTTCATGTAAATTTCACGATCAGAAATATTGTCTGTAAGAGCGTCTCTCAGAAGAAATTTAATTTCAACATCTTTAACCGGACTTCGTTCCATGGCAAGCAGATAATCCTCTTTGTCGACCTTGCTCCAGTCAACCACACGACCTATTTCTTTTTTCAGCATCAGGTCAAGCCATATCCTCATACTTCTGCCGTTTCCTTCCCTGAACGGGTGTGCAATATTCATTTCTACATATTTTTCAATAATTTCATCAAAATTCGACTGCGGCATTTTATCAATACTTTTTAATGCTGTTTCCAAATACATCAGCGGAGTAAATCTGAAATTCCCTTTAGACAGGTTTACTTTACGAAGCATGCCGGCGAAATCATAAATTTCATCAAAAAGATATTGATGAATGGCAGCCAGGCTTCCATATGTTCCCGGTTCCAGTTTATCCAAAAATCCATTTTCAAACATTTCCACAGCTTTTTGCTTGCTGATCTTTTCTTCAATCCTTGCCAGTTCTGCTGAATCCGTAATATTCAGTTTATTTTCAAGCATATCTTATCCACCCCATATTCATATACACTCTTATTTTCAGTAATTATATTATATCAAATCTACCCTATAAACTGAGAATAATATTTTGATCATTTTATGTCTATACCTGCAACAACAGCAAATATCCGGCGGAGCTTATGGCACCGCCGGATATTTTTGTCGCACCATTATGTAATGATCATTTCCACCTCATTATACCGCACCTTTTAACTGATCGATATTGCCGGTCTGAATAGCTCTGAGATTTTTCCTGATCTTCTCTTCAGGCCAGTCCCACCATTTAATCCTCGATAATGCAGAAATGATTTCTTCTGCAAACCGCCTCCTTATTATTTTTGCCGGAACACCACCTACTATGGTGTACGAAGGAACATCTTTTGTAACAACTGAACGGGCTCCGATTATCGCTCCATCTCCAATCGTGACTCCTGCTAAAACAACAGACTCATAACCGAGCCAGACATCATTTCCTATGATAATATCACCTTTATTATCCCAGGCATTCGTCACATCCTTCTTATCTGATCCCCATTCTTCAAAGAATAATGGGAACGGATAAGTCGATAATGAAGATAGCGTATGGTTTGCACTGTTAAAAATAAATTTTGCACCGCAGGCTATAGAACAAAATTTTCCGATCTGTAATTTATCATTATTTATCGGATAATGATAGAGCACATTGTTTTTCTCAAACGATGTTGGGTCATCTGAAAAATCATTGTATATCGTAAAATCTCCAACAGTTATATTTGGATTCGTTATCACATGTTTTAAATAAATCGTCTCCAGATCTCCTGTCCTCGGATAAATATGTTTTACTGGAATAGTCATTTAAAATCCTCCTGTCATTTCAATAATATTCATCTAACTATTCCAGACAAAACAATGCAAAGCTTCACCTAAACCACCTCTCTTTTGATCCAAAGAATATTTTTATTGCTTTCTTGTATAAAGTCATTCCTCTTCCATATACTCTATATACTGTTTTCCCCAGTCTTCAAGACTTTCCAATACAGGCAGGAATTTCTCCCCTATGCTGCTTAGATAGTATTCAACTTTAGGCGGCACCTGCGGATATTCCTTTCGTATTATCAGACCATCGTTCTCCATCTTTTTCAATTGTTTTGAAAGTGTAGCATGTGTCATATTCGGCATCATCTTCAACAACTGATTGAATCTTATCGGACCATCGCTTAGATAATGCATAATAAGAATAGACCATTTGCCCTGTAAAACCGACTGCGCGGTAAAATAAGGACATTTCCCAAATCTTTCATCTTGCGTATTGTTTTCCTTTTCAAGGTATCCCGTAGGATACTAAGTATACTAAAATATCGTACTTCTTATTTATCCCCTATAATGATATTATCATACCATTCCCGGACAGTAAAGAAAAGGAGGTTTATAAAATGAATGAATTAAAGAAAGTAGAAGATTATCTCAAGCAGGTCGATTATTTCTCGGTAGCTACAGTCGATGGTGATAAGCCTAAGTGCCGCCCTCTGGCATTCCACCTGTTTTTAAATGATCGCCTGTATTTTGGAGTGGGTACATTCAAAGATGTTTACAAGCAGCTTGTTAAAAACCCAAACGTCGAGATCTGCGCCTGCAACGGCGAAAATTTCCTACGGTATTACGGCGAAGCCGAATTTGAAAAAGATGATACGATAGCAAATATGGTTTTGAGCAAAGCACCTGCTATGCAAAAAATATACAACGATAAAACCGGCTTTAAGTTGGGAATTTTTCACCTGAGCAACGCCACTGCTGAATTCAGAACAAAAACAGGGATATCCGAAAAATACACCTTCTGACTTCAATCTCAAATCTCAATGCGTTCTTCACTTTGAGGATCGAACACATGGATCGCTTTCGGCGGTATATAGGCGCCGACTTTCTTCATACCTGTATTCAATGCGTGCAGAGACTCTTCGGAACATTTCGCGATGAGTTCTCTGCCTTTTTCATATGCAAAGCTTTCTTTATCATTTACATCGCTGTCAAAAGCCAGAAACATATAGCTGTTTTTTCCCTGATATTCCACATCGCAGACGGTGAAGATATTATCCTCCGAAGGATCTTCTGCCGGTCTTATTTCTATATCCTCCGCCCTTACACCTGCTATAACGTGTTTATCCACATACTTTTTTAAAATCAGGATATGCTGTGTTTTCTCATCTAAAAATACTTTGAATATACCGCGCCGCAAGGCCACCTGCCCATTTCCATCGTACACCACTTTCATTTCTATGAGATTCATTCGAGGGGTCCCTATAAACTGCGCCGTAAATACATTTGCAGGCCTTTTGTACAGATTCTCCGGAGTATCGATCTGCTGTATCCGACCCTCCCTCATAACAACGATCTTAGTCCCAAGGGTCATAGCTTCTATCTGATCATGAGTAACATATATCACCGTTGCAGATATATCATGATACAGCCTCGAAATTTCTCTTCTCATACGGCTGCGAAGCTGAGCATCAAGATTGGAGAGAGGCTCATCCATAAGAAACAGCTCAGGGCTGCGAACTATGGCGCGCCCCATTGCCACGCGCTGTTTTTCTCCTCCTGACAAGGTCTTCGGTTTTCTATGCAGAAGCTCTTCTATCCCCAGACGCGCCGCAGCACCTGATACTATCTGCCTTATCTCTTCCTTGCTCTTTTTCTCCTGTTTTAAACAAAACGCTATATTATCATACACTGTCATATGCGGATAAAGCGCATAATTTTGAAATATCATCGCAATGTTTCTATCCCTCGGACTCACATCACTTATATCCGTGCCATCAAGAAGGATCTTTCCCTCGGTTGCTTTTTCCAGTCCTGCTATCATTCGTAAGACTGTAGATTTGCCGCATCCCGAAGGTCCCACAAGCACTATAAAATCATGTTCATTGACAGTTATCGAAAAATCATCGACCGCCTGCACTCCATTAGGATAGATCTTGCTTATCTGTTGAATACGAAGTTCTTTCATTCTTTTCGACCTCTCCTTTCATATGCAGATCGCGATACTTTATTTTAAAACTCATTACTGCAGCTATCGTAAGAAAAGCAGACATCAGCCCGAACAGGAAAGCACGCACTGCACAGTACAGATACCGCATTTCAATTTCTGTTTTATGCCCTTTTATAAAAGTATTTATCGATTCCGCTTTTTCTGCAAGCATCTCAGGCCAGAACTGAAGATCCGACCAGGCCGGAGGGATCATATCATCAGGATAGCCTGCGATGACTGCTGCCATCACTATAATTGACAATGCCGTGCATACTGTTATCAGTTTTTTCCTTCTCGGTATCCTTCGCACTGCATATCCTGCAAAAAACAAAATTACTATCACAGGAGATATAAGCAATACCAGCTTTAATATCCAATAAACAAAATCATTTTCCAGTCGGCTTCCTGTTTCAAATATGCTTTCTATCTCCTGCCTGATCATCATAGCCTGTTCTTCATATTCGGGAACAACATTTATACGATCAAAATTTATATCGCTGCCGCCGCCTGTCTGAGCTATAAAAATGCGATCGATTTCCCGGGAAACATCTGCGACAATATAATCATCTTCTCCATAATGAACTCTAAGTCCATCAGCATTTTCCGTACCGAAAAGCTCCCAAGCAGTCTGTTTGCCTAAAATACAAAGTCCGGCATCATCATGATCAAGCCTCAGAGCGTCCTTTGCCATCAAATCAGTTCTGCCGCATGCATAGACTATACCAGTCTCCGAAATACGCCCCAGTAAATGATTCTCAACAGTTCCGCTCCCATAGTCTTTCCAAAACAGCATGTCGTACTGTAGCTCATCTTCATTTTCCTGCGCATTTTCCCCGTATTTTTCATCATAATACACATATGCTTCCCTTGACGGTATCATCTCGCTTTCTGAATCTATCCGATAATATATCCCTTTGTTCTTACCCATATCAGACAAAGCTGATATTTCAAGGACTATCAGACATATAGCAGCGACCGCGCATATCATCGAGATCACATATTTCCCAAAACCTGAAAATGATTTTAACATCATTGGTCCTTTCTCACTTTGTTGCCCGCCTCAATGGGCTTGTCGGAACGTACGATAATTTTCTGTCCACTGGAGATACCTTCCACCGCAGCTATCTCACGGTTCTTATCAAGTACCTGCACCTCAAGCTTTTCCACAGTATATTCTTTTCCCAGTATCGTAGCTTCTTCAGATACAGTGTAGAGAAAGTAGGAACTGCCCTCCATGTTCAGCGCTGTTCTCGGTATGCAGCATTCATATGTCTTGGACGAAGAATCAAGCTCCACACTTACAAGCTGACCCAGATAAAAATCACCTTCCGGCAAAGGTATGCTGACAGTCATAGTCTGCTCTGATTCTTTCGCCGTTATAGACGCTACGGACAAGTCCTCAAATACAGTTCCGTCAGAAGCAGTTATATCTGCAACTGTATTTTCTCCGATATACCTGCTTTCCTCATCGGCTTCCATTACCGACACGGCAGTAAGATTTTTTCCGGAATCAGCTATCAGCATATCGGCAGTTCCCTGTGTTTTATCTCCTGTCGCTGTATTTATTTTTGTAACTATTCCGTTTTGCCCTGCACGAACAGCATAACCGGCAGCTTTTACTTTACGATATTCCTGAAGAGATCTTTCCTTCTTATCCTTCTCGCTCTGCAAAGAGTATACTTCTGTGGGCTCATCTCCCTCAGAATCAGCTCTGAGCTGATTTATCTGCTTTCTCAATGCCTCAGCTTCATTCTGACCTTCTTCGATCAGCCTGTCCAGAGAATCTTTATCTAAAGTATACAATATCTCTCCATTTGAAACTTTCTGTCCTTCTCTCACCCTAACTCCGTCCACCAACAGTCCCTCTTCGGTAAACACCGGTATTTCAGAAAGCGATCTTACTTCCGCCTGGGTCGATATCTCATGGTTTACAGTCCCAGGCTCCGCCTGTCCCATAACTACTTCAGGAAGGATCATATTATAAGTGATCCTCGATAAAACAGTCAGCCCTGCCATGATACCTAAAAAGACCAGAACTATTTTAATCTTTTTCTTAAATTCGATCGCGCATATATCCTGCCATTTCTCCTTTATATTGAGATTTCCTTTCAATCGAGCAAAAATTTTCATACCGCCCTCCCGCTGAAACAGATATATCCGTACTACTCTTTTACCGCAGATGCAACTATTCCTTTTTCCAACTGATCTTTGCACATGAAGAAAAGTATCATCGTCGGTACCAATGTGATAACGGCAGCGACAATGGCCTGACCTGCATTTTCCATCCCGATCTCCGGTAAATACAATGTCAGAGGCCATAATTCTTTACTGTCGAGGAAAATCATAGGCTGTTCCACAACATTCCAGTATTCTAAAAACTGCAGAAGCAGCGCTGCAACAATGCCGTTTTTCCCGAGAGGAATACCTATCTTCACAAAAATCTTCAGTTCTGATGCGCCGTCCAAACGCGCAGATTCTATAATATCTTCAGGTATCGCTCTAAAAAAATTATATAGAACAAATACAGGAAATGTGGAAAAAGCTCCAGGCAAAATGATGGACCATAAACTGTCCAGCAGAGACAAATTTCTCAAAACGAGATACTCCGACAGCATGATCACCTGAAACGGCATCATCATAAGGATTATATAAATAAAAAATAAAATCCGCTTCATACGAAATTCATATCTTGCAAAACCCCATGCCGCCGGTATTCCCAGCAATGCCTGTCCTGCCATGATCCCTAAAACGATCTTCATCGAATTCCAAAATACTGTAAAAAACTGCGGCTCCTCCAAAAGCACCTTTACATATGACTGAATAGTAGGTATCAAAGGAAGCAAGGACCAGTCCGCATAGCCTTCTGCCGCCGGACTCACTATAGGCGCGAGGTTCTCCTGCAATTCCGAAGGGTGCATAAACGACCCTGTAAGCAAAAATATCACCGGATAAATAACTAAAAAAGCGCCTGCTGAAACTATCAAAAGAACGAATTTATCTTTCATATCCGATCCTCCCATGCTTTTCTCAGCAGCGCCGTCAGCGCTATAAGCGCCAATGACAGCAGCACTGCCCCTGCCGCCATTTTATCCAGCGCAAGGTCACGAAACCAATTATTGAATAAATGCTGTATCATATATATGCTCTCATGAGGATAATTCCCCGCCACCAGATAAACTTCTCTAAACACTTTAAAAGAATTTATGAGCGCTAAAACCACTATGATAAAAAGCATAGGCAAAAGATTCGGCAGCGTTATACGAAAGAAGATCACCGACTCCGAAGCTCCGTCCATCCGTGCCGCTTCGTATATCTGATCCGGTATCATAGACAATCCCGCCAGCCACAGCACTATATGATATCCTATATTTTTCCATATGTAGCTGAATACAAGAACGGCAAAAGCCCATCTGCTGCCCATCCAATCCTGCACAGGCAGCCCTAAAGCATCGAGCGCCCCGTTGAACAGTCCGTTTCCGTCAAATAAGATCTGCCATAGTAAAACCACTGCGGCTACAGGTATAGCCATAGGAATCAAAAATCCGGTCTTCAGAAAACTGCCGACACGACTGTGCCTGTATATCCAAAGAGCTGTCACCAAAGACAAAGAAAGCAGCAGCGGAATACATACACAGATAAACAATCCGGTATTGCATACCGCCAGTATGAACGCCTGATTTGATAATACCTCCTTGAAATTCGATAATCCTCTGAACTCTCCTCCCGCCGCAGAGAAAAAAGCACGCCTGAGCACATCCGCATAAGGGATGATAAAAAACACAGAAACGCCAATAAGACTTGGCAGCAGAAAACACCATGCCGGATTTTTTTCTGCGAATTTCCGCACCCTCGCAAGATGTATTTTGATTCGAGCTTTTCTCTTTTTTTTGTTATTCATTTCCATAAAGCTCCAGCCTGTCTGTGATCTCCTTAACTGCTTTCTCTTTCCTTACTTCACCGTTCAAATATTTCTCCGTATACTCCATAAATATATCCATTGCTATATTATTGTTGTTGGTTTGCATGTTTACAGAGCCGGCTATATCCATAAAGTCATCTATTCTATCTTCCGGCAATTCATGCAGCGGCACTGAACGATTTGTAATTTCATTTCCAATCAGAGCCTGGTCTTCTTTCAGTTCTTCCAGAGTATTTTTCAGCACTTTTTTATTTATACTGAGACCGACAGATTCTCCCGCTACCTTCTGTCCTTCTTCCGACAAAGCATATGAAATGAAATCCCTGCACACTTCTTCATTATCTGTAGCTGCATTTATGCTCACTATAAGCCTCGGCATATAATATACTTTTCCATTGATCGAAGCCACACGATACTCCTCGCTCTCAATCTGCTGAAGTATCTGGAGCTGCTGCCCCTGAAATATATAGTCTATCTGTATATCATCATTTCCCAGCAGGTATTCCGTGCTCCCTACGGTCTGCTGAGGAGGCAGGTTCAGATGAGTAAGCTGCACTTTTCCACTGCTTTTCTGCGTTTCATGCAGTTTCTTTATATTATCCAAATGCATTCCCAGATCTGACCTGCTTACATTGCCGCTTTCAGTTTCCGGCTCTACAAATATCTGATAGTAAAATCTCACATAATCAGCAAATACATATTCACTTATCTCAGCGTCGTGACTTATTATGCGATCCACGAATTCTGTTCCGTCCTCCGCAGTCAGTACATCGTCATATTTGCTGAGAACGACCGGTAAAACAAATCTTAAAGGTACAGCGTAAGCCTTTCCGTCCCTGACGTATTTATCCATGACTTTTCTTATATTGTCTTCATTGTCAATCGACTTTACTTCCCCATCAAGCTGCATCAATATATTATTTTCCACGTAATTCTCAGCCTCTATGCCGTCGAGAAAAAGTATATCCGGCCCATCCCCTCCCAGGATATTTGTATTGAGTTTTTTTACAGCGTCATCTAATCCTGTATTTTCCTCTTCCATACCAACAATCACATTTACTTTCACATTCTCATTGTGTTTCTGATAATGTTCCGCTATTTTCCGTACTCCTTCATCTTCCGAAAGCGTATATATATCCAGTATATCTTTTTCTCCCTTTTCCTTTGTATCAGTTTTTTCATACCGAAGCAGCCCCGCCTCACCTTTTTCATTATTTATCGCAAGATATATACGTTCTTTCTCATCGAAGCATATTCTTCTGCCATATACCTCCGAAGGCATGACAGACATATCTTCATCGCCTATAAGCTGCCTTTTTTTACCGTCGCTGAACTTCTGAATTCCATCTTCATTAAAAAAATAAAAATCTCCGTCTTTTGCGCTCATAGTCCCAAGCATGTCGCTTTGTGTATAGGTTTCCTTCAGCTTTTTCAATGTTTTATCATTTTTCTGAACTATCTTTCTGTCCTTTATGCTGTATTGGACCACATCATCCGTACCTATGAGATAAAGATCATCACCCTCCACCATAAACGCTGCCGGACTGAAAAGAAGATTATCGCTTCCCAAAATACTATCCGTTATTTCTCCTGTATTTTTATTTATCAGATACGTTTCCCCGCTTTGATTGGATGCGATCAGATTTTCTTCATCTGCTATTGCCCCATCGTATGAAAATCCATCTCCTATGTACATAGACTCCGACACTCCTGATTCAGGCATTTTATTTTTTATTTCCAATGCTTTTCCTGATAAATCCACGTAATAACATCGAGTTTGTTCTGAGTTATTTTCCTGTAAACCATTATCAACGACCATGCTTATAAAATCTCCTTGCGGCGAAAATCTTACAAAACAATCCACCGCTCTGCAATCTTCTATACCCATTGCGTCGGTATAACAAAAAAGCCTTTCCCAGGACTTCCCACTGTCATCGCTTTCAAAAATATATCCCTTTTTTGAATCCTCTTCAGTCATGGCTATTTTCAAGTTTCCTTCTGAAGTCACACAAACATCCCATATTGAATCCATGCCGGCCGGCAGCGTTATTTCCATCTCCTTATATGTTTCGTGATCTTTCGCTTTGCAGGAAAACAACATTGCGATAGACACACATAATAAAAGCAATCCAATGATCCTTGACAGCCGCCGTCTGCATTCCATGTACATAATCATTTTCTGCCTTTCACACAAAATTTCATTTTTCAAAATTTTCACTTTCTTTTATTATACCTCCTGTTTTCTGCCTTTTCCCTGTTTGTAATAAACGATGTATTTTTTTGCAAAAAACGATAAAACGCTGCCGCCCGATCCTGGCAGCAGCGCCTGCTATCCATCATATTCTATACATACAACATTATTTCCACATCAAAGCAGTTCTTCGCATCATCTATCTTCATTTCTCCCTGATATTGCTTAACGCTTCTCTCCACATTTTTCAATCCTATACCATGATTTTCTCCGTTAAGTTTGCTCGTTACAAAATTCTTACCATTTCGCTTGAGCTTTCCGTTATATGAATTCATCACTCTGATGAGAAGCAGTCCGCGGTCTTCGCTCATCGAAACCTTAAGCATACCGTCTCTGCACTCTTCAAGCGCCTCTATGGCATTGTCCAGCAAATTGCCCAGTATGATGCATATATCATGTTTTTCAACCGCAATATTTGACGAAACGGATATATGGGTCTCCGGTTCAATACCGAATTTATTCTTCACAAAAGATAATTTCCCATTCAAGATACTGTCTATTACCACATTGCCTGTTTTCACCAGAGGCTCGCTGTCTTTGATCATCTCATCTAAAGCCATAATATACTCATCTATTCCGGAAAAATCATTTTTACTGCTCATTTCTCTCAATACGAACAGATGATTCTTTATATCATGACGTATAGACCGTATTTTCTTATCTTCCTCTAAAAGTTCTTTGAATTGCAGTTCATACGCCTTTCCTTCTTTATCGAGTATAAATCTTTCAAATTGTTCACGTCTCAGTCTCGTTAGATTATCCAGCAGATAAAATACCGCCAGATTCAGAATGAGTATGCAGAGTCCTCCAAAAAAAGCTGTTCTCCCGCTTCTGCATTGGTCCAGCACCAAAGCGGAAAATAAAACGCTGAATGCCGGAATAAGGATCACTGCTATCCATTCCGAAATCATTATGGTCTGTCCCTTTTTAAAGTCAGTGATCTTTCTGGCCAGAAGCATGCACATGAAAAACAAAAGATCTGTTACAGCAGCCGTAAGCGCGTAAATATACTCGGTACCAAGCGATATCAGCAGTCTATACGCAACATCCTCAAGAACAGCATTCAAACCTCCGACTAAAACTGCCGCAACGATCTTTACGCGCCAATCTCCTCGATAAGTAAGCGTCATAATGAACATACCTGCAATAGACGTTAAAAGAATAAAACTGTAAGGCCATTCCCATAAAAACGTTTCAAGACTATTGAAAACAAAAAATAAAGCAAATGCGGCATATCGTATTATTTGCTCTTTTTTGCTGCCCTCTTCAAAGAAAACATTCAGAAACTGAAAAGAGATATAAAATCCCAACATATTGCCGATAAGGCACATAATCAGATAAAAGACGCTCTGCTCCATACCGTTATTCTCCTTCCCATCTCTTCATCAATTCTTCCCTGACAGATTTTCTGTAACGCGAACTGATGGAAAGACACGTGCCGTCTGCAAGAGTAACGGTCTCATATTCCCATTTGCTTACATAGACGATATTTACCAGATATGATTTATGTATCCTTATAAAATCAGGAGGAGTTTTGCTCTGTATATCATCGAGCTTTCCGTAAAAATCATATATATCATTTACAGCATGTACTTCTGTCTTCCGTCCGTTTATACAAAAATACATTATATCACCGTATGATATACTGTATAATTTCCCACCCTTTTGGAATTTCATATACTGATCATAATAGCACGACAGCTGCATAGCTTTCTTAAGACTTTTGATGACCGCCCTCTTCTCCACAGGCTTCACCAGAAAATCCATCGGTCTCACAGCGAATAAATCCATAGCATAATCCGATTTGGCGGATATATACACTATGTGTGTTTTTTCATTTCTGAATTCATCCCTTATCCTGTGACCAAGCTCAATGCCGCTCATTTTCTTTAATTCAATATCAAGAAAAACAAGATCGAACCATTTCCCCGAAGCCATGTCATCATAAAGTTTCTCACCGCTGTAATACACTTCACAGTGTATTATCCCCCGTCTGATATAATCATCGATGTAAGACTCGAATTTTTCACAAAGCAGTTCATCATCGTCACAGATGGCTAATGAAAACATGCCCCACCTCTTCTTTTTAAAACGCATCTCCAAATATAATATGATTATATCACACTCTATTCGATTAACAAATATTATCTATCACACTAAAAACAGGGGCATACTTTTTGGTCTGCGATCTCATGCACACGAGATAATATACGGCGTATGCCTCATCATCAGTCAGCGGTATGGTCACGCGTTCTTCCGATATCTCTCCATGCTGCACCGTCCTGTCCGAATCAAAAGCAGGCAGAGAAGACGCATCAACCAGTTCACTCAGCGAATCTATGCTGTCCTGAACTATAAGTTTGACATCCCTGAGATTGCGTTTACAGATATCAAGCCAGAATCCGGAGCCCCCGTGAGCCAGTATTGTCTCTCCCCTTAGATCTCTAAACGACAGTTGTTTTCTGTCTGCAAGCCTGTGAGTTCGAGGAAGCGATATATGTAAATGCTCATCCATATACTTCATATAATAGACATCTTTATCCTTCGGTTTTTCATGCAAAACAACAAAATCATATATGCCTCTCCTCAACCCTGACAGCAAACGATCATCATCTGCGATCTCAAATGTCAATGACATACCTCCAAAACATTTTTGAAGTATAGGAACAATCATATTGGCCGGCAGAAATGCACAAACTCCAAATACTATCGAACGCCTGCTCCTTTCAAATGCAACGGTTTTTTCAAACATCTCTCTTTCAGCCTCAAGTACTCTTTGCGCATACTCTGCTGCTACTTTTCCTGTTTCATTCAACTCTATTCTGTTTCCATGCCGCTCAAACAGTGATACGCCCAACTCTTCCTCAATCTTTTTCATCGAACGACTTAAAGCCGGCTGTGAAATATGGAGTTCCTCCGCTGCTTTCGTCAAAGTACCGTTCTTTGCAAAAGCAACAAACTGCTCCAGTAAAAACATTTCCATCGTATCATATCTCCTGTGTTCCATTCGAATATCAATAACTTTTATTTATACTATTATAATTTATCGGCATTTTACATTCAATGAATTGCAGTTTAGAATATCTTTATACATTTGTTTTATCCATAAATAAAAGTAATATATTAGAGGTGCTTTATGAAAAATATAAAAGACAAAACCATTATAGTTACAGGCGCTTCATCGGGAATAGGAATGGAAACAGCAAAGCTTCTTGCTGCCAACGGAGCAAAAGTAGTACTTAGTGCGAGGCGCGAATCAAAACTGAAGGAGATCGCGGGTGAAATAGGAAAAAATGCTGTCTATATGAAATCAGATGTATCAAAACTCGAAGACATGCAGGCTCTCGTATCCTTTGCAAAAGAAAACTTCAGCAAAGTCGATGTCCTGTTTGCAAATGCCGGCATAATGCCGGGCAGCAGTATGTCTGAACTCAAAATAAGTGACTGGATATCCATGATAGAAATAAACATAAAAGGTGTACTCAACTCCATAGCGGCTGTTCTTCCTGAATTTACGGAAAGAAAAGCAGGACATATTATCGCCACTTCTTCCGTAGCCGGAACAAGGTCCGTTCCCGGCAACGCTGTCTACTCCGGAACAAAACATTTTGTGCGCGCAATGCTCGACTCATTTAGAGCCGAATCCATATCCGAAGGCACCAACATAAGGACAACCGTAATATATCCGGGAGCCGTAAAGACAGAGCTGCTGAACACGATCCCGCCATCCGAAACAAAAGCAATGGTCGAAGAGTTTTATAAAAATGTCGCTCTTGATCCTGTCGCAATTTCAAACGCAGTTTTATATGCCGTATCACAACCCGACAACGTGGATATATCCGATATTACAGTGCGTCCATCCAAAGAAAGCTGACATACTATATAAATAAAAAAGATAAGCCGTGAAAATTTCGCTGCTTATCTTTTTTAATACTTCTGCCGTTTTATCTTCATAACGACATAAACTAAGAAACAAAGAGGTATAGTAACAAGAAGATCAGGATAAAACCATTTAACGCTGATATTGCCCATAAGCATACCGCCTATAACAGGTCCGAGGGTCATTCCAAGGTCAAGACCCATGTAATAAGTGCTGTTTGCAAGGCCTCTCCTGCCTTTTCCTGCCACAAGTATAGCGTTTGACTGACATACCGAACACATGATGCCGTATCCTCCCGCCATGAACGCAGCCGCCATCAGCATCTCGGCGTTATTCTCCATTACCGCCAGAAATATTATGCTGAGAGAAGCACACACAAGTCCTCCTATGAGAAATGTCCTGAAGGACCACCTGTCAAACCATTTTTTCAAAGTAAGCCTCAGTACCATGAGCACTATAGCGTAAACAGGAAAAAACATACTTACAGATATCCCAAGATGCTTGATCTGCGCATAGTTTACAAGAAACGACTGGGTAGCACAGTAAGGGATAGCAAAGAGCATGATTATCACAGCTATCGGAATCACTTTTACATCCGCAATATTTTTCTTTATGTCAGAAAATCCGTTCTTTTTCGTACTGTCTTCAATTTCTTTTCTATGCGGCTCGCCTTTATCTTTCACGAACTGTATGATAACTATATTCATGAGTGCGAATATTCCCGCCAGAACAAAAGCTGCCCTGTATCCCATGTGCTGATATACCACTATTCCAAGTGCAGGCGAAACAGCCATCGCCAGTGCGTTCATCGTACCGTACACGCCCATTCCCGATCCTATCCTGTTTTCGGGAAGCATATTCGACATCCATGTAGACATACATACAGAACAGCACGCAAAGCCTATGCCGTTTATTATTCTGAACACTACCACGCTGACCGCATTTACGGAAAAGATATATCCTATACACGATACAAGTATCATTATCCCTCCAGTCATAGCGACTTTGTATTTGCTTGCAATATCTGCAAAATTACCGGCAAAGGGCCTGCAAAGCAGAGAACTCATATTAGTGAGTCCGCCTATTATCCCCATTATAACGGCTCCTGCGCCGAGACTTCCCGAAAAGCCTGTAATAAGCGGTGTCACCAGCATGGGACTTGAAAAATAAAAAAAGCTTGCCGCAAGTATCAGTATCACATCTCTCGTATAAATATTCTGCTCATCACGTTCCAATCAAAACATCTTCTTTCCATCGTCACAGTATTTTATCTGCAATATTTTTAATATATTCATTTATTATCTCTGCTGCTACAGCCTTCGTCCTTAAACAGATTTTTCACATTTCTTTTAACAGCAGTCATCACCTCGACCGATCTTCTGAAAACTTTTTCAACTATACCGTATATGAGATCCATCACAGAATTGTACGCCTCCTGTACCTTAGGTCTGGAAAACACGTACACAGATGCAGCAGCAGCCGTAAAGCTTATTACATACGTCAGCACACTTCCGTCCCCGGGAATAGAAAAGGCTTTAATGGCATATCTCACTGGTATATGACATACATATACAGCTAAAGTCCTCTGCCCGATATCGCTCAAAAACATCTTTTTAGACGGCGTAAGACTGAATATCACCAAAAGCCATGCCAAAGCTGTAACGCCGAGTATGAATCTTATGAGGATTCCTGCTGCATTGCTCATATGATATATGGAATATCCATCTTTAAGGTGCCACATTTCTATCGGAATTGCCTCGCTGAAAGCCAGAAAATATGAGAATACCAAAAGTGCCGCCAAAAGCGCAAAGATAAATGGTTTAGGTATCCTTCGAATTTTTTCCACATGTACCGGTCTCATCTTATATCCGATTATAAAAAACACTAAAAACGAACAGATCCTGCCGAGAGCAAGCTCTTCTCCAAGTGAAGAAAAACAGCCTGAGACCAGCATCAGCAATGCGCTTATCACTACTATACCGCGGACTTTTCCCAGATCTTTTATAAAAAATCTGTACACAAACATTACGAGAAGATACCAGAGAGCATGGCTCGGATGCATCATATCAAAAGAAACATCGTCGAATAAAATCAACCTGAAGCAGAACATCACCGGCATCAGTATCAGATACGGCATAAGAAAATTCTTGAATGCTCCCGCTCTGCACTTTTCCGTATTTTTTGAAAAATAACCTGAAACCAAAAGAAATCCCTGCATTATGAAAGAAAATGCAATGATATAGTACATTCCTCCAGCCGTTGCAGGGTCAAAACTTCCGTTAACTCTGATATAGTGCGCCGATACAACAAAAAACACCAGCACAGCCTTTATATTGTCAAACAGATAATTTCTTTCTTTTTTATCCTTATTTAAAGTCTCCAATAGATCATCTCCGTATCAAAACTTCAAAAATCATATGATAAATCATCAGCAAAGCCGCTTCATCTGTTTGAAGCGGCTATTTTAACTTTACTCCACAGCTGAGATATTATCTTTCTCGTCTCTTCATTATAGGTGAATATTTCATCATTTTCATTGTCTGTCCTCGGAACATATGCGTTTATTCCTTCATAATCTCCTCCTGGACCTTTAAGTTCGTTCATTACCTCTTCATTTGGAGACGTGTACCCTACATAACTGGAATTATCCATAGCGCCTTCGTATGAAGAAGCAAAGTTTATGAACTCATGAGCGAGATCAGGATTTTGCGCATTCTTCGGTATTACCATGGCGTCAGACCAAAGGTTGGTTCCCGTTTCAGGCATGTAATAACCCATGTCCGGATTTTCCGCCATTACGTAGGAAGCATCTCCTGAATATATCAGACCGAGAGCTTTCCTGCCCTGAGCCATATTGTCTATTATCTCATCCGTTACTATTTCCGGGTCTGTGTTTTCCACACATTCTAAGAGCCATTCATAAGCTTCGTTGAGTTCACCCATATCTTCAGTATTCATCGAATATCCCAGCGCTTTGAGCGCCATCATGAATGAATCTCTTTCGGAATCGTAAAGATAAGTTTCACCGCGGTATTTTTCATTTTTAAATATATTGAAGCCCTCTTTCTCAAGATCTTCAATATCCACCTTATTCTTATCGTAAACTATCCCTACAGTTCCCCAGAAATACGGCACTGAGTACTTGTTCCCCGGATCGTATTCCAGATCCAGAACACCTTCCGCCAGCTTATCAAAGCAATCCAGCTTATCATGGTCGAGAGGCTGCAGCCTGTCTTCCTGTATGAGACGCTGTATCATATAATCGCTTGGAACAAGTATATCGTAGACTTCTCCGTTGGCAACCTTTATATACATCTGCTCATTGGAATCAAAATTGTCAAGTACAACTTTAGCCCCTGTTTCTTCCTCGAAATCATTGATTATATTCTCACCAGTATACTCTCCCCAGTTGTATATGTAAAGAGTCTGTCCTTCATATTCACCTGACGGAACGACAATATTCTTCACCGTGATCCCGCCCGCGAACAAAACCACTGCGGCCGCAGCAGCAATAAGCTTCGTCCTCGTTCTCATACGTTTTTCTCTTGATGACGGGAATTTTTTCCTTACAACAGGCGCAACATTTACTATTATAAGCACCAGTGTTATAAGAACTACGACAAGAGTCGATATGGCATTTATGCTCGGATTTACTCTCTTGCTCATAGTGTAGACCATGATACTCAGATTTTTCACACCATCGCCTGTCACAAAATACGATATTATGAAATCGTCAAAGGACATGGTAAAGGCTATCATAGCGCCTGCGAATATTCCCGGCGTTATCTGCGGTACTATGACTTTTGTAAGCGCCTGCCACGGTGTGGCGCCCAGATCCATAGCTGCATCAGCAAGATTCGGATCGAGAGTCCGTATCTTAGGCATTACGCTCAGTATCACATAAGGTGTGCAGAAAGCTATATGCGCAAGCAGCAGCGTGACAAAACCTTTTTCCACATTGAAAGTGATAAAAAGCAGCATCAGACCTATGGCTGTAACGATCTCCGGATTCATTATCGGAAAATCATTTATCTGAAGCACAAGATTTCTTATCACTTTTTTTGATTTTGAAAGTCCTATCGCTGTTATCGTTCCTATACAAGTAGAGATCACCGTAGCGAGTACAGCTATTATGATAGTATTGTAAAGCGCCGTCATCATATCATGACTTTCCAGCATCTTCACATACCACTGCGTACTGAATCCGCTGAAACTCGTAAGAGATTTCGACTCATTGAAGGAAAATACTATCATGTACACTATAGGAATGTAAAAAAACAGGACCGTAAGTACGATCAGGATCTTTCCGGCTATCCTTCTATCTTTCTTCATGTCTCACCCTGACCTTTCTTCTGGCTTTTCCCTGGTTTCTGTTTTCAACGCTCCTTACAGCATAGATGCTCAGCATCATTATCACAGCGATTATCATCGATATCGCGCTGCCGAAAGACCATTCGCCCACAGTTATAAACTGATTTTCTATGACGTTTCCTATAAGGAAATACTGACCGCCGCCTAAAAGTTTAGGTATGAAAAAAGAGCTCACTGACGGAAGGAATACAAGCGTCACCCCGCTTATCACTCCTGGAAGCGACAGCGGAAATATCACCCTTCTGAAAGTCTGCACTTTATTGGCTCCAAGGTCTGCACTGGCATCTATCAGCGATTTATCCATCTTGCTCAAAGCAGAATTGATCTGTAATATCATGAACGGTATGAAGTTATATACCATCCCAAGCATTACCGCTCCTTCTGTATAAAGGAGCTCACTGTTTCCCAGTCCTATGAGCTCAAGCAGTCTCTGGGCTATGCCGCCTTCCGATAGTATCCCTATCCATGCGTATGTCCTTACAAGCATGTTTATCCACATCGGAAGCGTTATCATCAAAATGAGTATATTTTGAACTTTTTCCGAACTGCCTGCTATAAAGTAAGCTATAGGGTATCCGACCAGAACACATATTATCGTCGTTTTGATCGCAATCTCTATAGAACGCCACAATATGAGCAGAAAATCCGGATCAGTAAAAAACTGTATGTAATTGTCAAATGTAAAGTCTACATTGACTATGCCGTTGCCGCCATCTATCACAGAATAAAATGCTATAAGAAGCATCGGCAGAGCTATCATCAGTATCACCCAGACAATGTATGGAATTGTAAGCTGCGATAATCTTTTCATTTAATAAACCATCTTCCTCATTACATGAATATCTTCAGGATAGAAAGTGAGTCCCACCTCCGCGCCTTCTTCAACATAGTCCGTAGTATTTATACGAAATTCACGTCCTGCCGTCATAAACGACACCTTATAAGTCCCGGTCATTATGTTTTCCGGATCAAAGTCATATTCAACATATATTTCTACAGACTCATCTTCATTGCTCAGCTTCCAGCCCTGAGCGCTCGCCCATGTTTTAAGATCCGTATCAAGCGCAACCGATTCTTCTATCTCCTCAGGAGTCTTATAGAAATTAAAAGCGCTTACAGCTTCATTTGCTTTTTCGTTTATCACATACATCTGGTCAATAACATGGATCATTCTCTCGACGCTCGTACCCGCTGCTGTTGAAAACACAACCGGATACGCACCCAATTCATTTTTAATTTCATATTTTATGCTCGTTATAGATATATATTCATCAGTCTCGGCATCCCACGCCTGAGCATCCGCTCTGGCTATTATCTCCTTCTCGTCAAGATCTTCCATATCTTTCAGATCGACGTAAAAATCATTTGCCGATATCTTTTCTTTTCCATCCTCACTAGTAACATCATGCTCTTTTATCACATGCATGTTTACAGTGACTTTTGTGCCTGGAACTGTTTCCACAGTCACATCATAATATACACCCTTAAAAAATATATCTTCGACAGTTCCGGTGAGTTTTCCCTCCTCCGGCTTTACTATATCTATATCTTCCGGTCTTATAACTATATCTACTTTTTCATTCTCCCTGAACCCAAAGTCTACACATTCAAACTCTCTGTCATCGAATTTCACTTTATAATCATCAAGCATGATCCCTTCCAGTATATTGCTTTCTCCTATAAAATCAGCCACATATCTGTTTTCAGGCTCATTGTATATATCCTGAGGCGTTCCCACCTGATATATCTCTCCTTTGTTCATTACCACTATTTTGTCCGACATTGTCAGCGCTTCTTCCTGATCATGAGTAACGAAGATAAAGGTTATACCTACTTCCTGCTGTATGCGTTTCAGTTCATACTGCATTTCTTTTCTCAGTTTCAGGTCAAGCGCCGCAAGAGGCTCATCAAGCAAAAGGACCTTCGGCTCATTTATCAGCGCTCTTGCTATTGCAACTCTTTGCTGCTGACCTCCCGAAAGAAGCGTTACATTTTTATCTTCAAAACCTTCAAGACCTATAAGCTTAAGCATCTTCATGACTTTCTGCTCTATTACATCTTTTCCCATCTTTTTGATCTTGAGTCCGAAAGCTATGTTCTGTTCTACCGTCATATGCGGAAACAGTGCGTACTTCTGAAAAACCGTATTCAGCTCACGCTTATAAGGCGGTACACTTCCTATGTCTTCGCCGTCGAATATTATTTTACCTTCATCAGCTTCTATAAAACCTCCAAGTATTCTCAGGAGAGTAGTCTTACCGCATCCTGAAGGTCCCAGCAATGTCACAAATTCATTTTCGTATATATCCAGATCGATGCCTTTAAGCACCATCTGTCCGTCGAATTCTTTTACTATATTTCTGAACTGTATAAGTTTTTTGTCTTCCATTCATCCAATCCTCTTTTGTCCTCGCAAAAAGTTACAGACCTATTATATAGAAACGTTTCCCGCATTTCAATACATATATATCTTATATCTGCATTCACACACAATGTAAAAAATTTAAATTCATATATTGACACAGCGTCAGAAAAATGGTATGTTGTATTTGCTGACATAGTGTCAGAACAGATGATCATAAAGGAGGTATTTCAATGTTAGGAAATTTTTCATACTGTAACCCGACAAAACTGTATTTTGGCAAAAATTCTATTGAATCTCTCAATGAGGAGCTTCCTAAATACGGTAAAAATGTTCTTCTTATCTACGGAGGCGGCTCTGTAAAAAAGAACGGTATCTACGATGAAGTCATCAATATTTTGAAAAGCAACTCTAAAAATATAGCGGAAATCTCCGGCGTAATGCCAAATCCTACATTAAATAAACTTTACGAAGGGATAGAAGTTGCTCGAAAACACAATGCTGATTTTATTCTCGCTGTTGGCGGCGGCTCGGTATGCGACTACGCTAAGGCCGTTTCAGTATCGGTAAACTGCAATGAAGATCCCTGGGATAAATATTATTTGAAATTTGAAGAGCCTGACTGCGATACACTGCCTGTCGGCTGCATACTCACCATGGTAGGCACCGGCTCGGAAATGAATGCAGGGGCTGTGATTACAAACACTGAAACAAAACAGAAAATAGGCCACGTATTTGCAGATGAAAAAATCATGCCTAAATTCGCAGTTCTCGATCCCGGATACACCATGACACTGCCTCACTATCAAATGGTTTCAGGCATATACGATATATTCAACCATATATGCGAACAATACTTTTCCGGAGAAGATGACAACACCAGCGATTATATAAGCGAAGGCCTCATGCGCTCAGTAATAAACGCCAGCCGTATCGCAAACAAAGATCCTCAGGATTATGAAGCCCGAAGCAATCTCATGTGGTCAGCGACCTGGGCTCTGAACACCCTCATTTCACGCGGAAAATCCACAGACTGGATGGTACACATGCTGGGTCAGTCTGCAGGAGCGTACACCAATGCCGCTCACGGTATGACGCTGGCAGCAGTATCCATACCTTACTATCGTCATATCCTTCCTTACGGACTCGAAAAATTCAAACGTTTCGCTGTGAATGTATGGGATGTAGACCCTGAGGGGAAATCCGACGAAGAAACAGCGCACGAAGGTCTTGACGCCATGGAAAACTGGATGCGTGAGCTCGGTCTTGTAATGTCCCTATCAGAACTGGGAGCTGATGAAAGCATGATCGAAGGTATCGCAGAAGGCACCCTCATCATGGATGGAGGATATAAAAAATTGACGCGTGATGAAATAATAAAGATTTTAAAGGAGAGTTTATAAAATGAACAGCAAAACACTCATAGCATATTTTTCTGCCAGCGGCGTGACTGCTCATGTCGCAGAAGAAATGGCAAAAGCAACAGGCGCGGACCTCTATGAAATACGTCCGCAGCAGCCCTACACAGCAGCCGATCTTAACTGGCTCGACAAAAAAAGCCGCAGTACTATTGAAATGAACGACCCGGATTGCCGCCCTGCCATTGCAGAGCCTGTAAAAAATATGGACGAATACGACACCGTATTCATAGGCTTTCCAATATGGTGGTATGTGGAGCCCCGTATAATAGATACCTTCCTTGAAAGCTATGATTTCTCAGGAAAGACTGTTATTCCATTTGCCACTTCCGGCGGAAGCAGCATCAAAAGATCAGAAGAAAGCATGAAAAATCACTGCCCTAAGGCTTCATGGAAAAAAGGCCGCCTTCTCAACGGATCAGGAGCCGCTGAATGGGCAAATAGCATATTATAATGCATATATTTGACACCATATCATGTTATGTCTATAATAAATATTGTAACAACATCTCAGATCTGAATCAAAAGCTCCGAGGTTATGCCCGGAGCTTTTGCTGGTCGGAAAAGAGGGAACAAAATGCCAAAGGGTTCTGAAAAATTAACAAAAGAAAGAAAAGACGAAATCATTGATGCCTGTGCTTCACTATACGAAACCATGAGTTTCAAAGACATAACGATAAGGGATATAGGCAGCAAAACTTCATTTACAAGGACTTCGATATATAATTATTTCCAAAGTAAAGAAGAGATATTCCTGTCTCTGCTCAAAAGAGAGCACGATGCCTGGATAGATGATCTCATATCTGAAGCTGATAAATACGAAGTCATGTCCGTTGAAAGCTTTGCAGATATGCTCGCACAAACACTTGAACAGCGCGGACGTATGCTCAAGCTGATGTCAATGAATCTTTACGATATGGAATGCAACAGCCGTATAGAAAATCTCGTGGAGTTCAAAACATCATATTCAAAATCCATAGATGCGATCACATATTGTCTTAAAAAGTTTTTCCCTGTGACTTCAGGCGATATACAGGAATTCATATACGCTTTCTTTCCTTTTTTGTTCGGCGTATATCCCTACACTTCACACACCGAAAAACAGAAAGAAGCCATGAAACTCGCCAATGTTGAATACACAGAGCTTTCGATTTATGAAATCACGAGATCGTTTTTGATCAAAATACTGACATCCTTCCGGTAAAACAAAGGCCGGAAGGATAATAATATAAAAAAGCCGTATCAAAATAAAATAATATTCACTATATCATGTAAATTGGAGGGAGCTTATTTTGAAAATCTACGAATTTCATTTCAGTCCTACCGGCGGTACTAAAAAAACGGCAGATATCCTGACAGAAAAACTCGCATCAGAAATAAAGTCTTTTGATCTTACGGACAACTGCTTTGACTTCTCTGAGGTTTCCTTAAAAGAAGATGATATTGCAGTTATTGCCGTTCCTTCTTACGGAGGCCGCGTACCGGAGCCGGCAGCCCGCCGTATTTCCACATTAAAAGGAAACGGTGCCAGAGCTGTTCTTTTATGCGTTTTCGGAGGCAGAGCCTATGAGGATACTCTGGTCGAACTTCATGACACGGCAAAATCTTCAGGTTTTCGCATTATCGCCGCAGTCTCCGCCATAGCAGAACATTCCATAGTACACCATATGGCAGCAGGTCGCCCTGATACGCAGGATCAGACATCGCTTGCCGGATTTTCTGAAAAAATCCTTGAGAAGATCTCTTCCGGAAATATCACCGAGCCTTCCATCCCCGGAAATCGTCCTTATAAAAAACGAGGCGTGATTGCAATGACTCCTATGCCGAACTCCTCCTGCACAAAATGCGGACTATGCGCAGAAAAATGCCCTGTTCAGTCGATCGATAAAAAAGATCCAGCAAAATTAAACACAGACACCTGCATTTCCTGCATGCGCTGCGTTTATATCTGCCCTCACTCCGCACGAGAAGCAAATGCTGCTATGATATCTAAAGTCGAAAGCATGTTGAAAAAAGTATGCAGCGAGCGAAAGGAATGTGAGCTGTTTATCTGATCTTTGTTTTGGAAAGCAGTACTACCATCTCCACCGAATCTGTATTCGGAAACATATCCACAGGCGTTGCCTCTATGAAATCATATCCTTCTTCACATAATATTTTGATGTCGCGCGCCATGGTTGCGGGATCGCACGAAACGTATACTATACGCTCAGGCGCTATGTTTATGACCGCCTCCAGAAGCTCTTTCCTGCATCCGGCTCTCGGAGGATCCAGAATAACGATATCCGCTTTCGCTATGATACCTTTAAGATCATCATCAAGCTCACCGCAGCCTTCTTCATCCTCACCCTGTGCGTAAAGCGGCAGTATTTCCTCCGCATATCCGCATATATATCTGGCGTTTACTATACCGTTTATCACTGCATTTCTGTTGGCATCCAGCACAGCCGCCTTGACACTCTCTATTCCTATGACATATTCCGCAATATCAGCACAGTAAAGTCCGATGGAGCCTACGCCGCAGTACAGATCAAGTATTACCGGAGATCTGTCTTTTTCGTATGCCGCCGTGCAGTATTCTCTGACTTTATCATAGAGTCTCTCAGTCTGGACAGGATTTACCTGATAAAAGCTCTGAGGAGATATCTCAAATTTAAGATTCCCTATCCTGTCTTCGATAACATGTTTACCGGCAGCTGCTATATTCTCTTCTCCCAGTACATCCCCGCCCCGGCCTCTTGATATCTGATTTTTTCCTTTTGCGTCTCTTCCTGCTTCTTTTTTTATGCTGAGTATAACGCTTTCAAGAGAATACCCCGACTCATAAATCGCATCATCCAGCATTTCCACGAGCTTGTTCATGTTAGGTATACCCTTCCCGTTTATTACCAGTATGACCATGACTTCTCCCGTGGAAAAAGCTGTTCTTACTATCATGTGTCTCATAAGACCTTTTCGCCACTTTTCATCCCAGGCCGTTATATGATCTTCTTTCATAAAACGCCTTAGAGCATCGGCAGCAGCCACCGCAGCTTCCGATTGAAGAGCGCAGTCCTCACAGTCAGCAGGAGTATGACTTTTCGCTCTGTAAAAGCCTACCGATACTTCTCCCGCAGCTTCGATCCGTCCGCCTTTTTTCGTGATTATTCCACCTGTGCTCACGATGAACTGAGCTTTATTTCTATATCTTAAATGACCGAGACCTTCGTTATCATCTTCTTTCATACCTATGATCTCTTTGACATCAGGAGCATCCAGTCCGGCTATACGTCTTATATTTTCTCTTACCTTTTTTTCTTTCAGATCAAGCTGCTTCTCGTAAGACACCTGAGAATATCTGCATCCTCCGCAGCCTTTTTTCAATGCTGAACATTCAAATCCATCGTTTCTGTAATGAGATGGAGCCGTGATCTCGATCACCCTGCCAAAGGAATAGCGTTTCTTTACACCTGTTATCTCTGTTCTGACTATATCTCCCGGGACAGTTCCCGGAATGAAAACGACCATGCCCTCTGCTCTGCCTATTCCACTTCCCTCACTGCTCATATCTTCTATCTCTACTTCGTAGATACTGCCTTTTTCCATATAACTTTCCTCTGCTTATACTTATATTATTTTTCGTCCATAGCACCTTTGAAGATATCGTAAAGCTGCGGCGCTTCTTTTTTGAGGCGTACAGGCTTAAGATCCGGAGTTGTGAATCCATGGCTGCTCTTTCCTCTTACATGCACCTCTCCCGATTCCTCACCCCGTATTTCATATTCTATCTCTATGGATGCACCTTTCAGCTTACTTACTCTGCACGCAAGCACCAGCACTTCATCATATACGGCAGGCGTCTTAAAATCAGCGCTTACAGAAAGCACCGGCATATATATGCCTGATTTTTCCATATCGTCATATGAATAACCGCTCATCCTGAACATTTCGGTTCTCGCAGTTTCAAAATACCTTATATAATTGGAATGATGCACGATACCCATATTGTCTGTTTCGTAATACTGTACTCTTACCTTTGTTTCAAACGTCATCATCTCATATTCCTCCTTTTTGTCGCATCATTTGATGCTGTTTGCTATTTCCTCTATTTTCCTGAGTCTGTTGTTTATCCCGGATTTTGAAAGTGGCGGGTCCATTATCCGCCCCAGCTCTTCTATACCAAGCTCCGGATTCTCAAGTCTTGCCTCCGCAGTTTCTCTGAGTTTTGGAGAAAGAAAATCCATGCCTTTTCTCTCCGCTATCAGCTTTATATTCTCTATCTGTTTTTCCGCGGCCTTAAGAGCTTTGTCTATATTGGCGTTATCCATATTGTTCTCTCGGTGTGTCTTTGAGATGATATCTTTCATCATCATAACATCATCGTATTTAAAAAACTGACTGTTTGCGCCCATTATTGCAAGCATATCTCTTATCTGCTCTCTTGCTTTCAGGTACACTCCATATCCCTTTTTTCTTTTTACTATTTTAGCGCTTATATCCGTAAAGCTGTTGAAGATCTTCCTTATATCTTTAGCCAGAGTTTCCGAGCCTGCGGTTATCTCAAAATGATATCCCTTTTCAGGGTTGCTCACAGTCCCTGAGGCCAAAAATGCTCCCCTAAGGTACGCCTTTCTGCAGCACTTTGTCTTTATGAGGCCTTCGTAAACGCCGTCGCTTATGGAGTTCATCCCTTCTCTTACGATCAATATACCTGCTTCCCTGAGTATCTGTTCGCTTAAATTTTCAGGACCTATTGAAAGTATATAGGTGCTCCCCTTTTCAAGTGCTCCGCCTTTTTCCATTTCCAGATCTATATCCACTGAAAAATAACTCTTTATAAGAGTTTTATAATGTCTGACTACTGCAAGGTTTGATGTAAGCATCACTATCTTGAATTTCCCGCCGCCGACAAGTCTTATGCTCCCCGCAATGCGCATGAATCCTGCTATATCGGCCAGCATACAGCATTTCTTTTCCGGCACTATCCTCGCCAGCTCATTTTTTGTTTCCGATGCAAATGACATATCTACCACCTGATTAAACCATAAAAACTAAAAAGTCTCTCTCTGAGAGACTTTTAAATCCTTTAAAGATCCCGATGCTCCAGCGTCGTTCTCTTTCCTTCCTCTCTTAGCCTTCTTCGAAGTTCGTTTGCCATAGCAACAGAACGATGCTGTCCTCCGGTACACCCTATACATATATTAAGGCTGTACTTTCCTTCTTTGATGTAAAACGGTATCAGCATATCTATGAGTTCTATAGCTCTATCGAGGAAGTCCTGAGCAACTTTCTGTCTGAGCACATATTTACTCACCTTGGCATTGTTGCCGGTAAGCGGTCTGAGGGACTTCACATAATAGGGATTAGGTATGAATCTCATATCGAATACCATATCTCCTGCTATCGGAGTACCTTTCTTGTACCCGAAAGACATGATGTTTATCATGAATGTCTTCTGATTTTCTCCCGTAGTCAGCGAATGTTTTATTTCATCCCAAAGCTGAGCAGTCTTGAGATTTGATGTATCTATTATATAATCCGCGTTGTCTCTCAGAACACTGAGCATTTCCCTCTCTTTCTGAAGACCGCTCATCACAGAGCCGCCTCCCTCTGAAAGCGGATGATTTCTTCTCGTTTCATTATACCTTCTCATGAGGACTCTGTCAGACGCCTCAAGATACAGTATTTTGTACTCTATACCATTTTGTCTCAGCTCGTCCAGCGCCTCTTTAAAATCATTGAAAAGTTTTCCTCCTCTGACATCTATTACGAAGGCTGCTTTATCTATCCCCTTCCCATTCGCTGTAAGATCGATAAAACTTTTTATCAGAGCCGGAGGCATATTATCTATACAGTAATATCCCATATCCTCAAGGCAGTCCATCGCCTGAGTTTTTCCTGCGCCTGACAGCCCTGTTATTATTATGGCTTTCATCACTTCACCTTCTCCCTTATGTTCACTATCCTGCTGAGGTCAAGTCCTGCTCTTGCAGCTCTTTCAATGCCTTCTTTGAAATCGCCTACTCTGTCCGGAGTATGAGCATCACTGCTGATTATAAATTTAACATCTTCTACTTCCGCAGCTGTTTTTATCTCTTCCTCGGTCATATGACCGTGCCATGTATTTATCTCCATCAGTGTGTCTGTCTCTGCACAGACTTCTGCAAGTTTTCTTATATCAAACGGTCCTTTGTCTCCCGGATGCGTCAATATGGATATATCGTTGTTCCTAAGCGCATTTATAACCATCTGTGTATTTGATTCCTTCAGTTTCTCTTCTCCTGATCTGAATCCCTTGTTCCACAGCCAGTTCCTTACACAGCTGCATCCGAAAAGTCCATAATGGTATCCTGCTATTATAAAATCGAATTCTTCGAATTCCTCATCCCTTATATCAAGTCCGTTCCCGTTTTTTACGATATTAGCTTCAACGCTCATCTTGACATTGAGCTTCGGATACTTTACGTTCATTCGCTCTATGTCGTTTCTCATATTCACTATCTCGTTTCTGTTGATGCCGTAAAAAAGATGTCCGGGTCCATGATCCGAGATAGCTATATATTCCAGTCCTTCATTGAAAGCCTGTCTTACATTGTCTTCCACGCTTCCCTTCCCGTGGGAATAAGTGGTATGAGTATGAAGATCATATATCAGTTCATAGTTGTCCGCCACACTGGCTGCATTATTCTCCAATTATCCGTACCTCCGGTTCCAATTTTACCCCAAATTCATCAAACACTCTCGACTGCACTATTTCCATAAGCTGTATTATATCTGAAGCCGCAGCACCTCCCCTGTTTATTATAAATCCGCTGTGAAGCTCCGATACCTGTGCTCCTCCTACAGAAAGTCCCTTAAGTCCCGCATCCTGTATCAGCTTTCCTGCAAAATATCCTTCCGGTCTCTTGAAAAAACTGCCTGCGCTCGGATAATTCACCGGCTGTTTAGCATTTCTTCTTGCATTTAGCTCAGTCATTTTATCATATATTTCTTCTTTATTTCCTTTCCTGAGCCTGAATACAGCTTCGACTGCGATATCTCCCGTATCATGAAGTACGCTGTGTCTGTATCCCATATCCATCATTTCTGTGTCCATACGAAAATCTTTCCTGCCGTCATTTGATACAAGTCTTACATTCTGGAGAATATCAGATATTTCTCCGCCGTAAGCTCCCGCATTCATGAACACCGCTCCTCCTACACTGCCCGGGATACCTGAAGCGAATTCAAATCCCTCAAGAGAATTCTCCGCGGCTGCTTTTGCCGCCGATGACAACAGACATCCTGTACCGCATGTCATAGTCTCTCCGTCTATTTTTACATTTCCAAAAGCCTTTCCGATCTTTATCACCGCACCTCTGTACCCTCCGTCCTTAACGAGAATATTAGTGCCATTGCCCAATATCATATGAGGATACTCATGCTCTTTCAATATCAAAAGAACATCTTTTAATGCCTGGATATCATCCGGCTCTATGAATATATCTGCACTTCCACCCGCTCTGAAAGAAGTATATTTATCCATTGATACATCTTCAAAGACCGTCCAGTTTCCGGCTCTGTCATCAAGTATCTTCTTTATTTCTATCTTGTTCACTCTCTCTACCGCCTTTTCTAAATATGCTTTTTCTTTTAATATCTTTTTTCTTCTTCACCCTGTAACTGTCCACCTTATAATCCGACAGATCCGTAGAAAATCCTCTTCTTTTCAGTCTGCCGTTAATAAGTCGCGACAAATATGTATACATTACAGCAAATACAGGTATTCCCACTATCATTCCGATGAATCCGAACAATCCGCCGCCTACCAGTACTGCAAACAATACCCAAAAACTCGCAAGTCCCGTACTGTCTCCCAGTATCTTCGGCTCTATGATATTTCCATCTATCTGCTGCAATATTAAAATGAATATAACGAAATAAATACATTGATTCGTATCAACCATTAAAAGCAGCAGTGCCGATGGTATGGCACCTATGAACGGTCCGAAGAACGGGATTATATTTGTTATCCCTATTATACAGCTTATAAGCAGCGAATATTCCCATCCGAAAAGAGTCATACATATGAAGCATATTATCCCTACTATAAGCGAATCTATTATCTTTCCGTTTATGAATCTGCCGAAAGTTTTATTCGTATATGAAGCTCCCTCAAATATTTCTTTAGCCGCCTTTTCACTGAAAAACGCTACTACTATTTTCTTGCTCTGCGCAGCGAAAGTATCTTTTATATTCAGGAAATATACACATATTATAACGGCTGCAAACATATGAGTCAGCGCTGTGAATATACCCATAAGCCCCTCTGATACTGTAGTAGCGATAGCAGTGTATTCAGGCAGTACTGTCTCTGTAACGAAAGAAACCGCATTCTGCGTGAAGTTATTTATCAGCCGGCTCAGCATTATATCCGCTTCAGGATAATTCTGCAGCTTCTGATTCAGCCATTCCGTCAGACTGTTCATACTTTCAGGAAGTATATCTATTATGGTTACGATGCTATCTATGAGCCCCGGTATTATCATCCACAATATCCCTGAAATCACTACGAAAAGCGTTATAAGCGCGACTACCGTGCCTATTCCTTTGGATATGGTAAGCGCCTTTGAAAAATTCCTGCCGTTTCTGTTTATAAGGCCGTATGTCCCGCGCACAGTAACATTGTAAATCGGGCACAGAAGATAGGCCATGACGAGACCGTATATAAAAGGAGCCAGTATAGATGCACATACTCCCGCTATGCTCTGCAGTGCATCAAATCTGTATAAAGCAAAGAATACTATTATACTGCATATTATTACTGCCAGAGATAAAAGTCCCCACTTTATATGTCTGTCCTCAAAACTAACTTTCATCATGCCACCTCTATTATCTATTTTACAATACTTTATAGGTAAAGTCTTCTTCTTTTTCGTTTCACTGTCAAATTTTATTTTTTTGATATTAAGGGGTTGAATTTATCCCCATCTTATGTATAATAATTACATATTGTAAATTTTTATTCATAAACAGTAATAAATTTACTGTTTGCGGAAATAAGATAAATTGGATTCAGGAGGATAAAAAATGGCTAAAGAAAAAGTTGTTCTCGCCTATTCCGGCGGACTGGATACTTCCGTCATCATGACATGGCTCAAAGAAAACTACAATTACGACGTTATCGCTGTATGCTGCAATGCAGGACAAAAAGAAGACTTTGAAGCTATAGAGAAAAAAGCTATAGCTACAGGCGCAGTCAAAGCTTACACAGCAGATATACGCGAAAAATTCATTACAGATTATATCTGGCCTACTCTGAAAGCGGGCGCTATATATGAAGGGCAGTATATGCTCGGCACATCAATGGCAAGACCTCTTATGGCAAAAAAATTAGTTGAAATAGCAGAAAAAGAAGGAGCTTTTTATATCGCTCACGGATGTACCGGAAAAGGAAACGATCAGGTGCGTTTTGAAACAACAATAAAAGCACTCAATCCCGCTATAAAGATAATCGCTCCTTGGAGATTCTGGGATTTCAGTTCAAGGGAGGATCTCATAGACTATGCAAAAGCTCACAATATCCCTATCAGCCAGACTACGAAAAAAATATACAGCAGAGACGAAAATATATGGCATATAAGTCACGAAGGCGGTGAGCTTGAAAACCCATGGAACGAACATCTCAAAACGATCCACGTTCTCAGCGTTGCTCCTGAAGATGCGCCTGACGAACCTACATATGTAGACATCGATTTTGAAGCAGGCGTGCCTGTAGCCGTTGACGGAGAAAAGCTTGATCCCGTGTCTCTTCTGACTAAGCTCAACGAACTTGGAAGCAAAAACGGAGTCGGAACTATAGATATAATAGAAAACAGACTCGTAGGCATGAAATCCCGCGGCGTATATGAAACACCGGGAGGCACGATCCTCTTTGCAGCCCATGCAGGACTTGAACAGCTTATTTTAGACAGAGACACAACACAGTATAAAAATATAGTTGCTCAGAAGTTTGCTCAGCTGGTATACGATGGTCTTTGGTTCACACCTCTGCGCGAAGCCATAAGCGCTTTCGTAGACGTGACACAGAAAGAAGTTACCGGAACAGTAAAAATGAAATTATACAAAGGCAGTGCAACGGCAGTCGCAAAGAAATCGCCTTATTCCCTCTATAACGAAGAATTTGCTACATTCAGCAAAGACGATGTCTACAACCAGAGTGATGCTGAAGGCTTCATAAACCTTTTCTCACTGCCGCTTAAAATACGTGCTATTCAGAAACAAACAGTCGAAGGAGGAGCTGAAGAACATGAAGCTTTGGAAAGGAAGGTTCTCAAAGGCGGCGACTTCATCCGCTGATGAGTTCAACGCCTCCATCGAATTCGACCAGAGGCTTTACAAAGAAGATATACAGGGAAGCATAGCCCACGCTTCAATGCTGGCAAAACAGGGTATAATAAGCGAAGAAGATTCCCTGCTCATAATAAAAACATTGAAGGAAATACTCGAAGATATAGAAAAAGGCAATGTGGAATTTACCATAGAATCCGAAGATATCCATATGAATATAGAAAGCATACTTACGGAGAGGATCGGAGACGCCGGCAAAAAACTTCACACTGCCAGAAGCCGAAACGACCAGATAGCAGTAGACATAAGATTGTATCTGAAAAAAGAAACGGATGCTATCAATAAGCTCATTAAGGAGCTGCTGGACACACTCTGTGAACTTGCTGAAAAGCATACGGATACAGTAATGCCCGGATATACTCATCTGCAGCGTGCGCAGCCTGTAACTTTGGCATATCATCTGCTGGCATATTATCAGATGTTTTCACGCGACAGGGAAAGATTTGCAGACTGTCTTAAAAGGATCGACAGACTGCCTCTTGGAAGCGGCGCTTTGGCAGGCACTACCTATGATACCGACCGCGATTTCCTGGCAGAAAAACTTGGCTTTTCCGAAGTGCTTCCAAACGGGATGGATGCTGTCGCAGACAGAGATTTCGCCATAGAATTCATAAATTGCTGCGCAGTAGTCATGATGCACCTCTCAAGGTTCTGCGAAGAACTGATATTATGGAGTTCCGTAGAATTCAGCTTCATAGAGATCGATGATTCTTTCTCGACGGGGAGCAGCATAATGCCGCAGAAAAAAAATCCTGATATGGCCGAGCTTATACGCGGCAAAACCGGCAGAGTATATGGAGATCTCATGAGTCTGCTTACAATATGCAAAGGACTCCCTCTTGCGTACAATAAAGATCTCCAGGAAGACAAAATACCTGTTTTCGACGCTGCCGACACGATAAAAGCATCTCTTGGCATATTTACAGAGATGATATCGACAATGGAAGTCAAAAAGGATAATATGGAGCACGCTGCCAAATACGGATATATGAACGCAACTGATGCCGCAGATTATCTGGTTTCAAAAGGTATCCCTTTTAGAGACTGTCACGAGATAATCGGCAAAATAGTACTCTACTGCATCAATAAAGATATTGCCATTGAAGATATGTCCATGGATGAATTCAAATCATTTTCTCCTGAATTCGATGAGGATATCTATGAAAAAATAGACATACGAAACTGTATAAAAGCAAAAAAATCAAAAGGGTCTACATCCTTTGACAGCGTAAAAGAACAGATCGAAAATATAAAAAGAGAAAATAAATAACCTCAAAGCAAAAACAACGCGGAGATCCTTTTCACAGACTCCGCGTTGTTTTCAATTTATACTGCATTTATTATTCCGCTCTGTTCTTCTTATATTCTCTGCACGCTTCTATAGTCCCTTCCATCTTATCATAAACAGCTCTGCAAAGGAACGAATAAAATTCCTCCTGTTTGTTGCCTTTAAGACATTCGCCGGTCATGTTCAGATACTCTTCTCTGCTTATCGGCATATTCGTCGGTGTAAATCCGTTTTCCATAAGGAAATAGTTCATAGCAAACACTGCGATCTCTCCGCTGTATTCCTCAAAAGGATATATATCTATCAGTTTATTGTGTATATACATAGCTTTAAGTATCACATCGTTGCCGGCCTTCGGACTGTATACTCTCCTGACTGCATCATCAAGCTTTTCTTCTATATCAAATGAATGCACAGGAACATGATTGAAGGAATACAGTACAGGATTTGATTTTCTGAAATATCCGTCCGGATCTTCAGCAAGTATCCTGTATGCGCTTATCAGGAAATTTTTATCTATATAATTCCCCATCTCAAGACAATTTTCAGCAACTCTGACAAGACTGCAGAAATTTTCTATAAAGACATAATCCTTTACAGGAACGTCCTTCTGCAGCTCTCCTTCCAGGATCTTATCTATCTCTATTCTTTCATGGTTTGGATTGCGTACTACGAGAGAGCCTTTTATCATATCCAGTTTATTTACTTCCATCACAGCCGACTTAAGAAGCCTGTCTTCCTTAAGCATCTCCGCAAGCTCGCTCCTCATACTGTAAAGTTTCTCATGCATAGATCTGCTCCTAATTCTTCAAAAATCCTATTCTTCCTACAGCTCCGGGGTATTTGTACATTTCTACTTCGCCAAAATCCCCTTCTATCTTTCTCAACGCAGGCATCTTGCTTTTAAGAAAACTGTAGCTTATCGTAGGCATAAATACTATATCGTATTTATGCTGAAATGTCAGCTGAAGGAAATCAAGAACTTCATCATCGTTAAAACCTTCTTCTATACCTACATTAAGTCTTATATTCAATTTCTGTCCAACGGCTTTATTGATACCGTCTATTACCGGTTGAAGCTCTTTACCTCCGTTGGATTCTTTATATCTTGTGAAGTTAAATGTATTCACTGCCACCGTAACATCCGTTACTCCGGCCGCTTTCAGTTCTTCCGCCTTTTCTGCCAGATCCTGTCCGTCCGTAACTACTGTTTTTCTTTCCATTTCTCTTTTTTCTTCCATATCTTCTGCCAAATCTTTCTTATTTTCCGTTTGTTTTTTATTTTACTTTAAAATCCTTTAGTAGTCAATGTCGCATAAAATATGATATAATAGCTGAGGGTTTTATATTATGAAGATTTTAGTAATTGGAGATACACACGGAAAACTCGATAAAGTTCGCGATATCTATCCCAAACTTACAGATATCGATATCATAGCACATACTGGTGATCATATGCGTGACGGCACCGCCTTGGAAAAAGAATTGGGCGTGCCTGTTTTTTGCGTGAAAGGAAACTGCGACGGAGGTTCAGACCGCGATTTTAAAATAATAGAGACGGAATTCGGCAACATCCTTCTCATCCATGGTCATATGCAAAACGTAAAATATCATCTCAACTCGCTTATGTATAAAACCATGGAAGAAAACTGTAAAGCCGTATTTTTCGGTCATACCCACCAGTCCATGGTGTACGAAACCGGCGGCATACATTTCGTCAATCCGGGAAGCCTGACTCTGCCTCGTGATGGAAGCTCCGGCTCATACGCGATAGTACGGACTTCCGAAAAAGATTTCAATGCTTCCATAGTTTTCTATTCCACTGTCATGGGCTCACAGAAAGAAAAAATCAAGTCAGGATATATAAGGAACATCCTCAACTACAGCGACAGGTTCTAACGTGTTTCACATTTCAAACTCAGGAACAGTAACGACAATTTAAAAGAAAGGTATATACTGCAATGCATAAAGAAAATCTGACCCGATATGCTATCTATCTCTCCGGCATGATAATACTCGCTTTAGGCATCACTTTGAATACAAAGACTGATCTCGGCGTCTCTCCTCTCATATCCATGCCCTTTGCAGTATCTCAGATCTGGCATATAAATTTTGCCCTTCTCGCTTTTATCATGTATTCATTTTTTACTTTACTGGAAATATTCCTGAAAGGAAAAAACAGAGAAGCTAAAGATCTTCTTCAGCTTCCCTTTTCCCTCGTTTTCAGTCTGCTGCTGCAGTTCTTAGGCGATGGGTACGACAGTCTCGCCGGTGTAATAGATATACTTAATATGCAAACCCTGGCGCCGCGTATCATCATGCTGATCATAGGAGTTGCGCTGACCGGCATAGGCGTTTCCATGACAGTCAACATGAAACTCATACCTAATCCTGCCGACGGTCTTGCGAAAGCCGTAGGCGATAAATGCGGCAGAAATCTCGGCTTCGGCAAGAATCTCATCGATATCTCAAGCGTCGGGATAACATGCATCATAGGGCTCCTGTCATCAGGGCGTCTTGTGGGAGTTGGCATCGGTACTATCGTAGCTATGATAGGCGTTGGAAGGTGCATATTCGGTTTCAACTATTTTCTCAAAAATAAGATGCTTTCCGCTACAGGCCTCGCCGGCAGTACGGCTGCATAAAAAATCACTGATATTACTATCTTTTTTATAATATCTTCATAATGATCGTATTAACAAAAAAGCAGACCCAGGTCCATACTGTATCCTCAGGTCTGCTTTATTTTTCAATTGAAATCACGCCATAATGGTCTTTATAAGAACGATAGCGAAAACAATTACAAAAGCTATCGTCTCGACACAGAGTATAAGTTTGATGATCTCACATATCTTCTGCCATCTCTGACCATATTTCAGTCTTTCCTTCGTATGTTTTGAAATATTTCTCAAAAGAAGTATAAGTAGCACTATTCCGCATACAAGCGCTAAAATAATCCATGTCATTTCTGTTTACGACCTTTCAATAATTCTCTGCGATAAAATCTTTTCGCTTTTACAATAATATCAGAGGTTACACGCTATTTCCAGCTTTTTTGTAAAATATTGCTCATTATATCATCAAATTAACACATAACCTTGCGAATCAGTCAAGCTCTTTATATTCAAGCTCAACACCTCTCTGCTTCAGCTTTATCGCTTTGAGGAACGCTTTCGCCGTATCCATACATGTCATGACCGAAATACCGCGTTCTATAGCTTTTCTTCTTACAGGGAAACTTTCCGTTTCCTTTCTGTTTGCAACAGTAGGCATATTTATTACAAGTGCGATCTTTTCATCGCTTTCTTCATTATGATTCATGATCCATTCCTGGGCCGTATCGTAATCCATAAGCTCTGCAGGAATATCATGAGCCTTTGCAAAATCCATAGTGTCATCAGTAACATATATTTTAAAACCGCTGTTTACATATTCTTCAAGGATATCAGCCGTATACTGATTCTGTTCGGATTCTTTCAGTGTTACGAATATATTTCCTCCTACCGGAATATTCATCCCTGCCCCAAGGAATCCTTTATAAAGAGCTTTATCGAGATCCTTATCTATACCTAAAACTTCTCCCGTAGATTTCATTTCAGGTCCAAGCGCTATATCCATATCCGTGAGTTTTGCACTGGAGAAAACAGGCACTTTTACTGCATATTCATCGTTCTTCCTGTAAAGTCCCGTTCCATATTCGCTGTCTTTGAGTTTATGACCAAGCATCGCAGCAACGGCCAGTTTTACCATAGGGACCCTTGTTACTTTGCTGAGGATAGGAACTGTCCTCGACGCTCTCGGATTTACTTCTATAACGTATATCCTGTTCCCGTCATAAGCATACTGGATATTCACAAGACCTACTACATTAAGTGCGCCGGCTATCCTTTTCGTGTAATCTACAAGGGTGTTTTCAACTTCCTCGGAAAGAGAGTAGTCAGGATATACTGATATACTGTCTCCTGAGTGTACTCCAGCCCTCTCCACGTGCTCCATTATGCCGGGGATAAGTATATCTTCACCGTCAGCTATAGCATCCACTTCTATTTCTTTGCCCTGTATGTACTGATCTATAAGCACAGGATGTTCGCTCGAGAGTGATACCGCTTCCTTGAGATACCTCGTAAGCTCGGTATCGTTGTATACTACCTGCATAGCACGTCCGCCTATTACGTAGGACGGCCTTACAACGAGAGGATATCCAAGTCTTCTTACAGCTTCAAAGGCTTCCTCCTGAGTAGTTACCGCAAGGCCTTCCGGGACAGCTATATCCAAGGACTCTAAAAGCTCACAGAATTTTTCTCTGTCCTCAGCCAGGTCTATGTTTTCAAAGGATGTTCCCAATATATTTATGCTTCTGCTGTTGAGCTTTTCCGCGAGATTGAGGGATGTCTGTCCGCCAAACTGCAGTATAACACCGTAAGGTCTTTCTCTCTTTATAACGTTCATGACGTTGTCTATATGAAGAGATTCAAAATACAGCTTATCTGATGTATCAAAATCTGTGCTGACAGTTTCAGGGTTGTTGTTCATTATTATCGCTTCATATCCAAGATCTTTTATCGCCCATACTCCCTGTACGCAGCAATAGTCAAACTCTATACCCTGCCCTATCCTTATAGGTCCTGAGCCGATTACCAGGATCTTTTCTTCCGGACTCCTTACACTTTCATCTTCTTCATCATAGCAGGAATAGTAATACGGTGTGGCAGCATCGAACTCTCCTCCGCACGTATCTACCATCTTATATACAGGATATATATCATTGTATACTCGTATATCCTGAAGGACGTCTCTCGAAACTCCCGACAGCTCTATGATATCGCTGTCTGTGAATCCTCTTGATTCAGCTTCATATACCAGATCCTTCGTCAGCGGTCCCTTTGCCAGCTGCCTTTCCATATCTATGATGCCTTTTATCTTGTTCAGGAACCATCTGTCTATCTTGAGCAGATCGTAAAGTGCTTCAACGTCCATAAGATTTCTTCTCATAACTTCCGCTATGCAGAAGATCCTTTCATCGTCACACGCTTTTAATTTTTCTATCAGCTTATCGTTATCAAGATTGGTCACGAAAGGTATATGAAGACCGTCGCACTTTATTTCTATCGACGTCAATGCTTTCAGCAGTGCACTTTCGAAGGTCCTGCATATTGACATTACTTCTCCGGTAGCTTTCATCTGCGTACCAAGTTTTCTGGATGCAGTCCTGAACTTATCGAAAGGCCACTTCGGGAACTTGACTACAACGTAGTCGAGCACCGGCTCAAAACATGCGCTTGTCGTCTGAGTAACGTAATTGGACAGCTCGTCAAGATTGTAGCCGAGGGCTATCTTTGCAGCTATTTTCGCTATAGGATATCCGGCCGCCTTTGACGCAAGGGCCGAGGATCTGCTTACCCTTGGATTTACTTCTATAACTATGTATTCACCGTTATCCGGATTAAGTGCGAACTGTACATTACATCCGCCTTCTATCTCAAGACTTCTTATTATTTTTATGGAAGCATCTCTGAGCATCTGATATTCTTCATCTCTCAAAGTCTGCGTAGGAGCGACAACTATACTGTCTCCCGTATGTACTCCTACAGGGTCAAGATTTTCCATGCTGCATATTATTATACAGTTATCTCTTCCATCGCGGATCACTTCATATTCTATTTCTTTCCAGCCTGCAACGGATTTTTCAAGCAGGATCTGTCCGATCGCGCTGTTTTCCATTCCTTTATAGCAAAGCTGCTCCAGTTCTTCCATATTCTCAGCGATCCCGCCGCCTGTACCGCCAAGAGTATACGCAGGTCTTATGATCACAGGAAATCCTTCCTGCTCAACGAATTCTCTGCATTCCTCTATGGACGTCGCTATTATACTGCTCGGTATCGGCTCTCCGATCTCCTGCATCAGCTTTTTGAATTCCTCCCTGTCTTCCGCTTTCTTTATGCTCTCTCTGTTCACTCCGAGAAGTTCTGTCCCGTATTTTTTGAGTATACCTTTAACTTCAAGCTCCATCGCAAGATTAAGGCCTGTCTGCCCTCCGAATCCTGCCAGAATACCATCAGGCTTTTCCTTTTCGAGTATTTGCTCCAGAGCCTCCTCTGTAAGCGGCTCCATATACACTTTATCAGCAATACCTTTATCCGTCATGATCGTAGCTGGGTTGCTGTTCACTAATATCGTCTCTATGCCCTCTTCACGTATAGCCTTGCATGCCTGCGTGCCCGCATAGTCGAATTCTGCCGCCTGTCCGATGACGATAGGACCGGAGCCGATAATAAGTATTTTATTGAGATATGTTTTCTTAGGCATTTTCCCCGTCCTCCTTTTTAGCTTTTTTCATCATATTTATAAATTTATCGAACAGATAGGCATTATCGTTAGGCCCCGGAGATGCTTCCGGATGAAACTGGACAGAAAATACAGGCAGATCCCTATGTTCCATTCCTTCAACAGTTCCGTCGTTAAGATTCAAATGTGTAACTTCCATTCCTTTTAGGATTATACTCTCATGCTGTACTGCATATCCATGGTTTTGAGATGTTATATACGAACGCTTTGTCTCTTTGTCGTAAACACCATGGTTTCCTCCTCTGTGTCCGTATTTCAGCTTGTATGTCTTACCTCCAAGAGAGATCGCAAGGATCTGATGTCCCATGCATATTCCAAACATCGGTATTTCACTCAATCTTATCAGATTTTTAACTTCTTCTATAGCTTCTGTCGCTTCCTCAGGGTCTCCCGGGCCATTGGTAAGGAATATACCATCCGGCTTATCCTCCAAAACCTCCTCTGCCGAGGTGCCGTAAGGATATACTGTAAGCTCGCAGTTTCTTTTTTGCAAACATTTGAGTATGTTGGCCTTCACTCCAAAATCGAGAACTGCAACTTTGAATGCATCATCCTTGTTTTCTTCATCAGGAGCAGCATCGAGCACATATTTTTCTTTGGTTGAAACTTCTTTCATCCAATCTCCTCTGAGCTTTCCTTCATCGCATAATTCTTTTGCTTTCGCCAGGGAAATTCCCTCAGTACTGATGAGACATTTGACAGTTCCTGATTTTCTTATAAGTTTCGTTATCTTTCTTGTATCTACACCGAACACTCCGGGCACATTCTGCTCTCTGAGCCATTCGTCCATTGTTTTTACGCTGTTGCTGTTGGAAGGCATATCGCAAAGATCTTTCACCACAAGTCCAAAAGCATGGATCCCATCGGATTCATTGTCTATATTGCTTATACCGTAATTCCCTATGAGAGGATAAGTCATATTTATTATCTGACCTTTGTAAGACGGGTCTGTAAGTATCTTCTGATATCCTGTCATCGATGTATTAAAGACGAGTTCCCCTACTGCTGTCCCTTTTGCTCCAAATCCGCGTCCCTTAAAGACAGTACCGTCTTCAAGATAAATCAATCCTTCCATTTCATCTATCGTTTTTATCATAGTATCATACAATCTCCTTATACATTGAATAAGCGACATCTCTGCCGCTTATAAATAATTATACATCATTACACATTTTTATGCAAGCCTTGCATATGCAATTTCTATACATCTTCCGGTCGTTTTTGTTTTTCTTTTTCTGTATCCACATTCATGAATACACCTGCACCGGAAGCTAAAAGCTTACCTGTGTTTTTACTCCTTGATTCACATATGAGATGAGTTATACGTCTTCCGGCAGAGACGGCTTTTACAGTTACAAACATTACATCCCCTTCTTTTACCGGACGTATATATTTTACATCAAGACTCACTGTCGGAGTGAAATTTTTGCCCGCCAGAAACCTTACAAGCACACCCATCGTCATATCAAAAGCAGTGCACATCATCCCGCCGTGCAGATGTCCCGCTCTGTTCACCTGCCACGGCTGTACCCTGAATGCAAAGGTTATGGTTTTATCTTCGTAGGAACAGCTTACCTTCTCCGCTCTCATGAGTCCGTTGATCAAATCCTTGTATATGCCGCTGTTTTCTGCCATCGTCATGTCGACGTATTCTTCAAGTTTTCTCTGTCCTTCGCTTTTGTCCATAGTTTCTCCTGAATTTTATATATCGTATATTATTCGTCCTTCTTTTCTTGCAGGAGGCTCCGGGATCTCACAGTCTGCATATCCTAAAGCCAACGCTCCTATTCCGGCAAAGTTCTCAGGAATACCCCATTTTTTCATGAGTTCCCTGCCTTCTTCAGTTTCAAACATTTCTCGCTCTCTGTGTATCCACCTTGAAGCCAGTCCGATAGAATGAGCCGCCAGCATCATCGTATCGAGCACGCAGCTTCCATCTTCTATATATGTGTTTCTGTCTTTTGGCGCAAACACCAGTATTACAGTAGGCGCTCCGTAATAAGGATTTGATTCTGCTCCCATCACCGCTGCATTCATCCTTACGATCTTTTTCATCATTTTTTCTTCCTGCACCGCTACCATCACCGGACTCTGCATCCCTCTTCCGGATGGTGCATAAAGACCTGCCTCAAGCACTGTATCAAGCTCCTGCCTGCTTATCTGCTCAGACTTGTACTTTTTTATCGATCTTCTCGTAACTATATTATTTAAGACCTGATTTTTCATTTTTATATCCGCCATACGATCAGTCTCCTTTCCGCATAAAAACAAAATGGATCACCGTTTTCCCGGCAACTTTCTAAAAATCTAACATACATTATATATATCACAAAACTAAAATACAAGAGTAATAAATGCCAATATATTGTTTCTCTAAAAATTACATGATATAATGCTGTTGTGTGACAATTCAAATTATTTTTTTTATTTCAACTGTAATGAGAAGAAGGAGAAACAAAATGAAAAAATTTATTGTAATGCTTTTATCTGCAATACTGTGTTTCGGTCTTGCAGCCTGCGGCGAAAAAGATACCACGCCTATAAAAGAAAGTGAAATTGATTCACTATACTCTAATCCGGACGATTTCGAAGGAAGAACATACGAATTTACAGCACAGGTATTTTCCGTTGAAAAAGATTCCGGTGCATATTACATTCAGGCCTTCCAGGATATAAATAACTACGGAAACAATACCGTTATCGTTTATGATAATACTGATACGACTATCAATACCGACGATTATATACGCGTAAAAAGCAGTGTCACGGGTGAATTCAAAGGCGAAAATAGTTTAGGCGGTGAAGTTACAGCCGTTCAGGTTAAAGCTGACTCGGTGGAAAAAATCACTGCTGCTGAGGCCTTCACTGCTGAAGAAACAATAGAATTGAACAGTACTGTTACGCAAGGAGATTATTCGGCAACCTTAGAAAAAGTTGACTTCACAGAAGATGAAACCAGGATATATATCACGATAACAAACAATTCATCATCAACATTTGACGTATACGCAGACCAAGGTGTAATAGTGCAAAACGGAAAACAATACGAATCTGAATACAATTACAACTATGACATAATGAGTACTGAAATACAAGCAGGCGCAAGCGCTGAAGGGATTATTCCATACACAAGGATAGATACTACCGGATTTACTTACTCATTTACAGGTTACGATGAGAATTTCAATGAACTGACCTTTGAATTCACCGTTCCTGCGTTAGAAGATAAATAACAATGAACTCAACAACACATATGCACGAAATAAACTCCCCCCAGTTACAAATAAAAAATTTTACAACTTTTGAGCAAAAGTCTACGAAAAAATGTGGGGAAACGGGAGGAAATAGAGTAATATAAAAACACATAAAAAACCCTCTGAAACATTGAAATTTCAAAGGGTTTTTTACTGAGACTGGCGCGCCATGAGGGACTCGAACCCCCAACCTACTGATTCGTAGTCAGGCACTCTATCCAATTGAGCTAATGGCGCTCGACAAGTCGTCGCTACACATTATACACCAATTGACAGTGTTATGTCAAAGAAAAAAGAGTTTCTGCTTATTTTGCCATCTTCTCTCTCATATTTTCCAGTACTTTCTTCTCTATCCTGGAGACCTGCACCTGGGATATTCCAAGTATCTTGGCGATCTGCTGCTGTGTCATATCTTTGAAATATCTTAGCATTATGACTTGTCTTTCCCTTTCTTCCAGGCTTTTTATAGCTTCTTTAAGATCTATGATATCTACGTTCTGCTCCTCTTCATATACATAATCGCCGGACTTTATCGCCTCGGGAGCCGCTTCATTATCGAAGCTCTCCATACTGGACAGCGAATCTATCGCTTCAAGTATCTCCATAACTCTTTCAGACGATATCTCCATCTTTTCCGCAAGATAACTTATCCTCGGACTCTTTCCGTACTTGTTGTAATATTCCTGCTGTATGGCTTTAAGATTTTTCATCTCGGTTTTAAGCTGACGGCTTACTTTTATCCGCCCGTCATCCCTTATAAACCTTTTTATCTCACCTAATATCATCGGGACTGCATACGTTGAAAACATTACATCAAATCCGGTATCGAACCTGTCTATCGCTTTGACAAGTCCCATAAATCCCACCTGCATCAGGTCCTCCGGCTCATAGTAACCTGATGCGTATTTCATTGCCAGGTTCTTTACCAGTCCTATGTTTTGATTGACCACTGTTTCCCTCGCACTGTCATCCCCCGACTGCGCTTTTTTGATAAGACTGTATGTATCTTCCTTGGCAACATATTCATATCTGCAGCTCACCTGTCTACAGCTCGCCCGGTGAATCCAGATATTTTATCATCGTAACGGCAGTCCCTTTTCCCATTTCCGACTTTACACTGAGTTTATCCATGAAACTTTCCATAACGGTAAATCCCATACCGCTCCTCTCTTCACTGTCACCTGTTGTGAACAGAGGCTCCATGGCCTTTTCAACATCCTCTATTCCCTTTCCGTCGTCCTCTATCTTTATGATCACTTTCCCTCTTTCAAAGATCTCACATTCCATCCTTACAAAGTGTTCCTCATCTGCATCTTTTTTATCATCGCAGCCGTATCCATGAATTATACTGTTGCTAACAGCTTCTGAAACAGCAGTTTTTATTTCCGTAAGTTCCTCAACTGTAGGATCGAGGGGCATTACGAACGCCGCTGCAACAGCCCTTGCAAAAGCTTCATTTTCGGCAGCAGCGCTGAATTCCGTTTTCATAACATTTCTCATATTTCAAACCTCCATGCAAATCTGCCCTTGTCCTTTCAAAAAATCTATTGCACTCTTTTCATCCTCACATTTTTTCACGATTGAAAAAACTCCCGCCATTTCCAATACTTTTTCCGCAAGAGCACTACATCCTGATATACACATCCTGCCCTTATTCCCGGACATTTTTTTATACCTCCCAAGAACGACACCGATACCTGAGCTGTCCATCATTTCGACATTTGAAAAATCCATGACTAAATCTATACATCCCGATCTTTTCATGGATTCATCGATGCCTTCTCTGAGCCTTGACGCCGTGTGATGATCCACATCTCCTACCACTTTTACAACCAAAATATCTTCATATATCCTGAAAATCGCTTCCACTTAAAAACCCCCTTTTCAAAGACTAATATAATTATAGTCTCATTATCGGGGGTTGTCCTTAAGAGAAAATGTCGAAATTCTTCTATTTTTATACTTTATGCAGGATATATGTCGATTATTTCTTCAGCCTCCACCGCAGCAGCTATCAGCGCATCACAGTCAAGTCTGCTCTCAGAACTTTTTATCCTGTCAAGTTTTGGTTTTGTTACAGGGTGCTTCGGCAGGAATACGGTGCAGCAGTCTTCGTAAGGCTGTATAGACGTTTCATATGTACCTATCTCCTGCGCCTTGTCCATTATATCCACCTTGTCCATAGCTATGAGCGGTCTCATTACAGGCATGGATACCGCTGCATCAGTAACTACCAGAGATTCCGCAGTCTGACTTGCTACCTGTCCCAGATTTTCCCCTGTTATCAACATACCGCATCCGTTGTTTTCCGCGATCTTCTGAGCTATCCTCATCATAAATCTTCTCACCAGAATCGTAGTTTCCTCCTCAGGGCAATTCTGCACTATCTGCTCCTGTATAGGAAGGAGATTCACAACGTGTAATCTGAATTTACCGCAGTAAACTGCTATCATCCCTGCCAGCTCTTCCACCTTTTCCTGGGCTCGCTGGCTGGTATAAGGAAATGAATGAAAATGAACTGCTTCTATCATCATACCTCTCTTGGCCATCATCCACGTCGCTACAGGCGAATCTATACCTCCGGAGAGCAGGGAAAGTCCTTTTCCGTTAGTTCCGAGCGGAAGTCCTCCAAATCCTGCTATTTTGTCCTGATAAATATATGATTTATCGTGTCTTACATCAACAAAAAGCAGGCAGTCCGGATTGTGCACATCTACTTTCAGCACTTTGCATCCCTTAAGTACGGCAGCGCCTATCTGCCTGCTTATATCCGGAGATTTCACAGGGAAATTTTTATCTGCCCTCTTTGCTTCAACTTTAAAAGTTTTTATATGTCTCTCTTCTATAGCCTCAAGCATATACTCCACTGCGGCAGCGCCTATTGCTTCCATAGTACTTTCACATTCCACAGCGGGACTGATAGAAGCTACTCCGAATACCTTAGATATTTCCTTTATAACTTCTCTTTTATCGTTTATCACATCTGCTCTTACAAAAATAAGGCCCTCCTGACGCTTTACACTCACTCCGTCAAATTTCTTCAGAAGTTTTTTTATCCTTTCAACGAGCATCCTTTCAAAATACGGTTTATTCATCCCTTTTAAAGCAACTTCACCGCATCTTACGATAAAAATATTTTCATTATTCTTCATTTCCTTATCCACTTTTTTCTCCCGGTTACTTATCTTAAATATATCTTTCAGCGTTCACAGCAGCTGTTTATTTTATCTGAAGCTTCCAAGCTTCCTGAATCTTTTAACTGCACCGCACACTTTTTCTATAACTGTATCCGCTTCTTCCTCCGAATTGAAACGGCCTATGCTGAATCTCAGCGTCCCTTCTATCTCTTTATCCTTAAGTCCCATTGCCTTCAGCACATGACTCTGCCCTTTCTTATTTGAAGAGCACGCAGATCCCGTCGAAACGAATATACCATCCTGTTCAAGAGTATGCAACAGCACCTCTCCTCGCGTACCAAGGAACGAAACATTTAAAACAGATCCGCAGCAGCTCCCCGGTTTTTCTCCGGTCTCCTCAGGGCTGTTTATGATTATATCATCGATATTGTTTTTAAATCCGTTGAGAAAGCGATCCCGTATACGTTCCATGCGGTCTAAATCCGTCCCGATATTTTCACATGACATTTCCGCAGCCAGTCCAAAGCCCGCTATAGCCGGTACATTCTCCGTTCCCGACCGCATACCTCTCTCCTGACCGCCACCCTCTATAAAAGCCGGTATATTGACATCTTTTTTAACATAAAGAGCGCCTGCCCCCTTCGGTCCATGTATCTTATGCGAGCTTACCGAGATCATATCCGCATCTTTGGGCAGCGATATTTTCCCAAAGCTCTGAACAGCATCGCAGTGAAACAATCCCGGAGATTTTTTTTCTTTCATTATCTGCTTGATACGTCCCGCAGGCATCACTGTGCCGACTTCATTATTTACATGCATGATGGTAACAAGGATCGTCTTTTCATCTATACTGTCTGCCAGCTGCTCTTCGTCAAGACGACATTTTTCATCTACGCCTACATATACAACTTCAAATCCTTCGGATTCCAGCCTCCTGCAGCATTCAAGCACAGCAGGATGCTCCACTTTCGTTGTAACCACCTTGCTGCCATATCTTTTCATTGCTCTGACAGCGCCGAAAACAGCCATATTATCAGCTTCAGTGCCTCCGGATGTGAAATACAGCCTTCCGCCTTCAGCTCCAACTCCCATAGCCTTTTCCACCTGTCTGCGAGCCGTCTTGATTGCTTTTTCACTGTCCACTCCCAGCTGATACAGCGATGATGGATTGCCAAAGCTTTCATCCATGTAATCTATCATAAGCCTGGTAACCTCAGGATATTGTTTTGTTGTTGCGCTGTTATCCAAATATATCATCTGAATTCCCCCTTGCCTGAAAAAGGCGGATTTAAAAATCCGCCTTTCTGATATGCAACATCTATTGTCTTTATTTTGCGTAGTCGATAGCTCGGGTTTCCCTTATGACATTTACCTTGATCTGTCCCGGATATTCAAGCTCTGATTCGATCTTCTTGGAAATATCTCGAGCCAGGAGCGCTATGGAATCATCGCCTACTTCGTCCGGCTTAGCCACAACTCTTATCTCACGGCCTGCCTGTATCGCATACGACTTGTCCACGCCCTCTGTTGTATTTGCTATCTCTTCAAGTTTCTGCAATCTCTTGATATAAGATTCGAGAGTTTCCCGTCTTGCACCCGGTCTTGCTGCCGAAAGAGCGTCCGCAGCAGCTATGAGCACAGCCTCAACGGATTTCGGCTCATAATCGCCGTGATGAGCCGCCATACCGTTTATCACAGCTTCAGATTCCTTGTACTTTCTGAGGACCTCTATACCTATATCAACATGTGTGCCTTCTCTTTCATGGTCGAGAGCCTTTCCTATGTCATGAAGCAGTCCGGCTCTCTTTGCCAGAGTGATGTCAAGCCCGAGTTCTCCCGCCATAAGTCCCGAAAGGTGTGCTACTTCAATGGAATGTTTGAGTACGTTCTGTCCGTAAGATGTCCTGTATTTCAATCTTCCAAGAAGCTTTACAAGTTCCGGATGCAGGTTATGGATACCTACTTCAAATGTCGCCTGTTCACCTTCCTCTTTGATTATGGCATTGACTTCTCTCTCGGATTTCTCTACCATCTCTTCGATCCTTGCAGGATGTATCCTGCCGTCCACGATGAGCTTCTCCAGAGAAAGTCTCGCTATTTCTCTTCTCACCGGGTCGAATCCTGAAAGTATTACAGCTTCCGGCGTATCGTCAATGATCAGATCTATGCCTGTCAAAGTTTCTATCGCTCTTATATTCCTGCCTTCTCTTCCTATTATCCTGCCTTTCATCTCATCGTTAGGAAGAGGCACCACCGAAACTGTGGATTCAGCCACATGATCCGCAGCGCATCTCTGTATTGCGCCTGAAATTATTTCTTTAGCTTTTTTATCTGCTTCTTCCTTCGCCTTGCTTTCTATATCTTTATAAAGTACAGCCGCATCGCTTCTCGCTTCTTTCTCCACCTTCTGCAATATTATTTCTTTCGCCTGATCAGTGGAATACCCTGATATCTTTTCAAGTTCTTCAAGCTGTTTTTTCAGAAGATTATCCATCTCCTGCTGTTTGTTCGTGATGCTCTTTTCTTTATTTATTATGCTTTCTTCTTTCTTTTCAATATTTTCAAGTTTTCTGTCTATGGACTCTTCTTTCTGTATGAGTCTCCTCTCCGATTTCTGTATCTCGTTTCTTCTTTCTCTTATTTCCTTTTCCGCATCGCTCCTCTGTCTGTGAGCTTCTTCCTTTGCCTCAAGCACCATTTCTTTCTTTATGGTCTCTGCTCTGTTCTCTGCATCGAGTATAAGGTTTTTTGCCTTCTGTTCAGCATTGCCTATAGTCTTTTCTCCTATAGATTTTCTCAATATATATCCAACCAACAACCCTATGATAAGCGTTATCAGTCCTACAATAACCGGTATGACTACGTCACCTGCCATCTATAGTTTACCTCCTTTTCCTTATTTTCAGTTTTCAATCTTCATTTTTCAAATTTTATAATCAAATTAAAGTTACTTGTAAATATCAAAATATCACTGTAAAAGTAATAATATTTAATTAAAAGCACACAATAACATTATAGACTTTTTATGCTATGTAGTCAAGAAAATGGGGTGAGGCAATAATGGACAATTTTTTCAACATGATCAAACGCTGTAACCGTTTCATAGCAATGATCCCCCTGATTCTTTCCCTCGCAGGTGTAATCAGTCTGCTGAGCATATCAAAAAGCGAAAGCACCTTCCTTTCCAGGGAAGTTATAATACAGTCTGTAGCCTTGCTTGCAGGAATATTTCTTACCGTTGTCATACTGCTTCTTGGCTACAGATATTTTTCTGAACTGGACAAGTTTTTATATATATCAGGTATCCTTCTTCTGCTTTCGGTATACATACCGGGCATCGGGATCTCTTTTTACGGCTCACGTTCATGGATAGACCTGGGATTTACTACTTTTCAGCCCTCTGAAATAGTAAAGATCATATTCATCATAGTCATGGCGTCCTATCTTTCAAAACACAGTGATTCGCTTTCTCATATGCAAGGAATATTAAAAGCCGCGATTTACGGTCTTCCCTTTATACTTATAGTTGCAAAAGAAGACTTCGGCAGCGGATGTGTGTTTTGTGCGATCTGGATCTTCATGGTCTTTTGTTCAGGTCTCAAACTCAGGATCATAGGAAAAGCCGCCATGGTTTTCTGTGTTCTTCTGCCTGTTTTTTACTTTCTCCTTGCCGGATACCAGAAGGAAAGAATAGATGCCTTTTTAAATCCTGATGATCTCAGTCTTCCGGGGAACTATCAAGTTTGGAATTCCAAAGTGACGATAGGCTCGGGGGGATTCTTTGGAAAAGGCTACATGGACGGAACTCAGAGCTCACTGGGGTTTCTCCCTGTTCCTGAATCCGATTTTATATTTGCAGCAACCGTGGAAGAATGGGGATTTTTAGGTGGTGCTGCGATCATAATACTGTTTTCCATACTGATATATAATACTTTGAAAACAGCTAAATATGCCGTGGATCTCAACGGTACGCTTATAGCAGCCGGAGTTTTCGGCATGCTGTTTTTTCAGTCTTTTGAAAATATCGCAATGAACATGGGTCTTATGCCTGTTACCGGCATAACCCTGCCTTTCATGAGTTACGGCGGTTCGTCCCTGCTTTCAGCATTGGCCGGCACGGGACTGCTTCTGAGCGTAAGCTGCTATCAGAAAATATGATCTTGCATATAAAATCATCCGCAAAAATTACGGATGATTTTATATGCATTATATGATAAATATACAGTCTTACATATCATTTATTATCTGTCATATTTTCTCAATATTTCTTCTACCTGTTCCTGCGGCATTGCGTATATTTTATTATGATACAAGCCTTCCATAGTTTCACCTACACAGATAGCATTTAATATAGCCTCTTCAACTGCATCCGCCACTGCCTTGTATATGGGATCCATCATATAATCTCCCAGAACTTCCGCATTGGATGTCTTATGGGTAAAAGAATTTTCATTTGCAGTGGAAAATGCCACGAAAATATCACCCGATCCGTTTTCATATCCTGATCCAAGCTTTCCTATTCCTATCGGAACTCTTTTGCACATCTTTGAAAGCTGTATAGGATTTACAGGAGCGTCAGTGGCGATCACTACTATTATCGATCCGGTGCCCGGTCTTAGTTTCAATCTTTTGTATTCAGGATCCGCACCTTTTATCTTTTCGCCCATATCAATCCCTCTTATGTTGAACCACTTTCTCGCACCATGATTTGCCTGTACTAAAACTCCTACGGTATATCCTCCTTCTTCTTCGGAAAGTTTTCTTGATGAAGTGCCGGTTCCCCCTTTAAACTCATGACATATCATTCCCGTACCGCCCCCAACATTTCCTTCTTCTATTCTTCCGGAGTGTGCGTTGTTCAAAGCTTCCATGACATGTTCTTCTTTAACATGGAAACCGTTTGTATCATTCAGAATACCATCGTATGTCTCTCCCACTACAGGGTAAAAATATCCGCTTCCTTCTACTTCCTGACCTTCGAATACAAGAGGATGGTAAAAATTATTCTGCAGCATCCATTTAGTCGTCGTATCTCTTACTATTCCTACGCTGTTTGTATTAGTTATCATTATCGGACCATGAATAAAACCTGAATCATCCATCCAATGGGTACCTGTAAGCTCCCCATTCCCATTCAGATCATGTCTTCCCGCATAAACTACACTTCTCTTTTTTCCTCTCGGAAGTATTGCAGTAACGCCTGTCCTCGCAAAGCCGCTTCCGGTTCTGTCATAATCGTCCGGAGTACCTTTGATTATAGTGCTGTAACCTACTTCCACTCCCTTTACATCTGTGATAGCATTATACTTTCCTGTAACTCCGTCAAATTTTATTCCAAGCTCTCTCGCTCTCTTTTTCATTTACTTTTCCTCTCTTTCTGTTTTTACAATCAGTCTTTCGGCGTTTTTATAAAACACCTTTGCTTCAAGCTCCTTATCTCCGTCACATGCTTTCTCCACTACTTTTACCGGAGCATTCTGTTTTCCCCACGGCCAGTCAGAACCAAACAAAACTCGATCCTCTCCAAATCTTCTTATGAATTCCTTAACAACCGCAGCCGACTGAAAAGAAGTGTCAACATAAACGTTTTTCATACCTCTTCCCTCATATAACTGCTCATATTCAGATGTCCCTCCCGAATGAGCAGCAACAAAATTTATACTCGGAAATTTATCCGCAAGTTTAAGAAAGTCATAATTTGAACCAAATTCCGGAATGTTTCTAAAACTTTCTTCCGGATGAAAATAGGCAAACGGATACGTATGACATATTACAGGTTTTTTTGTAATTTCCCATGCTTTAAGAGCTTCATGAACTTCATCCGACAACATACTTTTCCTCTGAAGTATCGGATGTATTTTAAGTCCCATCGCTCCTTTTTCCGAGTCTTTAAGAAGCTCCGCTCCCGCATCATTTCCAAGAGAAAAATCTATGCATGTAAAGGGAATTATTCTGTTGTCGAGTTTTGATGCCGCGAGAATCTCTTCAAATCCAACATGCGGCAGAACGGGGAGTACCCACGCCTGCGATATTCCGTTTTCATCCAATGATTTCTGCATATTCTGAAGCGTTGCAGTATTGTTTCTCGCCTGCTCTTCGTTAAGCGTGCTTTCTTTAAATTCTTCCATATCTATCTTTGTCAGCTCAACCGGCAGTTCGAGCATGTTTTCTTCAATTATATCAAGATAATTATGATGATCTCTTTTCCTTACATTCTGTTTAAACGTAATGTTACGTCCGTAGAGTATATCTCCAAGATGAGAATGGGAATCGATTATTTTTTTCATGACCTTCTCCTTAAAAAATTTTGTATATGAAACCTTAAATCAGCGATGCAGCAGCTTTTCAAATCCTTCCTCGCTGTATTTCTCTCCATTTTTCTTCAGTTTAAGAGCTTCTTTGAGTGCTTCGTGACGTTTTTTTGTCACTGGATAAAATACGGCAAACAACCCCGCGGCAAGGCCTATTGCTCCGGGAAGCAGAGTATTCGCCGCTATTATCGTGTCACAGGCTTCCGCTTCACGTCCTGCAATCCCGTATCCTCCCATTTGAAGAAAAACACCTAATATCTGCATTGAAATCGCCGTGCCGCACTTCTGCACAAGGTCTAAAAGTCCCACAACAGCACCTATCCTGCCCTCACCGTTCACATATTCATCAAGCTCGTTCAAATCATACATCAATGAAAAATATATTGTATAAAATGAAGTATTCCCAAAAGTGAAAAACGCTGCCATAAGTATAGCTATTTCATAGGATTTAACTCCTGCAATACCAAAAATGCAAAGCGCAGCGCCACTGAAAATCATCGACAGACAGTAAACATACTTTTTATCTATCTTTTTTCCAAGTCCATTTATCACAGGCGCCCATAAAACGGAAAATCCTCCTATGCAAACAAAGAACATAGACTGCTGCGAAGCCGTAACATTGAAATTATTCGCGAGCATGTATACAGCTCCTCCACTGGCTGCAGCAGATGTCATAGCCCAAAGGAGCACAGTAATTCCAAGAAATCTGACAGGTCTCAGTTTCATCACCTGAAAATATGATGAAATCATATTCTTAAATGAAAATTTTTCAGTTTGATTCGTATTTATTGTGTCTTTTCCCTTTGTACGCCATACGCATACGATCATTCCTGCAACTATCAATATACTGAATACGGCACCTACCGTTCCCCATCCGTGAGACGAGCTTCCACCAAGATTTTTTTCAACAAAATCCACTATCATCGGCGGCACAGCGAGAGCTATTATCATAAGCGCATATCCCACTGCGCTCCCCCATGCTCTTATACTCGTTCTCTCTTCAAAATCATCGGTAAGTTCACCTCCGAGAGCAAAAAACGGTATAACATAACACGTATAGCATGTCCAGTAACCCATAGCTGCCACCATAAAGTACAGAAATTTCAGGCTACCCGGTAAAGGCATATCACTGAATATCAAAAACATACATATACCGTAAGGTACTATGGTTTTCATCATAAAGGATCTTCTCCTACCATATCGGCTGCAGCTTTTATCAGATAAAAATCCGACAAAAGGATCACACACCGCATTCCACAATACAGCCACAGAAGATATCATCCCGCCCTTTACCGGAGATATTCCTGCAATATCGGTAAGAAAAAACAGAAAATAGAAGTTAAATATATTCAAAGGCACAGTATCTCCGAAAGCGCCTATCGCATATCCCAGTTTATCCCCTATCGATAGCTTTTTATCCGTCATTTTTTCTCCTTTCTATTCAAATTCTACTGTAATTTTTAAAGCTGTTTGCGCAAATTCAGCATCCAATTATATGTAATAGCAATATGCGTGCCAAAGTCCAAAGGATTTTCATAAAAAATTCCGATAAACAATCAATCAAACGGTCATATTCTTTATCTAATATCCATCTAATATATAAAAAATGCATATTTTCCCCTTAAATCCAAATCAAAAATAGCCTATTGTCTAAAAATTTAGACAATAGGCTATTTTCTAAAATCGTTTTTTTACCCATAAACGCTAATTTCTGTCCAGTACTTTAGACATCGTCTAAAATACTGGACACTTTTTACCTTTTATCTTTCTCTCTTTCTTTCTCCTCTATGTTTTTTATCGTCCTCAGCTTATTATATAAAGTTGCTCTTGATATCTTCAGCATATTTGCCGCTTTTATCCTATTTCCTCCGCATGATTCCAAAACTTTGAGGATAACTTCTCTTTCACATATCTCTCTCGCCCTTTCAAGGGGAGCATCATCTTTGAATACATCTTCTCTCACATTCATTTTCAGCTGTCTGGAAATAAAATCTCCCAGATCTTCCGTATCTATATAGTTTCCCGTACACATATTCATAGCACGCTCAATTACATTCATAAGCTCCCTCACATTTCCGGGCCAATGATAATTATAAAATATCTTCATTACATCATTGGATACCGATTTAACCTTTTTGTCAAGTTTTTCATTCATGTCGCCGATAAATTTATCAATTAAAGCCGGAATATCTTCCTGCCTTTCTCTCAGAGGCGGGATCGATATCTTTATTACGTTGAGACGATAATAAAGATCTTCTCTGAAGTTTCCTGCCCGCACAAGCTCTTCGAGGTTTTTATTAGAAGCCGCTATTATCCTGACATTCATCTTTCTGCTTCTCCCTCCTATCCTCGAAAACTCCTTTTCCTGAAGCACCCTCAAAAGTTTCGGCTGTATATGGTACGGCAGCTGATCTATTTCATCCAGAAATAATGTTCCATTTTCCGCCATTTCGAGAACGCCTGCTTTTCCGCCTTTTTTCGCACCTGTGAATGCACCGTCCTCATACCCGAAAAGTTCCGATTCAAACAAAGTATCCGGTATCGCGGCGCAGTTTATCTCTATTAGAGGACCATTCATTCTTCTGCTGCTGTTGTGGATAGCATGAGCTACAAGTTCTTTGCCGCATCCCGTTTCCGCTTCTATCAGGCAAAAAGAATCCGACTCAGATATTTTCATTATCATATTCTTGAGATCAACTATCTGACTGCTTTTCCCTGCTATATCCGATATGCCGTACTTCGTATTTTTGAAATTACGCTCCATAAGATTTTCAAAACTGTTTCTGTCTTTCATGTTTATTTTTATATTCCCTGCGTTTTTTCTCAGTTTTTCCAGGAAATTCTCTACTTCCTCAGCACAAGAGAATAAGTCATAATCGATCACCCAGCTTCCTTTACTCATATGCAGTCTCTTCATTTTTGATATATTCATTGTGCTGAATCCCATATAAAAAGCAAGCTCACTATCTTCATCATTTGTAAGAAAGCTTTTTATCCTGCTTCCGGGATGCACTTCACTTATATTCTTTTCCGTCACTTCTTCAGGCAAATTTTCTCTATCAATCTCCACTATGCGCCTTTTCATATCCTCCGACATATATTTTATATTTCCTGAATCATCAGTAACTATGAGTCCATCAATGCAATCGAGTATAGCCATGCACTCTTCGTAAGACAATTTTGCTCTATTGCCGTTTTTATTCATAAAATCCTCCAAAAAACCCCTTGATCCCGCTGCAGTCTTCCGCGTCGTTTTCAAGGGGGCGCTGTTTTTTCAGGCATTCTACTTAAGCAGTATTCTGTATATTATTTCGTTGAAATTTCGTTCTATGTACGTTCCTTTTTTACATACTATCGGTATACCTTTGTTAGTGGATATATGTATATTGTCATCGTCCTGTATTATACCCACCACCTGTCCTTTGAACATATCGGCTATTTTGCTCAGACTCGGCACCATTCCTGCCCGCATAAGGTCTGCACGCACTTTGTTCACTACGATATATATATCTTCTATACCGTTATCCTCAAGATACCTTTCTGTTACATCGGCATCTCTAAGCGAAGAGACTTCAGGCTCTGTAACTATAACTGCCTTGTCCGAAGGAGCTATGGCGACATCAAGCATATCCCCTATGCCCGCAGGACAATCTATTATTATATAGTCAAAATACCTTTTAAGCTTGCCGCATAGGATCTCCATATGGAGCGGAGTTATATCCCTGTCATCTCTTCTCGGAGAAGCTGCCATAAAGTAAAGACTTTCAAATCCCTTCACTTTTATCATGGCTTTCTTTATACGGCATATTCCGGACATAACGTCCATTATATTATAGACCACTCTGCTTTCCATACCCAGATAAAGGTCCATGTTTCTAAGTCCCATATCCATATCGAGAAGCATTACGCTGCACCCTTTTTCAGCGAGCATCGCTCCCATATTTACAGCGAACATTGTTTTTCCTGTGCCGCCTTTACCCGATGAAATTAAAATGACTTTTCCCATCCTTCGATTTCTCCGTACTTTCCTATGATTTCTCTTGCTATTGGTGCTGCATTTGCAGATGTTTTCCCTTGAACAAGCATTACAGCTACTGCTATACGCGGCTCATCCGCAGGAGCCAGAGCAACTGTCCACGCAAAATTGTCGTATTTCTCCTTATACGCATCTATATCATCGTATGTCAGTTTCCCGCCGCTCAAATTTATCAAAGCACGTCTCAATGCACCGTCTTTATCATCATACATATCAGGATATTCATCCATAAGACGCTCAGCCTCACTTTCCGCATCATTGAACGATATGCCCGGTGCTATCAGATGGATATGACGCCTTATATAATCATATTCATCTTCCGGGTCTATATACCCGGATCGCTGTGCAGTACCGGTCTTTGCCGCCACAGAATACGGAAAATCAGAAAACGCACGCTCAAGTGAGCCTCCGTCTCCTTTTGCCACTTCCGTCATCGCATCTATTAAATATCTGATATTTTCCTTGTTGGAATATGTTTTTTCCTGATTTTTAGAAGAATTCTTTATAAGAGACACTTCGCTTCTGATGCCGCCGCTGCCGAGAGTTGCCATGTAAGATGCCATCTGAAGTGTTGTATAAGCATTGTCCCCCTGACCTATCGCTATGTTGAAAGTGTCGCCCAATGTCCATCCCATCTGGTTGAAATAATCGTATTTACAAGTACACGCCAGTTCGTATACTTTTTCCGGTCTGATCATCTTTTCTTCTTTTAGTTTGCCTATAATTTCATCTAAAGTCAAGTCCTTATCGCCCCAATTTGAGATTTTTTCAGCGAGCTTAGAAATATTTTCATCATTTTTAAGATATTTCTTCTTGAAATAAGTTTCTCTCTCAGCTGAAAGATAATTTTTTAAGCTGTTTTTTATCCCGTTATTTTTGAGTTTCTCAGTAGGAAGCTTACCGATACTCTCAGGGATCTGTATTCCCGTCTTTTTCCCCAGCCCCATCTTTTCGGCGTAAGAAACTATAAGAGAATTATCTATTTTCTTATCATATCCAAGAGAGTCCCCCGAAGCAAAATCCTTTCCTGCGGCTATATCATAAAAATAATAATTGCAGGATACTTTAAGCGCCTCCGCAAGATCGACATATCCATGATTTTTTCCATTTTCATTCCAAAGAAAGCACCCGTAGGTTCTTCCTCCAAGCTCTATATATCCTTTGTCGAGAAGATATCTGTTTTCGTCAAGCCCGCAGTCTAAAGCAGCCATCGCTGTTATCGGCTTGAACGTCGACCCCGGCTGCACCGCACTCATCGTGGCAACATTATAAAGCGGCGCCGGACTCATGGAATCATTATCATTTTTTCTCTGCAAAGACTGCCACTTTTCACTCGATATACCTTCTGCAAAATCATTTGGATCAAAATCAGGGAAATTCGCCAGCGCGAGAACTTCCCCCGACTCGACATCCAAAGCTACAGCTGCGCCCGATCCTGCATTCTTCGCATAAGTCATCTTATAATCTCCGTAAATGCTTTCGAATGTCCCTCCTGCAGCCGCCTGCTCTATAGCTTTCTCAAGAGCATCTTCAGCCGTTTCCTGCAGATCTGCATCTATTGTGAGCTTCACATTTTTTCCCTTAACTGCACTGCTTTTACCGAGAACTTTTTTTACGCTGCCTGAAGAGTCTATCTGCAGGCTGCTGACAGCATCCTCACCTCTGAGAATATTTTCGTATTCCTTTTCTATGCCGTATTTGCCAACCATCGCATCGCGTCTGTAACCTTTTTCTTTTACATACTCATCTTCTTCATCGGCCGATATCCTTCCCATATATCCGACTATATGAGAAGCAAAGGCTCCTCTTGGATAATCTCTCACATAATTGACCGATACCTGAACTCCCGGATACTTCCTCTCTTCTATTTCCTCAGCTGTTTCCCGGGAAATCTTTTCCGCAATATTTATCGGCATATATGCAGTGTATCCCTTTTCTGAGATAGCTTTTTTTACGTCTTCCTGCGTTATATTCACATCTTCTCCGTTTTCCTGCAGTATCCTTATAACTTCCGATGCATCTTCAAGCGCCTTTTCTTCTGTAAGATTGACTCGGCTGATATTGACCGAATATACCGCCTTGCTCGTAGCGATCAATTCACCGTTCCTGTCTGTGATATCACCTCTCGGCGCAGTCTCATATACTGCCCTCAGAGACATATCATCTGCATATCCCTGCCATTTTTCTTCTTCTATCACTGTAAGAGCAAAAAGCCTTGCCAGAAGTACAGCTCCTGAAACAGCAGCTAAAAACATTATTATAAAATGTTTAGATCTTCTTTTTGCACTCACTTACCTCTCCTTTTTATATAAGCCCTGCGTTTTTCATACTGACGAATTTTCCGTCTCCTATCACTATATGGTCAAGTACGGGTATCCCTAATATCTCACCTGCCTGCATAAGCCTCTTTGTCGTGATCACATCTGCTTCGCTGGGAACAGGATCCCCCGAAGGGTGATTATGTAAAAAGACCACGGATCCTGCACTCCTTCTCACCGCATCTACAAAAACTTCTCTTGGATGGGTCGTGCTTGAGCAAAGATCGCCTACAGATATCTTCGTTTCTTCTATGATCTCTCCTTTGGCATTTATCATGAGACTTATAAAATGCTCCTTTTTGTAGTACCGCATCCGCTCCATAAATATTTCCGCTATATCTCCGGCACTGGTGATAGACAGTCTCCTGCTTACGGGATTCGATGCGATCCTTTTCCCAAGTTCAGCCGCTGCAAGTATCTCACATGCTTTTGCTCTTCCGATCCCTTTTACACATTCGAGTTCTTCCGGCCTGCACTCTGCCAGAAAGGATATGCCTCTGCTGTTCAATGTCATGATTTCCATCGCTATCTCAAGCGCAGATCTGTCTTTCGTCCCGCTTCCTATCAATATAGCCAGAATTTCAGCAGTAGACAGGTTTTCTCTTCCCTCTTTAAAAAGTTTTTCTCTCGGCCGTTCATCTGCCGGCAATTCTCTTATATTCATTTTTCCCTTTTTCTCCTTTATTATTTTATATATTTCTTCCACCTGAATATAATTTACCATAATTTTCCATAATAACCAATACATTTCATCCTCTCTTTTAAATAATTTTCCGATATCGTGAAATAATATAATACGTAAGATATTTCAACCATTGAGGAGGTAATGTAATGGACATCAACAAGAGCATAAAATGCACTGTAGCAAACTGCAGACATCATGCGGGATCAGCAGATTTCTGTTCACTGGACTGTATAACTGTAGGTACACATGAATGCAATCCGTCCATGGATCAGTGTACAGACTGTCTGTCTTTCTGCAAGAAATAACTAAAGCGGAATAACTGACAGCCTGCCCGGCCTTGCAGTATACAAAAGGCTTTAAATAAGACCATGCCATTTTATCCGAGGTCAGGCACTTCCCCTCTGTTTTACGCATATAGTAAAAATCAGCAGAGGGGGATACATATAATGAGTGTTTCATTTCCGAAACCACTGACCGAAAAAGAGGAGAAGTATTACATAGATCTTTATGAGAAAGGAGACGAAGATGCCCGCCTTATACTGATAGAAAGAAATTTAAGACTCGTAGCACACATAGTAAAAAAGTACGCTTCACACCAGCACAACGCTGAAGATCTCATATCAATAGGCAGCATAGGACTGATAAAAGCCGTCAATACATACAGCAGCAAAAAATCAGTCCGCCTCGCAACTTACGCTGCAAAATGTATCGAAAATGAGATCCTTATGAGTATACGTGCTTCCAAAAAAAACGCATCAGAAATCTCTCTGAATCTGCCTATAGGACTGGACAAAGACGGCAACGAAATAAACCTTAACGATATACTCGGTACTGACCCGGACGAAATCATCAACGATATAAGCCTTAAAATAAGAGTACAGCACATGATAGAAGCTCTGGATGATACGCTTACACCGCGTGAAAAGACAGTAATAGTACATCGTTACGGTCTCCTCGGGAATATACCGAAAGCCCAGAGAGAAGTCGCGGAAATTCTCGGAATAAGCCGATCATACGTATCGAGAATCGAGAAAAAAGCTGTGGAAAAGCTCCGCGAAAGGCTGTGGAAAGATACACAGTAAAAGACGCTTCGTATAATGAAGCGTCTTTTTATATGTTTTGACTTTCATCTCATGCCAATGCCGGTTTGCTGTAGCTTCCTGATTCCTTCAGATAATCGAGGATGGCCTTATATACAGGTCCTGCATCCGAAGCACCCGAACTGTCGCCTCCCATAAAAACTGTAATTACATAATCAGGATCATCACATGGAGCATATCCTGTGATCCATCCATAGGTCTTGCCATTTTCCTTTTCCCCATATTCTGCGGTACCGGTCTTCACCGCCGCTTCAGCGTTCCCGTCTTCATCTGAAAATCCCAGATATGAAGCCGTTCCCTCTTCGGTGACTGCTTTCATCATCTCTCCCACCTCTTTCGCTGTTTTTGTTTCTATTACCTGGCGTTCATCCTCATCCTCTTCCATAACTATATGAATACCTCTGTCCACACCTTTTGATGCGATTATATTGGTCATTGAAGCCACCTGAATGGGAGTTGCCAGCATCTGGCCCTGTCCTATGGAAAGATTCCCTATCCCTGCACCGGAACTTTCAGCGGCGGTCATCATATGCCCGCTGTGTTCCTGCGGATAACCTTCCAGTAAGTTAGAGCCAAATCCCATCTTTTTTGCCATTTTGTATATTTCATCATAACCTACTTCCCTTCCCAACTGTATAAAGTAACTGTTGCAGGAGTGTGCAAACGCCTCTTTCATGTTTATTCTGCCGTGGCCCTTTTCACCTCCCGTCTCACATCCTATCCGCACCCCTTCGAGCTCCGCATAGCCTTTGCAGTCATATTCTCTTTCCTGCGGTATGCCCTTTTCAATGGCAGCGGCTGCAACTACGATCTTGAAAACAGAGCCGGGAGCATATTCTCCCTGCGTTGCTTTGTTTATCAATTCATTTCCATTGCTTTCTATATGTTCCTTCACATTATTGGGATTGAATGTTGGATATGACGCCATTGCCGCTATGTCGCCGCTGCGCGCATCAAGAACAACTACAGCACATTCTTTCCCGCATGATTCTGCGATATCTTCTATCTCCTTCTGCATTTCCATATCCAAAGTAGTACTTATACCGTCCTTTACTGAAATATCTTCATCACGATCCGAGGTTATCATAAGGCCTCTTCCCGGAAGTATATTCCCCTTTACATCTGCTACCGCATAGATACGTCTGTTAAGACCGTTCAGTTCCTCATCAAACATAAGCTCAAGTCCTGCGGCTCCCGAGTCATCTTTCTCATTGACATATCCTATGAGATTCGCAGCCGTCTGATCATCGCTGTATCTTGCGGAAGCTTCAAGTATATAGGCATCGTACTCTGCCGTCAGTTTTTCCCCGGCTTCTTTATCGTAGCTTTCCGAGGAATAGACATAATACCCCTTGTTTTCATCGCTGACTTCAGATGCACCGATATTTTTCATTATCTTTGCCGCCTGATAATCAAATTCACTTTCCTTTACTATATAAACATATCGTTTTTTATTTGCTACAAGAGCGGCTCCTGCTTTATCGTAGATAATACCTCTCCTATTACCTCCTTCAAGCGCTATAAGGGACTGGGAATACGCTGCTTCCGACAGTTCTTCGCCTCCTGCCAGCTGTATATACCCAAGGCGGCATATCAGCATTACGAGCAATACTGCCACACCGCACATAATGATTTTAAGATTTTTTTTCGAATTTTCCATAAAAAAACTCCTCCGCATATATCATTCCCATGCGAAGGAGCCTCTATACTATTTTGATTTCAACTTGTATCTGCTTACTTTAAGCTGTGTATAAATAATCCGCTCCCAAGTTTTGGTTCAAACCACGTTGATTTAGGCGGCATCACCAGTCCTGCATCAGCTACTTCAAGAAGATCTTTTACATCAACCGGATATACTGCAAACGCCACTTTCATATCACTTTCAGCTCTCTTTTTAAGTTCTTCAAGGCCTCTTATTCCTCCTACAAAATCGATCCTCTTATCTGTTCTCGGGTCTTCTATTCCAAGTATCGGCGAAAGGACATTGTTCTGAAGCACAGCAACATCCAGAGAATCCGTTACGTGATCAGGGATTATTTCATCCTTAGCCGTCAATTTATACCAATTCCCTTCAAGGTACATGGAAAAGACGTGTTTCTTTTCAGGCCTGTATGTATCAGCACCCTTGTTTTCCACTTCAAATCCTGCAGCTTCAATCTTCTTTATAAATTCCTCCGCGCTGTTGCCGTTCAGATCCTTTACAACTCTGTTATAATCGAAGATCTTAAGATCGTTGTCCGGGAAAATAGCTGCCATGAAGAAGTTGAATTCTTCATTTCCCGTATAACCGGGATTCTCCTCTCTTCTCTTCATTCCCACTTTGCATGCTGATGCGCTCCTGTGGTGTCCGTCAGCAATATAAAGCGCAGGTATCTCCGAGAACAGCTCTGTTATACTGTTTACTATCTTATCATCGTCTATTACCCAGAGTATATGTCTTATGCCGTCTTCCGCAGTTATATCGTACTCAGGTTCGTTCCCTGCCGCAAAGCCTTCTACGATAGTTCTTATTCTCTTATCGTCTCTGTAGGTAAGAAATACCGGCTCGGTATCCGCATCGCATACATCGAAGTGGTTTATCCTGTCCTGTTCTTTTTCGACCCTTGTGAATTCGTGCTTCTTGATGATATTATTCTGATATTCATCTACAGACACGCATCCTACTATACCAGTCTGGACACGTCCATCCATTATCTGCCTGTAAACATAAAGCGCCGGTTTTTCTTCCTCACGAAAGACTCCTTCCCGCAGATATTTTTCTATATTATCTCTTGCTTTTTCATATACACTTCTGTCATAAGGATTTTCCTGCTCAGGCAGATCTATTTCCGATCTGCATATATGAAGAAAACTGTAAGGATTTCCTTCTGCCATGTCAGAGGCTTCCTGTCTGTTCATAACATCATAGGGCAGAGAAATAACTTTATCCGCATATTTTTTTTCAGGCCTTATAGCCGTAAAAGGTCTTACTGTTGCCATTTAATTGATCTCCTTTAATACATACTCTATAACTTCATCTATAGACATTCCCGTAGTATCCACTTCTATTGCATCTTCTGCTTTTCTCAGCGGATTTAATGTTCTTGTCGAATCGCTGTGATCCCTCGCCTTTATATCAGCAAGCACTTTCTCACGGGAAACATCCTCACCTTTTTCCAGAAGCTCCTTATAACGCCTGTCCGCTCTTTCCTCGGCAGATGCTGTAAGGAAAAATTTATATTCGGCGTCTTTCAAAACATTAGTTCCTATATCTCTTCCATCCATGATAACGCTTTTCCTGCTGCCCATACTGCGCTGAATATCCACCAGTTTTTCCCTGACCTCAGGAAGAGCGGAATAGACCGATGCAGCCTTCGATATATCAGGAGTCCTTATCCTGTCATTTACCTTATCTCCGTCAAGTATTATATCTCCGCTCACGAAATCTATATCTGTATCGTTTAAAAGGTTTTCGAGTTTTTCTTTATCCTCAGGTCCTACCTGATTTTTAACAGCTTTATATCCGATGGCCCTGTACATAGCGCCTGTATCTATATAATCTATTCCAAGCCTTTTAGCCACCTCTTTTGCTATCGTGCTTTTCCCGGCTCCGCTCGGTCCGTCTATTGCAATCCTGCAAATCCCTTCCATTTTATCAGCACCTTTCTAAAGTCCGTATGATTTCTTATCATTTTTTATTCTTGTTGGTAAGCAATTTTTCTATCTCCGCTACAAACGTATTTATATCGGTAAACTGTCTGTATACAGATGCAAACCTGATATACGCCACTTCATCAAGCTCCCGCAGCCTTTCCATGACGAGCTCTCCGATAAATGTACTGTCTACTTCCTTTTCCATCATATTGTTCAGTCCGCGCTCGATTTCATCGACGACTTTTTCCATTTCGCTTATGGATACAGGTCTTTTTTCACACGCTCTGATTATTCCTTTGAGGAGTTTATTCCTGTCGAAGGCCTCGCGTCTGCCATCCTTTTTTATCACCATAAGTATCATTTCTTCGACTTTTTCATAAGTCGTGAAACGTCTGCCGCAGGCTTCACATTCGCGCCTTCGTCTTATCGCATGTCCATCCTCGGTATGTCTCGAATCTATTACTCTGCTGTCATCGTTCTCACAATACGGGCATTTCATTTTAAACCTCCCTGCCGATAGTGCATACAACAAACTTATATTTGATTTTACTACATATCCCGCATTTTGCCAATACTGCTGTTTAGTCACAATACTTCATTTTCACTATCTTTCAGTCTATGATAGGAGGAACATCTACGAGAATGACATCTTCGCCGACGGTTTTGACATGTTTCCATTTTATAACGTAATCGTTCGTTTCTTTGCCGAAGATTTTCATGAAACTTTTATCTCCCGGAAGCACTATACCGTCTATTCTCCCCTCTTTGAGATTTATCTCTATATCGCAGACGAATCCCATACTTTTCCCATCGTAGATATTTATTACCTCTTTGTTCCTTATATCTTCTGTGTTAAGCATACCCTTTCTCCTTTCTAAAAAAACAGGGAACTATCCCTTTTCATATCTATAATGCAAGGACAAGTTCCCTTTTATTTGAAATTATATGCTGTACACGAAGATTATATGACGACTGATGCCATCAATATTCTCAGCCTCGTATCTGCCCTGAATCCAGACGCTTGAAATAGCTTTTTGTTTCTGCGACCACTACACCGCTGAGTGCAATCAGCGCTATCAGATTAGGTATCGCCATAAGTCCATTGCATATATCTGCCAAAGTCCATACTGCCGATACAGTGAGGAACGGACCTATGAGTACTGCTATTATGTAAAGCCATCTGTATACCTTTACTACATTGAGGTTGCCTACGAGATATTCAAGAGCTCTTTCGCTATAATAGTCCCATCCGAGTATCGTCGTAAAAGCAAAGAATGCAAGGCATACCATAAGCACTGCCGATCCTGCTTCATATCCCCAAGGAAGTCCCTGTGAAAAAGCATTTATAGTAACATCTACGCCTTCAAGGTTGTTGGCCAGAGCCGTTTCATAGGAGCCGGTAACCATTATCGTAAGACCTGTCATACTGCACACTATTATAGTATCTATGAAGGTTCCGGTCATGGATACAAGTCCCTGCCTTACAGGCTCTTTAGTACGCGCTGCTGCTGCTGCTATAGGCGCGCTTCCAAGCCCCGCTTCATTTGAAAATATACCTCTTGCGACACCCATCTGCATAGCCATAAGAAGTGATCCTATCGCTCCGCCTGCTACTGCCCTGAGACCAAACGCGCTTTCTACTATGCTTACTACCGCATCCGGTATAGCTCTGTAGCTATATATAAGTATACTGATACATACCACGATGTATCCTATAGCCATAAACGGAACTACGATAGAAGTAACGCTCGCTATTCTCTGAAGTCCTCCTATTACTACTAAAGCAGTCAGCACTGCAACTACGATGGCAGTTATAACTGTAACTATCGAATATTCTCTGCCGAATATCATGACCACATCCTGCATTTCAGGATCGAAGAAGCTCTGAGTTGCCGAAGCGATCCCGTTTACCTGTGTTATTGTTCCTATCCCAAGAAGCCCAGCGCACAGAGCAAATACCGCAAACAGCTTTGCAAGCCATTTCCACCCGCTGCCCATGCCTTTTTCTATATAATAGAACGGACCTCCAAGGAATCTTCCATTGCCTTTATCTTCTCTGAATTTTACAGCAAGCAGTCCTTCGGAATACTTAGTCGCCATACCCAGACATGCTGCAAGTATCATCCAGAACAAAGCTCCCGGTCCTCCGGTAACTACAGCAGTCGCAACTCCTACTATATTACCTGTTCCTATAGTTGCCGCCATAGCAGTGCAAAGAGCTCCGAAACTGGTGACTTCTCCTATACCGTCTTCTTCATTTTTCACCATATATTTCAGCGCTTTCCCCAGCTTTCTGAACTGAAGGACTCCAAGCCTTATGGTCAGGAACAGACCTGTTCCCATAATCAGCACTATAAGAGGAACTCCCCATACTACGCTGTCTATGGTCTCCAATACTTTTGTAAAACTATCCATCTACACTCTCCCTCTCTCTTTTAGGCTTTTTTAAGCCGTCTTTATCAGATCAAAAAAATAAAAGAGCCGATAAAATCGACGCTCAAAAAGCCATAAGAGCATGATCGATAACTGACTGTAGAATTCTATCATACCTTATGGCTTTTTTCAATTATTAACCCGTTGTTATATTGTATACACCCTTAAATGCTGACACCGTAAATTTTGCTTACTTCCTGGATCATCATGATGCCGTGTCCCGGTTTTGAAATGTTCATTTTAGCATCGATCGCTTTTGAAATATCATCAGTTTTCTCCCGCGAAGTTATCATCAAAAGTATCTCCTTTTCCGGCTCTATGTCCATGAACATAAATTTGTTCGTTTCATGTCTTCCCGCACCGCGTGCATTGATTATGACTCCTCCGTCGGCTCCTGCACTCTGCGCCGCTTCAAGAGCATCCTCAGCCTTTCCTTTTTCAAGTACTACGATTACAGCATTGTACATATTTTCATCCTCCTCTTCCCCGTCCTCTTTTTCTCTGTGCACGCCTCCGATAAACCCTGCGACCGGTATTCCAAAAGCAATTCCATGGTGATTTTTCTTCATCTTCAGCTCTTCACTGAGCATTTCCATAATATACCTGGTGTACGTTTTTTCCGCTGCCATTATAACGATCTCTTTTTCAGTTTTATCGAGGGATAACATATGAAGAACAGAACTTTTTACTGTCCCTGTACCGTAAAATATCGTTCCTCCGAATATATCGTGCTCTCTGGCATAATGCAAAATTCGGCTTGCCCATCCATGCTTCACGATAAAGTAGGCACATTCAAACCTTTTCATACCTCTTCTCCTTCGAAAACTTCTTTATTTTTCTCATTTCCTGCAGCCTTTATCTTGAATATCAGTCCGAGTATTTGCAGCGCTATTATAGGCGTAAGCGCGACCATCGATATTACTCCAAAGCCTTCCACCAGAACGTCTGCTCCCTCCATGCTTTCTGCGGCTCCCTGGGTGAAGCTCAAAATAACGGTCGCTGTCATAGGACCAGAGGCAACTCCTCCCGAGTCAAAAGCAATACCGACGAACAATTTAGGGACAGCGTACATGAGAACTATGGCTATTATATATCCAGGCAGCAGGTAATGCCATAAAAGCAAATCAGGAATTATTATCCTGATTACAGAAAGGGCTACCGCCGCTCCTACACCTATGGAAAGAGCACCCAGTACATAGGAGCGTTTCACATATCCCGCAGTAACACTCTCTATCTGATGAGTCAGTACATGAACTGCCGGCTCAGCCAAAATCGTAAGCAGTCCTATAACGAACCCGATTGCCACCAGCACTGCATACCCATAATTTTCCGCAAGATAATGTCCTATATACTTACCGGCATCCAGGAATCCCGCATTTACTCCTGTCAAAAACACCGTAAGACCGATCCAGTTGTAAAAAAGTCCGGTGCATATTTTCCTGAGTTCAGAGAATCCTTGTTTGAATTTCATGAAATTACATATCAGAAATATTATCAGAATAGGTGATATAGCTACTATAGATTCGAACATCAATACGGGGAATTCTTCAGCGAAAGGGCTGAACACCCAGCCTCCAATCTCTTCGCCCATCTCGAGGCTTCCCTTCATTTCATCCATATCGAAAAGGATGCTCATAAGCATAACTGCCATTATAGCTCCTGTTGATGCTATCGCTACAAGTCCGAAGCTGTCCTCTTCAGAAGCTTTGGAATCTTTTCGCATAGCTGAGACACCTATTGCCAGAGCCATTATGAACGGTACCGTCAATGCTCCAGTTGTAGCTCCTGAGGCATCAAAGGAAATGGCAAGGAATTCTTCTGAAGTCAGAACTGCAAGTGCAAATATAACAAGATACAGCACTGTAAGCATTTTATAGAGAGGTATACCTTTTACTATCCTGCCGAGACCCATGCTCAGCATGACTGCAATCCCTATGGACACAACCGCCACGATACTGATTTTTGATACGATCCCGCCAGTCACATCATCTACCTGTTCCGCAAGTATATGCAGATCAGGCTCCGCTATGGATATAAAAAACCCTAAAATCAGTCCTGCTGCCAACACTATAAGAATTTTGCTGCTTTTTGCAAGCGCATTTCCCATCAGGTTTCCTATGGGAGTAATTCCCAGATCCACTCCGATCAGAAATACAGCAAGTCCCGCTATTATGAACATTGCTCCCAGAAGAAACCTGATCACCATATTCAGATCCATCGGCGTCAATGTAAAATTCAACACCATTACAATGACAGTGATGGGCAGCACAGACACTGAAACTTCCTTTAATTTTTCAAGTAATACATTCAACCATTATCACTCCCCCTGTTCATCTTTCAGTATTTTCAGAAATAACATAATATTATTTATATTTTAACATGCAATCTGGATGAAGGCAATCCAAACTGCAATTATTCTGAAACCGCCGCACCTGTTATCTCCGCATTTTCAAGAAGAAAATCCAATACTTTACTGTAAAGGAGCTCTATATGCACATAATCTCCCATAGTTCTCCCTGTCTGTTCGACTATCGCATCATTATCATATCCTTGAGATTCATAACTTTGTATAAGCTGATTTTTTTCCTCTTCCGTATACGAAAGATCCTCTTTATCTGCAATATATTCTATCAGCATTTCCTGTTTTACTCTCAGCTTGCTGCTGTCCTCATTGACTGCCGCAAATTCATCTTCATCTCCAAACTCATACATGGAAAGCACTTCTTCTCTGGTCATGTCGTTATCATCAGCCACCGAATCTATCTGTTCGCTGTTGGCTTCTATATAATGATCCAGTTCTCTTTGCGGATATTCTTTAACTTCCGTATTGTCAAGAGCCTGTGACCAGAGCTCTGTTTTCTGATTATTTACAGCCTCTGTCTCTTTCTCGCTGTAAAGCTGATCTTCTACCGATTTTTCGTATTCGTCAAGAGTTTCGTAGTCAGTATTTTCCTGTACGAATTCCAGGTTGTATTCAGGAACTTCCGTCCTCTTGGCAGAATTTATTTTTACCGTAAACTCCGCATCCTTTCCCTGAAGATCTTCTTCGCTGTAATCATCAGGGAATGTCAGATCAAGTACAACTTTCTCCCCTACCTTCTCTCCTATAAGCCCCGATTCAAATCCGTCTATAAAGCTCCCGCTTCCTATTACGAGATCATAATCTTCGTCGGATGCGTTATCGAGGACTTTTTCATCGACTTTTCCTTCATAATCTATATTTACCGTATCGCCATCCGCTATTACTTCTCCCGATTTAAGATCCCTTTCGGAAGACGCCGTCTCAAGATTGCTCTGTATACGGGAATCTATCTCATCCTCCGTCACAGACACAGTATAAGGTGCCACCTGCAAGCCTTTATATTCTCCCACTTTTATATAGTCCTTCAGATCATAATCATCATATGACATCGATGAGCTGCACGAACTGAACGCAAACATTGCCGCCGCAGCAAGAGATATTGATATAAGTTTTTTAGTAAAAATCATTTATGTCGTATCCTCCTTTAGAACATCTTATGTATTCTTTCCATAGTCGCATCTACCTCTGCCATGGATTTTGCACACTGCTTGAGCTCATCCGCCACTTCTTTCGGCATATCTTCCTTGCGCTTATATTTTATTTCGTGTTCAAGGCTCGCCCACGTGTCCATAGCTATAGTCCTTATCTGTATCTCCACAGGCATATGATAGGTTCTGTCTGAAAGAAATATAGGAACTTCCACCACGAGATGAAGGCTCCTGTATCCGCTTTCCTTCGGGTTTTTTATATAGTCTTTCCGTTTTATCAGTTTTATATCATCCTGCCTCAAAAGGCTGTCTTCCACCTTATATATATCATCTATGTAATTGCACACGACTCTTACTCCTGCAAGATCGGTTATCTTATACACAGACTCTATTTCCATAGCCATTCCTTTTCTCTCTATTTTTTCAGCGATGCTGTTTATACTTTTCAGCCTCGATTCCATATGATGTATAGGGTTATGATCCTGCCTTACACTGAATTCACGGTCCAGTATATCGAGCTTTGTGCTTATTTCCTTTATGGCTGCGCTGCATCTCATCCTCAGATCTGTAAATATCTTTACCATTTCTTTCGCATCAGCAATGGTAACGCTCATCTGCGCAGGTATCATAGATTCTGTTATCTGTATTTTTTCATTTTTTTCAAGTATCATTTTGAAATCTCCTCTTTCCCTTTTGGGTCTCGCTTCCATACATATTTTTTATATTACCATATTTTTTTGTGTATTAAGTGTATAACATCAAAATTAAGGAAATGTTAACCGCCTCGATTAAATTTTCTAAAAATTAAAAAAATACTTGCAATTGTTTCCGTTTTGTGCTATTTTTGTTATGAAAATATTTTCATACCAAAAAGTTCCGTTATTTAAGCATATTTTTTAAGATTTTTCCGTTATTTCTCAATATTTTATGAAAATATTTTCTACTTCGTTTCACTGTAAAGGAGGTTATCATGAGTGAAAAAGAAAGAAAAGAACAGGCAGTAGATAAAGATTATCCGCTGCAGCACGTACCTGCAAATGCCAGGCGCGGTCTCATCTCCATAAGCTGCGTACTTATAGGCTTCACATTTTTTACACCTACTATGGCTTCCGGAGCATCCCTGGGAGCTGCTTTCACATTTGACGAACTCATACTTATCATAGTCGCCGGCAGTCTTATCCTCGGACTTTATGTAGCCGCTATGTGTCTTATCGGCGCGCGCACCGGTCTTACCTGCGTTCTTCAGTCAAAATACACTTTCGGAAAAGCCGGCGCAAAATGGTCCGATATCATACTCGGAGGAACGCAGATTTTCTGGTATGCAATAACCGCAGAATACATGGGAAGTCTTTTCTCCATGGGTCTTGGACTTGACACTGCCGGATGGAAAATATTCTTCATAATCTTCTGGGGCGTGATCATGGGAGTTACCGCCATATACGGCGTAAAAGCTATGTCCATAGTATCCTACGTAGCTATCCCTCTCATGGCTGCTCTAATGATCATCGTAATGATAATGGCCGTAAGAGAAGCAGGAAGCCTCGATGCGATCAGAGCTATAACTCCGTCATCATCTATGACAGTCACTTCTGCTATAACAATTATCGTAGGCACTTTCGCATCAGGCGGAACACAGGCCGGAAACTGGGCAAGATTTGCAAAAACCGGAGCAACAGCTTTCATAGCAGGACTTTTGGGATTCCTCGTAGGAAACGGCGTAATGATATTTTCCGGAATGCTCGGCGGTCTCGTATTCCATACAGGCGACCTCATAGAGCTTATGATATCCATGGGAATAGTATTCTGGGCTCTCATCATACTCACCCTGAACATATGGACGACAAATAACGCGACTGCTTACGCTTTCGGAGTCGCCGGAGCCGAAATGTTCAACAAGAACAATAAAAACCCATTTATCATAGGCGGTATAATCATAGCCCTTATAATGGCTATTTTAGGCATTTCAAATTATTTCCTGCCTATGCTCAATCTTCTCGGAACTTTCGTTCCTCCTCTCGGAGGCGTCATAATCGGCGATTACTTCTTCGTATGCAAAGGGAAAATCCCACGGTTGGAATACGTCCATTTCAAAACATGGAGGATAGCTCCTATAATCGCATATATACTTGGATGCGCAGCAGCCTACTTCGGAGGAGTATTCGAAATCGGCATGCCTGCACTTCAGGGAATAATAATATCCATGCTCGCAGTACCTGTAATACATATCATTTTCGTAAAATTCGGTATAAATGATGAGCACGACGTGGATGAAAACGCTGAATATATTTAACGCTCATACGAAAACAACCAGGAGGTATAAAATGTCTGAACTTTTGATCAAAAATGCGAAGCTTCGTTATTCAAACCACTTGACCGATATACTCATAAAAGACGGTAAATTCGAAAAAATAGGTGCGGTTTCTGAAGTTCCGCAAAACACCGAAACCATAGATGCCGCAGGTAATATCGTGACTCCGCCAGTTGTCGACCCCCACGTGCATCTCGATGCTGTGCTCGTATCTGGTCTGCTCAAAAGGAAGAACGAAACAGGAACACTTCTTGAAGCCATAGATATATGGAGCGACTGGAAAAAAGATCTGACAAAAAAAATGCTCAAGGAAAACGCAAGAAAAGTCATAGACTGGTATATAGCTAACGGTGTGCTCCGTGTACGCACCCACGCAGACTGCACCGATCCCACTCTCCTTACTGTGGAAAGCCTGTTAGAGATCCGTGAAGAAGTGAAAGATCTCATCGACATACAAGTGGTAGCATTTCCGCAAAACGGCATTTTCACAGATCCGGCAAACCTGGATCTGCTTAAGGAAGCTGTAAATATGGGCGTCGATGTGGTGGGCGGGGCTCCCCACATAGAATTCACCAGAGAAGACGGTGTGAAGGATGTGGAGACCGTATACGACATTGCAGAAGAAAACGGACTTATGATAGATATCCACATCGATGAAACAGGCGATCCTCATTCGAGATTCGTCGAAGTTATGGCCAAAGAGAGCATCAGCCGCCGCATGGGTGAAAAATCAACGGCGAGCCACACTACCGCAATGCACAATTACAACAACGATTATGCTTACAAACTCATCGGAAACATTGCAAAGTCCGGCATGAGCATGATAACCAATCCTTTCGACAACGCCGTTCTCCAAAACAGAATGGACGGATATCCAAGAAAACGAGGTCTTACAAGAGTCGATGAAATGCTCGATCGCGGTATAAATGTAGCCATAGGCCATGATTCGATAATGGATCCATGGTATTCAATGGGTAAAGCCAGCATGACACTTGCAGCTTTCCTGCTGTTCCACATGGGACACATGAACGGCGCAGCGCAGATACAGCAGCTTTTCGATATGATCACCGACAACTCCGCAAAAGCTATGTGTCTTGATGATTACGGTATAAAAGAAGGCAATCAGGCCGATCTGATCATCTTCGACGCAGCAACGGAAAGCGATATAATAAGACTTCAATCCGAATGTACTCATGTCATAAGAAAAGGTAAGATCATATGCAGGACGTCGCCTGCCGAAAGAAAACTCCTTTACGATACGCCTTCATATGTGGATTTTAAATTATAACATGAAGCAGCAGGGGCTTGACATAAGTCAAGTCCCTGCAATATGTACAAATCTCTCTTTTTATTGTAAAATTTAAAAAAACGCAAGGGAGAAAGTAACTTGAACATAAAAGACGTCGCCGAAAAATCAGGTTTTTCCATCACAACAGTTTCACGCGTGCTTAACAACCCTGAAGCCGTGTCAAAAAAAACACGGGAAAAAATCCTCAAAGTAATGGAAGAACTGAATTATACACCCAACTGGTTTGCACGAAATCTCCAGACATCGAAAGCAAACGTCATCGCAATGATGATACCCGATACTCTCGAGCAATCCAATATGGAGATCACCCAAGGTGTAGAAAATATCGCAAGACAAAACAAATACAGCATAATACTCTGCAACACTGAGTACGACCGCAATATCGAACTGGAATATATAGACACTCTTGTCCAGCGAAAAATAGATGGACTCATCTTAGTATCCTCAACTTTAAACAGCGACGATATTTCAAAGCTGAAATTGCACAAAACACCTTTTTTGTTCATAGGAAAAACAGATCATAATGAAAACGAAACCATCGTATACACTAATTACGATACAGCAACCGAAGAAGCCATAGATCATCTCGCAGATCTGGGGCGAAAAAAAATAGCAGTGATTTTATCCGAACATCCCGAATCAATAAACGCAGAAAAACTCAAAGGATACAAAACTTCCATTGAAAAACGCGGTTTAAAATACGATCCGTCATACATCATAAAATCAAAGAATACCATTGAAGGAGGATATGTATCCACCAGCAAGCTCCTGGCAAAAGAAGACAGACCCGATGCAATATTTGCATCGACCGACACCATCGCGTTCGGCGTCATAGAACGTATGAAACAGGATGATCTCACTCCAAAAGATCTTGCTGTCATAGGATACGATGACCTCGATGTGGGAACAGTCATCGAGCCTAAACTCACGACCATCACAAAACCATCGTATCGAATGGGGCTTACAGCAGCACGTCTCCTGTTCGACATCATCGAAGACAAAAGTCTTCTCGATTCTCCGCAGGCGATAATGATAAAATCACGTCTTAAAATCAGGAAATCCTGCGGAAACGAAAAAAGACTCAAAGAAATCTGGTAAGGAGGATATCATGCACGGTACAAATATAATGGGAATTCCAATGAAAAATCCTCTGATAATAGCTCCCGGTCCATGGAGCAGAGGAAAACTTCTCAAAAACGCTCTCGAATGTAATGCCGGAGCTATAATAACCGAGACTGTCGTAAGCGAACCCTATCCTGATACGCGCCCAAGATACGCATACGATCCTAAAAACGGCGGACTGCAAAACATAAGGCTGTACAGCGCCCTCGATCTTGAAGGCTGGCTCTGTGAACTTGAAAAGGCAGACAAAACCTCAAGATACAGCTCTATTTCAAAGCTTATCGTATCCATAATGGCATCTACTCCGTCCGAACTCGGTTACATAGCGCGAAAAGTCGAAAAAACCGGCGTTGACGGAATAGAGATCGGTCTCGCCTGCCCCATGGGAGAAGGTCCGGAAATAGTGGCCGAAAATCCCGAAAAAGTCTACGAATACACTAAAGCAGCCGTAAGAGCTGTGAATATCCCTGTATCAGTAAAGCTATGCGCCACCGCAAATCTGCTCTCCTCCGTAAGAGCTGCTGAAAAAGCAGGCGCATCAGGTATAAGCGCGATAGATACCCTAAGATGTATCCTCAGCATAGACACCGAAAGCGGCCTGCCCGGACTTCCTACATATGGAGGATATTCAGGCGCTCCGATACGCCCGATCGGTCTTGCTACCGTCGCCGCTATAGTTCAGACAACAAAGCTCCCTGTTGCAGGTATAGGCGGTATAGAAAACTGTGAAAATCTCATTGAATACATCATGGCCGGAGCTTCCTGCGCCGGCATAGGAACACAGATCCTACTCAAGGGCTACGGGATCATAAAGAAGACACTCGAAGATTTTTCTGATTTCACATCCAAAAAAAATATATCCGACCTTGAAAATATTCGCGGATGTGCATTGAAGAAGTTAAAATCTTTCGAAGAAATAAAGCTGGAGCTCAAACAGGCCGAGCTTGCAGAAAACTGCACGGATCATGAATGTCAGAAATGCGTTATGTGCTGTCTGCAAAATGCGATCCGCTTGGACAGCGGCCGCATAAAAATAGATCCGTCGCTTTGCGACGGATGCGGACTGTGTCTGGATATATGCCCGGATGCCAGGATAAGGCTTTCGTGGACATAGATAATATCCTTTATATTTGTATTTCTAAATTCCCGATCTACACATATTTTTTCATGTAGTTCAAAGCATTTTTTTCGAGCCGAGAGACCTGAGCCTGGCTTATGGATATTTCCTCCGCCACTTCCATCTGCGTCTTTCCCTCGAAAAAACGCATTGTGAGTATGTGCTGTTCTCTCGGAGACAGCTTTTTCATAGCTTCGGACAGCGACAGATTTTCTATCCATCTGCTGTCCGTATTTTTTACATCTTTTATCTGATCCATTACATATATGGGATCTCCGTCATCGTTGTATACCGGCTCAAACAGAGATACAGGGTCCTGTATCGAATCCAGCGCCATAACGATATTTTCTTTTTTAAGTTCCAGCTCTTTGGCTATTTCATCTACAGTAGCCTCCCGCTGCAATTTTCTGCTCAGCTTTTCTCTCGCAGTCAGCGCTTTATAAGCTATATCTCTCATTGAACGCGATACTCTTATACTGTTGTTATCCCTAAGATACCTCCTGACCTCGCCTATGATCATCGGTACAGCATATGTGCTGAACTTGACACCATGGGACATATCAAAATTATTGAGAGCCTTTATCAATCCCACGCAGCCCACCTGAAAAAGATCATCGGGGTTCTCTCCTCTTCCCGAAAACTTCTGAATGACACTGAGAACAAGGCGAAGATTTCCCCTGATAAATTCATCCCTCATTTTGCTGTCGCCGGCTTTGACAGCAGCGAGCATTTCCTGCATCTCTTTATCTTTATATCTGGGCAGTTTTGAAGTATTGACGCCGCAGATCTCAACTTTACCTGACATAAATAATTAACCTCACATCCTTTTTGCTCCCCTAAAGCAACCCGATGCTGTAATATATTTATGCGCAGATAACGTTTCTTTTATTCTCTTTTAAATCAAATCAGTCCAAAACTTTTTTCAGTATTTCAAGTCCTTTATCTATCTCATCATAAGTAATCGTAAGAGGCGGCAGAAGCCTTATCTTGTCCTTTGCCGTAAGTATCATAAGTCCTTCAGACAAAGCATTTTCAACGACTTCAGAGGCTTTTTTATCTTCCAGCTCCACACCCAGCATAAGTCCAAGGCCAGATACGCTCTTTACCTGCGGGATATCCGTGAGCTTTTCGATAAAATAATCCCCCTTGCTTCTGACATCCTCTAAAAATTTATCATCGATCCTCTTTAAAACCTCCGCAGCTCCCGCACAAGCCACAGGATTTCCTCCGTAAGTCGTACCATGGCTTCCCGGAGTCAGCACATCGCAGCACTTTTCACCGAAAAGCGCTCCGCCGATAGGAAGACCGCCGCCTATTCCCTTTGCGAAAGTTACGATATCAGGTTTCACTCTGAAATATTCATAAGCAAAAAATCTGCCTGTCCTTCCTACTCCTGTCTGTACCTCATCGACGATAAAAAGTATATCTTTTTCTTTACATATATCGTATGCAGCCTTGACGAATTCCTCATCAAGATTCATCACTCCGCCTTCACCCTGTATCATTTCCATCATCACAGCGCATACATCTTTGTCCGCAAGCTCCTTGAGCTGCTGCACATCATTGGCTTTACAGTATCTGAATCCCCCAAGAAACGGAGTAAAATATTTATGATAGTTGTCCTGTCCGGTGGCAGTTATCGTTGCCATCGTCCTGCCGTGAAAAGAATTTTCAAGGGTTATAATGGTATTTGCATTTTTCCCTTTATTTGTCGTACCGTATTTTCGCGCTGTTTTTATAGCAGCTTCATTAGCCTCAGCTCCTGAATTGCCGAAAAAAACTTTCGACATTCCCGTCCTTTTCGTCAGCATATCAGCTACCTTCACCTGCGGCTCAGTATAAAACAGATTAGACACATGCTGCAGCTTATTGAGCTGCTTGGTTACCGCTTTTATCCATTCGTCATCGCAAAAGCCAAGGCAGTTCACTCCTATCCCGGAAGTAAAATCTATATATTTTCTGCCATCCGCCGAAATGCATTCAGCACCTTTGCCTTTTTCTGCGACCATGTCGTATCGTGAATAAGTAGAAACAATCTTTTCTCCGTCAAGTTTTTTGATCTCATTGCTGTTCATTCCAGTATCTTTCCTCGCTTTCATGTAATATTGCTGTTCCTATTCCTTTGTTTGTAAATATTTCAAGAAGCAGGCTGTGAGGTATCCTGCCGTCCATTATATGTATCCTTGAAACACCGCTTCGCAGCGCATCTATACAGTTCTCTATCTTCGGCAGCATCCCGCCTGAAATTATCCCCTTTTCTATGAGGTCATATGCTTCATCTATGTAAAGTTCGGATATGACCGAACCTGCATCGTAGGGATTTTCTCTTACCCCCTCAACATCAGACAGATATGCAAGCTTTTCAGCTTTGAGAGATGCCGCAATAGCTCCCGCCGCCTCATCGGCGTTGATGTTGTAAGCCATACCCTTGTCATCTATACCTATAGGGTATATTATCGGCAGGAAATCATTTTCGAGAAGATCCATGATTATCTTTGTATTTACGTCTTTTATGTCTCCGACAAATCCTATATCCTTACCGTCAGGACATTTTTTTTCAACCTTGAGAAGTCCGCCGTCCATCCCGCTTATTCCCGCTGCATTTATCCCCAGTGCCTGTACTTTCGACACAAGATCCTTGTTTACCTTTCCCAGCACCATCTCTGCAAGCTCCATTGTCTCAGAATCGGTAACGCGAAGTCCGTTCACGAACTTCGTTTCCATACCCGCCTTATCTACCCAGCGGCTGATCTCCTTGCCGCCGCCGTGCACGATGACCGGTTTGAATCCTACGAGTTTCAAAAGAACCACATCTTCTATTACACTGGTTTTAAGCTCTTCATCTATCATAGCGCTTCCGCCGTATTTTACAACTATTATTTTCCCGCTGAATCTTCTTATATAAGGCAGTGCTTCAACGAGTACTTCAGCTTTTTCAAGATATTTTTCATCTACCATACAAAACTCCAATCTCAGCTCCTGTAATCACCGTTTATCCTGACATAATCGTAAGTCAGATCACACCCCCACGCTGTAGCGCAGGCGTCTCCCTGATTCATATCTACATTTATTATTATTTCTTCCTCAGACAATATTTCCGACGCTTTTTCCTCGCTGTATTCCTTATGTCTGGACCCTTCGCACACAAGTACGCTTCCTTTGGATGAGCTCATCTCCACGTCTATATTATCTGCGGAAAAATCCCCATCTGCATATCCTACAGCACAGAGCACTCTGCCCCAGTTGGCGTCCGCTCCGAAAACAGCAGCCTTGAAAAGATCCGATGATATCACGCTTTTGCTGATCTTAGATGCAGTCTCTTCATCCGGTGCTCCCGCCACATTACATTCTATCAGCTTTGTCGCCCCTTCTCCGTCTCGCGCCAACTTCTTTGAAAGATTCACAGTTACCATGGACAATGCCTTTTTAAAAGTTTCAAAAGCCTGTCCTTCCTGTTTTATCTCATTGTTTTGAGCTTTTCCGTTGGCCAGAACAGCTACAGTATCGTTAGTTGAAGTATCTCCGTCTATACATATTTGATTGTAGCTTTTCTTTATGTCTTCTTTGAGGGCCTTTTTTAGCATTTCAGGGGATATGCTCACATCCGTCGTAATAAACGAAAGCATGGTCGCCATATTTGGATTTATCATTCCGCTTCCTTTAGCCGTTCCTCCTATCCTGCATATCTTTCCATCAAGCTCAAATTCAACTGCCGTATATTTAGGAACTGTATCAGTAGTCATTATTGCCTCCGATGCCGCTTTTTCCCCTTCACTGCTGAGCTTATCCACAGCCTCAGGTATGCCATTTTTGAACGGCTCTATAGAAAGTTCCTGCCCTATGACTCCCGTCGAGCATATAACTACATCCTTTTCATCTATCCCTAAAGCTTCTGCTGTGATCCTGCACGTTTCCTCTGCGATCTCAACTCCTCCCGGAGCACAAGTATTGGCGTTGCCGCTATTGCATATTATTGCCATAGCTTTACCGTTGGATATATTCTTTTTCGTTACTGCTATGGGAGCTCCTTTCACCTTGTTTTTCGTATATACTCCCGCAGCACTGCATAAACTGTCGCTGACTATCAATGCCAGGTCTTTCTTTTCCCTGTCTTTTTTTATACCGCACCAGACTCCTGCTGCTTTGAATCCTTTCGGAGCACAAACTCCTCCGTCTATGTACTTCATATCTTATACCAGTCCTTTCTCTTCATCCAGTCCGAGCATTATGTTCATATTCTGTATCGCTGCTCCCGATGCTCCCTTGCCGAGATTGTCATAAAGAGCTACGAGCAATATATTTTCATCATTTCCCGTTACCGTTATATTCAGCTTATTGGTTCCCTGAAGCTTATTTGCCGCTATAAATCCGCCGTCATCAAGTGATTCTTTGACCTCTACCATCTTTTGACCTTCATAGTATTCAAAGAATATTTTCTTCACTTCCGCTACTCCTGCATTTAATCCTTTCACCGGAACAGTAACCTCCATTCCGCTGTAATAATCTGCTACTACGGGTATAAAGGCCGGAGGAGTTTTCAGTCCGGTCATTGCAACTATTTCAGGAATATGCTTGTGCGACTGAGAGATACCGTACTGTCTCGGACTTTCAAGCTCGTCCTTTTCACATCGCCCGTCACTTTCATATGCAGCTATCATTTTCTTTCCGCCTCCGCTGTATCCGGTAAGAGAAAAAGCGGAAAAGAGATAATCATCACCTGCCAGTCCGGATTCAATCAGAGGTTTTATGAGCATTATGACTCCTGTCGCATGACATCCGGGAACGGCCACTCTGTTGCTTTCCTTTATCTTTTCCCTCTGTCCTCTGCAAAGTTCCGGCATGCCGTATACCCATCCGCTGTCTGTCCTGTGCGCAGTCGATGTATCGAGTATCCTGCATTCCGCAGGCGCTGCCGCAGCTATTTCCCTTGACGCAGAATCCGGAAGGCATAAAAAGGAAATATCGGCTTTTTTTATAAATGACAGCCTTTCCTCCAGATCCTTACGTCTGCTGCTGTCTATTTTGAGAAGCTCTATATCATCACGTCTGCTGAAATATTCATGTATCTTCAGACCTGTCGTGCCTTCTGCTCCATCTATAAATACTTTATATTTCATCTGTTCCTCCAATGTAGTGTTGCATTTTTATGTATATAAAAGCATATTTATTCATATTAGGTTTTATAATACACCAGCTTTGATACAATTTCAATATTTTTCGCTAAATTAACCCAATTTTTTTATCTCACTTTGAAGCCTGCCTATTATCTTTTTTTCAAGTCTTGAAATATACGACTGTGATATTCCCATAAAGTCGGCCACTTCTTTCTGGGTCATCTCCTTTCCGCCTGCAAGGCCGAATCTCATTTCAACTATTTCTCTCTCCCTTACGCTTAATTTTCCCATGGCGTAACCGAGAAGTTTTCTGTTCACTTCATCTTCAATGTGGTCATATATCTCATCATTTTCAGTCCCAAGTATATCTGAAAGCAGCAGCTCATTCCCGTCCCAGTCCACATTGAGCGGTTCATCCAGCGAAACTTCTCCCTTGATCTTATTGTTTCTTCTTAAATACATCAGTATCTCATTTTCTATACACCTGGAAGCATAGGTTGCAAGCTTTATGTTTTTTTCTATTTTAAACGTATTCACAGCTTTTATCAGTCCTATGGTGCCTATGGATATCAGGTCCTCCACATTTACTCCCGCATTCTCAAATTTTCTCGCTATGTATACGACAAGTCTAAGATTGTGCTCAATCAGAATATTTCTGGCTTCCTTGCTTCCCTTCATAAATTCAATGACTGTCTTCTGTTCTTCTTCCGCTGAAAGAGGCGGAGGCAGCGTATCGTTTCCTCCTATGTAAAACAATCCGCATCGCGTTTTTTTTCTCTTAAAGCCAATTCTCACAGCAACTTTTTCGATAAGACTACTCAAAATTTTCAACAGCATTTTCGTTCCCCCTTTGCAAAACACTCACATACTGCATATCATATCCCGGGAAAGGAGCAGGCCGCACTCTATGCCTGTCTCCATCCTATCGGTCACCTTAAAATCACCATCTCCTTTTGCAACTGCACATCTGCTGCATTTTCTGCCGTTAAGCATCATATAATCTATTCGTACAGCTTCAAGAATCCCTCTTGATTTCACTGTTTCATAGGGAATCACGCAGATTCTTTCCAATTTTACAGCCCCTGAAGTCTCTAACCTTTTCCAAAGCTCATCAGAAGCTACCGCTACAGACAGACCTCTCACAGGCTCTTTTAAAGAATTTCCTGTATCAAGAAAGGCTTTTACATCAAACACCATATTTTCAATATGTATCACTGCATCAAACACATGCTCTCTGTAGAACTTACGCCTTGAAACAGCTTCAACTGTCTTCTTTGCTGCAAACAGCGATATACCTGTAAAAAGCGCCAGCATTCCCGCCTTCATATCCCCGGTGTATATTCCGGTCATAGTATACATACCGCTGTTTTTCGTGATCAAAAGCAGCGCCATCGTTATTCCGCCCATGGAATACGTAACAAGTATGAAAACGATGACTTTTTTCCACAGGATATTTTTGCCTAAAACCAAAAAACAAACAAAAAAAGCAAATCCTGCTTCGGCAGCCGCCGCCAGTTCCATAACTGCGGGAATGAATATAACGAATGAAAAAGCTCCGCACATAACACTTCCCAGCGCTATTTTAATCTTTCCCTTCCCGCTGAATACGTATCCTCTGCTGCCAAAGAGCTTTTCCGATATCAAGGCGGTAATATAAAGTATCACTCCTCCCATAACGGCGTTTTCCGCAAACAGTATCTCTCCGTACACATTCATTTGTATTTCCTCCCGGAGCATTTCCAATGATAATGAAGATTATATATTCAGCGCCGCGCGCAATTTGTCATAAACGGTAGCGAAAACAAAAAGACTTCGGATTTTTCCGAAGTCTTGATTTTGATTCACATATTTATTTCGATTTCTACAGAGCTTTCTTTGCAGTATCGCAAAGTTTAGCAAATGCAGCCGGATCATGGATCGCCAGCTCTGACAGCATCTTTCTGTTGATATCTATGTTCGACTTTTTCAGTCCGTCGATCAATCTGCTGTAAGAAATATCGTTGAGTCTTGCTGCGGCGTTTATTCTTGCTATCCACAGTTTTCTGTATTCTCTCTTCTTGTTCTTTCTTCCTACGTATGCTGAACGAAGAGCTCTCATCGTTGCAGGCTTAGCGGCTCTGTAAGTTTTGCTCTTAGCGCCGTAGTAGCCTTTAGCCATTTTTAAAACTTTTTTATGTCTCTTGTGTGCATTCAAACCTTTTTTTACTCTTGCCATTTCTCTGCCCTCCTTACTTGCTTAATACCGCTTTTATTCTCTTTAAATCAGCGCTCGTCAGAGTCGTTGCCTTTCTGAGGCCTCTCTTCCTCTTCTGGCTCTTCTTAGTAAGAATATGGCTCTTGTATGCTTTATTTCTCTTAACTTTGCCCGATCCCGTTATCTTGAATCTTTTGCACGCGCCTCTGTGAGACTTCATCTTCTGCTTTGCCATGATATGTTCCTCCTAATAGTTTATTTATTCATGCTTACTTGTCAGTCTTCGGTGTAAGTATCATAGTAAGACTTCTGCCCTCAAACTTAGGCTTCTTATCCATTTCACCCACATCGGAAACAGCTTCGGCAAATTTATTCATAACGTCCATGCCTTTAGCGACATAATCCTTTTCTCTGCCTCTGAATCTCAGGCTCACCTTCAATTTATCCCCATCTTTTAAGAACTTTGAGCCGGTCTTTGCCTTTACCATTATATCGTGATCTTCTATAAAGGTAGAAAGCCTTATTTCCTTTACCTGGGTAGTCTTCTGTTTTTTCTTCGCTTCCTTCTCCTTCTTCTGCAGCTCATACTTATACTTTCCGTAATCAAGTATCTTGCATACAGGAGGATTTGCTTTCGGCGAAATGCAGACCAGATCGAGTTTTTTCTCCTCAGACATAGCCAGAGCCTCGTCTCTGCTCATGATGCCTATCTGAGCGCCGTCTGTATCGATAACTCTCAGTTCCTTTGCACGAATTTCTTCGTTTATCATCGCTTCCCTGCTAATTTTCCTACACCTCCAAAAAACTAAAAAAGCGGATATGAGTTATCCGCTTCAATTCATTTCCGTCATTCACCGCAGCAAAGACAGCATCACGTTACCGCAAAACTGACATACACGGCAAAATCCTGATTATTAACCTAAGCAGCCGAAGCCCTAAGGTGAGAAGCGGATTACTTCTTCTTTATTACTTGTGTAAATATACCATAAGACGCGATGCAAATCAAGTCTTTTTTATCCTCAAAGTACGCTAAATGCCTAAAACTTTCAGCAGTTCTTCTTTAGAACGCAGACCGACCAGAGTGTCCGAAACCTCACCGTCTTTAAATACCATGAGAGTAGGTATACTGGTTATGCCGTAATGAAGCGCAAGCGCCTGCTCTTCATCCACATTAACTTTGCCGATCTTGACATTGTCATATTCCTGCGCTATTTCATCCAGCACAGGGCCCTGCATCTGGCACGGACCGCACCATGCCGCCCAGAAATCCAGAAGGACACTTCCCTTCGCTTCTTTTACTTCCTTATCAAAATTATCTTTTGTTATCTTTACAATATCCATATCACACCTCCATGTATCATATATTTCCCTGCATATAATTTAATATCCTTAATTATAATATTACACGCTCAAACTGGACTGTCAAGGTAAATTTTCTCTTTTCTCACCTTTCTTGTAAATAATTACTTTTACTTGTATAATATAATGTAGTGTTTTTACAGCAAAGGAGGATAACCGTGGATAAACTTTCCGGACATATTGCCTTAAAAGATCTTCTCCCTATACTTGACGGCATCAGCGATGCTGTATTTATAGACAACGGAGAAGGCAGATGCCTGTGGTGCAACAGCACCTGTGAAGATCTTTATGATATCTCCGTTTCAGATATAAGGGGAAAATCTGTAGATGAACTGGAGAAAAAAGGCATTTTCACACCTTCAGTCACACGACGTGTCCTTGATGAAAAAAGAGAGATAACAATACTTCATGAAAACAAATACGGCAAAAAACTTCTGACTACAGGAACGCCTATCTTTGACGATACCGGCAAAATCTCTCTCATACTTACCACATCGAGAGATATAACACGACTTACTGAAGATGAAGAAAAATCAAAATCCGCCTCTAATACTATGATAAGCATGAGCGCCATCACAAACACCTATTCTCCAGACAGCGGGATCATAGCAAACAGCACCCCTATGAGAAATGTCATGATGCTTACCAAAAGACTTGCATCGGTAAATTCCACTGTTCTGATAACAGGTGAATCGGGAGTGGGAAAGGGAATGATAGCTAAAATACTTCACGAAGAAGGCAACCGATGCGACAAACCTTTTGTAACGGTAAACTGCGGTGCGATACCGGAAAATCTTATAGAATCAGAACTCTTCGGATATGTCGCCGGTGCTTTTACAGGATCCCGCGCCGAAGGCAAGCAGGGTCTTTTCGAAGTAGCTCAGAACGGTACTATATTCCTCGATGAAATCTCAGAGCTTCCTTTAAATCTTCAGGTAAAGCTTCTCAGAGTCATACAGGAACGCGAAATAACGCCTGTAGGCGGCATAAAACCAATACCTATAAATGTAAGGATAGTATCGGCCACCAATAAAAACCTCATGGAACTCGTACGAGAAGGAAAATTCAGAGAAGACCTTTACTACAGACTGAATGTAGTTCCTATCAACGTACCGCCTCTTAGAGACAGACCGGAAGATATACTTCCTCTCATACAGACCAACCTGGCTAAATACAACGAACATCTTCATGAAAGCAAAACTATAAGTTCCGAAGTCCTCGCAGTACTGCTTAAATATCAGTGGCCCGGAAACATAAGAGAACTTCAGAATATAATAGAGCGCCTTATAATAACGACCAACGAAGACGTGATAACAGAAGAAAATCTTCCTATATTTATAAAACAGGAAGCGGAAACCAATGCAAATATGAATACAGATCTTTCCCTTTCCGCTGCTATGGCAAAAGCCGAAAAAGACATACTTCAGGAAGCTCTTTCAAATTATAAATCTACAAGAGCTATGGCCAAAGTACTGCAAGTAAGTCAACCGACTATCGTCAGAAAGCTTCACAAATACGGTCTTTCAAACACTCCTGCCGACTGACGCACATACGACTTTCAAAACACTTTTTTGCGATACAAAAACGTATCAGCGATACAATTTTGTATCAAGCCTTGCAAACAAGCGTTTTTAACCGATAATATGTGTTAATTTTTATACAATCCTTTAGCGATACAATTTTGTATCGCTTTTTTATTTTTCTATCCAAAATCATATATTTCTTTAATATAAATTTAATATTTGAAAATTCTTTAATTTATGTCTTTTTCAAGCTGAAATCCTTTGTTTTCAACGTTTTACAAAATTTAAAGTTTTCATCTTTTATTTTAAAAAAAATCACATTTATTCACATGGTTGGCACACAAATTGCGTATTATATAGTTAGTGCTGAAAGGCATTTAATTAAATGATTGTTATTTTATAAAATAAAAAAGGAGGACTTTAAAAATGGCAATGAATGCACAGGAATATGTTGCAGGATTAGTTGAAAAGGGCAGAAAAGCTCAGGCTATCGCAAACAACTTCACACAGGAAGACGTTGATCTTATCACGGCTGCTGTTACTTACAACCTCACTAAGCCGGAAAAGGCTAAGATGTATGCAGAAATGCTGGTTGAAGAATCCGGCATGGGTATAGCAGAAGACAAAGTTGCTAAGATCTACGGTAAAGTTTGGGGAGCTTATATCCAGATGAAGGACAAGAAGTCAGTTGGCCTCATCGATGACAACAAAGAAACAGGAATGCAGACTTGGGCTAAGCCTATGGGTGTTGTCGCTGGTATCATGCCTGTAACAAACGGTGAAGCTACTCCTATCGTTAAATCAAACATGGCTCTTAAGACGAGAAACGCTATAATTCTGGCACCTCATCCTAAGTGCAAGAAGCTCAACGTTACTATCGTTGACGAAATCAGAGCTACACTTAAGAAGCTTGGATATCCTGAAGATCTGGTTCAGAGCGTAGATCCTGAATGGGTTAAACTTGAAACTTCACAGCAGCTGATGAAGCAGTGCGACTTCATACTCGCAACAGGCGGCGAAGCTCTCGTAGAAACTGCTTACTCCTCCGGAACTCCTGCTATCGGCGTTGGTGTTGGTAACTGCGTATCTGTTGTAACAGGCAAGACTCCTATGGACAAGGTTGCTGAAATGATCGTTAAATCAAAGGCTTATGACAACGCTACATCATGCTCAACTGAAAACAACATCGTTGTATTCGAAGACTGCTATGATGAGTTCGTAAAGGAAATGGAAGCTCACGGAGCTGTTCTCTTCAAGGAAGGCTCAGAAGAAAAGATGAAGCTGCAGAAGGCTATGTGGCCTAACACTCCTAACGACCATGTTCTCAACAGAGCAATCGTTGCTCAGAACGCTGAAACTATCGCTAAGATCGCAGGCATCGATGTTCCTGCAGGAACTAAAGTTCTCATGGCTGAAGAAAACGGCGCAAGCCTTGATCACCCATTCGGCGGAGAAAAACTTTCCCCTGTATCAGGTATCCAGAAAGCTAAAGACCTCGACGAAGCTATCGAAAAGGTTATGGCATGCCTCGAATATCAGGGCAAAGGCCACAGCGTTGGTATCCACACTAACGATGATGAAGATGTCAACAGACTGGCAGCAGTAGCTCCTGTAACCAAGTGCGTTGTTAATCAGCCACAGTGCCTGACTAACTCCGGCGGCTGGGACTGCGGATTCCCTGTATCAATGACTCTCGGATGCGGTACTTGGGGCGGCAACAGCGTATCTCACAACGCTACTTGGCATGATCTGCTCAACTTCACTTATGTTTCAAGACAGATCCCTAACTGGAAGCCGGAAAAAGTTGAAGACTTTATCGATGCTGATGTAATCGCTAAGGTTGATGCGTAAATCATTCCATTACACAGAAAATTGATTCTTTGTTTCGGGAAGAGGTCTTCCCTCTTCCCCTTTTTATAAAAAAGGAGATTTAAAATGTCAACAATTAGAGAAAAAGATAAAAAATACAATCTGCATTCATGGTCAGCTCAGGGCAAACTGAATCCTATAGTTGTTACGAAAGCAGAAGGAATCTACTTCTGGGATGAAGACGGCAAAAGATATGCAGATATGTCATCACAGCTCGTAAACTCCAACCTCGGTCACGGCAACAAGGCTATAATAGACGGTATCATCGAACAGGCTCAGAAAATTCCTTTCATGGGACCTGGATTCGCTATGGACTGCAGAGCTGACGCAGCAGAAGCTGTTGTTGAACTTACTGGATTCAAAGGCGGAAAATGCTTCTTCGTAAACGCTGGTGCTGAAGCTAACGAAAACGCTATAAAGATCGCAAGACAGTATACCGGTAAGCAGAAGATCTTCTCACAGTACAGATGCTATCATGGATCATCTGCTGGCGCAGGTATGCTGACAGGTGAACCAAGACACTTCTTCAACGAGCCTGGCGGCCCTGGATACGTTAAATACGACGGACCTTATGAATACAGAGCTCCTAAAGCTTGTAAGTTCGCAAACGAAGACGAAGTTGCAGACTTCTACCTCGAACTTCTTGAAAACCAGATCCTTTACGAGGGACCTGAACATATCGCAGCTATATGGCTCGAATCAGTAGTAGGCTCCAACGGCGTACTTATCGCTCCTACTAAATGGTATCAGGGCGTAAGAGCTCTCTGCGACAAATATGAGATCCTCATGGTTGCAGACGAAGTTATGGCAGGATGGTACAGAACCGGTAAGGCTTTCGCATTCATGAACTTCGGATATGAGCCTGACATGATCACATTCGCTAAAGGTGCTACTTGCGGATACGTTCCTCTCGGCGGCGTTGTTGTACAGGAAAAGATCGCTAAGTTCTTCGACGACACTTCAATGGGATGCGGACTTACTTACTCAGCTCATCCAATGGGCTGCGCTGCTGCAGTGGCTACTATCGGCGAATACAAGAACCTCGATATAGAAAACAAGATGAAGCCGACAAGCAAACTTCTTGCTGACATTCTCGATGGTTATGTAGAAAGTCATCCATGCGTTGGACAGGTAAGACATATCGGTCTGTTCTCCGCTATAGAACTCGTTAAGGATAAGGCTACAAGAGAGCCTCTCGTTCCTTATGGAAGGGACCCTGAAGGCATCATGAAGAAGATCCTTGGAATGCTGGTAGCTGAAGGATTCTGGACTTATGATCATGAAAATATGCTCATCGTTGCTCCTCCTCTCATCATCACTGAAGAAGAGCTGAAGGAACAGATGGCTATCATGGATAAAGTTCTCGATTCAGTAGACAAGATGATTTAATCACGTATCGATAAAACTCCTTAAAAAGAAGACGGCTGAGCCGTCTTCTTTTTTCTTTCAAAGTTTTATGTTTTGAATCCATCACTTCTCTGATCCTATTTTTCCGATTCTATAGCATTTGCCGGACACTCTTCCTGAGCAAGTATCCCATTGTCGATAAACTGCTCGTTTGTTATCTCCTCTTCTATGGCTTCAGCCACACCTTCTTCGTTCATTTTAAAAACCTCCGGACACATACCTTCGCATACACCGCATCCTATACAGCTATCGTTCACAAAAAATTTCATATAATCAGCCTCCTTTTGCTTCTTTTCTACATCATAATACTATTTTGTTCCCAAATCTGTTGTTCATACAACAAATACTCTCTTTTTTGCAATATATCCGCCAGCACTTCCAGCTGCAATATTCCTCAAACATATGTACCCGGCCTTCGCATATGCAAACACGTGTTTACTTTTTTCTTTTTTTATGTTATTATATATATAAATATTACCGAAGGAGAAATGATATATGCTCAAAGAACGTGAAGAAAAAATACTAAATTACATGAAACAGGAAATCAAACTCAAAGGCTATCCTCCTACGGTAAGAGAAATATGCGCTGCACTCGGCATAAAATCCACATCTACTGCCCACAAGGACATCGCAAGTCTCGTAAAGCAGGGATACATAAAAAAAGACCCATCAAAACCGCGTGCACTCATGGTCGTTGATGAAAGCTTTGCGGACAGCATAGCAGCCGGCGGTGCGAATGCATCGGAAAACGGATCGAATCTTTCAAATCTTCCATCCAATGCAGACAATACATACGGCTACGACGCAAAGGTAGAAGAAATACCGGTTATCGGCAGGATCGCCGCCGGTACGCCTATCCTGGCTGAGCAGAACGTTGAAGACAGTATACCCGTTCCTTCCAGGTTCCTTGGAAACGGCAGGAATTTTATGCTGGTAGTGAAAGGTGAGAGCATGATCGAAGCAGGGATCATGGACGGAGACTACATACTCGTTGAAGAACAAAGCAATGCGCGTAACGGTGAAATAGTAGTTGCCATGGTAGACGGATTTGAAAGCGAAGCTACAGTAAAAACCTTTTACAGAGAAAACGGTCATATAAGGCTCCAGCCTGAAAATTCCACCATGAGTCCGATAATCGTAAACGATGCTAAAATTCTCGGCAAAGTGAAAGGTGTATTCAGATATTTTTAACAATATAAAACGCCCGCATAATCCGTCATTTTTGTACGAATCATGCGGGCGCATGTTTTATCTTTTCTTATCTCCAGGCAAGTTTACTGTTTCTCAAAACGATCTATGACTACATCTGCCACATATTCGCTTTTGATCTCCTGAAGCCTTTTGAAATAATCCTGTCTCGTATGAAAATCAAAGGCATCATCATCTTTCCAGTGTTCTATGAGAAGCACAGTATCTTCATCACTTTCCGACATGAAATATTCATACTTTACGTTGCCTTCTTCTTCCCTCGATTTTTCAGGAATTCCTTCGTTATTTACCATCCTGTAAAAGTCTTCTCTTTTGCCAGGTTTTGCTTTATAGTAAACGTTTAAAACTATCAAGTCTCTCTCCCTTTCTACCTATTTAACAAGCAGCTTTTTTATACCTGCTTCAAGACCATCCAGCGTCAGCTCGAACATCGGGAAAACTTCCTGTATAGCCTGAATCGTCTTGTAGCCGTAAGTGTAATTCCACGAAGCCTTGTCTATAGGATTAAGCCATATGCATTTCTTATATCTGCGTCTGAATTTCTTAAGCCAGTCTATACCCAGCTCATCGTTTCCCAGACCGATTATTGCATTTCCTCCCTTGCGGAAAAGCTCTGAAGGCGCCATAGCCGCATCTCCGACAAAGATAACTTTGTATTCGCTGTCGAGATTGCCGAGCACCCAGTTCGTCTCTACCCAGTCGCCTCTTTTGCAGTACGGCGTATTGTAGAGATTGTCGTATATACAATTGTGGAAATAATACACCTTCAGGTCCTTAAAGTGATTTGATTTGCTGACCGCCTGAAACAGCCTGTTGCACAATCTGCTGTACGGAAGCATCGATCCGTCCGAATCTATCAGCAGCAGCAGCTTTACAGTGTTTTTCCTCGGCTTTTCATATACGAGATGAAGCATGCCGGCATTATCGCAGGTCTCATCTATCGTCTTATCTATATCCAGCTCCGTCTTTGCGCCTTCTACTCTCGATGAATACTGTCTGAGCTTTCTGAAGGCCATCTGGAACTGCCTTATATCCAGCACTTTATCCTGCCTGAAATCTTTGAAGTTTCTCTCTCCCGCTATCTGAAGCGCCGATTTATGCCTGCTCTCTCCTCCGGTCCTGATACCTGTAGTGTGGTATCCTCCTCTGCCCATTACGGACGTACCGCCTGTACCTATCCAGTAGCTGCCGCCGTCATGCCTTTCTTTCTGTTCTTCGATCCTCTCTCTGAACATCCTCATGAGCTCTTCGAGCTCTTTAGGCCACTCATCGCCTGTTCCTTTATCGTTTATATCTCTTTCGCGGTCTTCTTCACTGAGCCATTTCCAGAACTCTTCCGGAAGATCCTCAGGCGTGTGGACATCTTTGAAATATTCGGCAAAAACGGCATCGAACTTATCGTAGTCCGCCTCTGTTTTTATCAGTATACTCCTGCACAGATAGTAGAACGCGAGAAACGAAGAATGAGCAAGACCTTTATCGAGGGCTTCCATGAGCGTCATCCATTCATTGATGGAAACTTCAAGACCTTTTGCCCTGAGCAGGTAAAAGAATTCTAAAAACATGTTCTCACCTTCTCCAACGTTTTACCATCTCTTAAGGGAATATCCCTTTTCCTTTATCTCTCTCATGATGTCGATATCCTGATTTTTCTTTAAAAGCACTCCTACAAACGGCATTTCATCCGACAGGTTTTCCACATCAACGCCGCTTATCATCAGCGCCTGTATCCAGTCGAGAAGCTCGGATGTGCTCGGTTTTTTCTGCAGCTCGTCCATCTTTCTCAGTTCATAAAACGCATCGAGGGCTTTTCTGCAAAGCTTATAGTCTATATCACCGAAGTGTACCTTGATGATCTCTTCCATCTTTTCCTCATCAGGGAATTCGATATAGTGGAATATACATCTTCTGAGGAATGCGTCCGGCAGTTCTTTCTCTGCATTGGATGTTATGATAACGATCGGTCTGTGCTTTGTCTTTATCGTCTCTTTCGTTTCGTTGATGTAGAATTCCATCTTATCAAGCTCCCAGAGAAGGTCGTTAGGGAATTCAAGATCCGCCTTGTCGATCTCATCTATGAGGAGCACGACCTGCTTGTCGGAAGTAAAGGCTTCTCCCAGCTTTCCAAGCTTTATATACTGCTTTATATCGGAAACGTTGCCTTCTCCGAACTGGCTGTCATAAAGTCTCTGTACCGTATCGTAAACGTAAAGTCCTTCCTGTGCCTTTGTAGTTGATTTTATTCCCCAAATTATGAGTTTCATATCGAGCGCTTTTGATATTGCCTCTGCCAGCATGGTTTTGCCTGTTCCCGGCTCACCTTTGATGAGAAGCGGCTTTTTAAGCGCTATAGAAACGTTTACAGCATTCATAAGTTCTCTCGTAACGACGTAATCGTCACTTCCCTTAAAAACATTCATATCCATTTTCAAGTTCATCTCCTTTTATATAATGTACGGCTTTCTTTACCTGTAAAAAAAGCGACGGCAGCCTGTCATATCTGCCAGCCAGCCGAATGCCATACAATATGTATGATATATTAAACCTGTGATTTTTTCAAGGGTTTTAAGGGGGAAAGGGAGGAAGTTTTAAACTGGATTTTAACATTATGACAACTGCTAAAGTCGGTCCAGTTCATCCATCATAGCTGTCCTTCTTTTGTATGTTTCTCTAAATTCATCAACTATCCTATTTACCGTCTCGATTCCTTCATCACAAAACTGCATATTCCTCAAAAGGCCCACTATATTCCTGTAGTATTTACGTCCGGATGCATACTCTGCTTTCTCTCTCACTTCCTTTTCATAAATGCTCAGGACTTTTTTAGGATAAACATCCCACAGTTTCTTTACATAGCGCTCAAATGTATCAAAACGCTGATACTTTTCTATATGCTCCAGAAGCATATCATACATTTCTTCTTCAGCATAGAGATCTGCAACCCTGAAATCCTTTTCAAGTGATTTGAAAATATTTTTTCTTACCATCTCCCACTGTGTTTCATCATAATATGATTTTAATTTCCTGAAACTGTCAACATTACACTTATCATATTTTGTGACCTGAAGAGTAAGTTCTTTTATGATATTTTCTTTATCTCCTGTCTTCTCATAAATCTCTATCAGCTTCCTTGTATATTTAATCACCAGACCCGGATAGTCTTTATCTAAAAGACGGCTTTCCTTTAAATGATTTTCTGCTGATTTTAAATCGCCTGACAACATTTCACGCATTACAGCGTGTTTTCTTGCCTCAGTAGTATACCAATACCTTTTTTCCATATCCTTTATTTCTTTTTCAGGAGTCGATGACTCCAAAGCAACCAAAAAATATTTTTCCAGCCACTTTCCAATTTTATATCTGCGATAATCTTCATCACTTTCACTTTCAGCTTTTTTCAGTTCATTCAATATAAGTTCTTTTTTCCTTGCCAAATATATATTTTCATGAAAACTACCCAGCCATATTTCCTCTACTATGTCATGCAGAATATCATAGCTCTGCTTTCTCTCCATTATGCCTTCTGTCCATTCGAATATCCTGTGGCGCAAAATATCGTTTGAATTTTTCTCTATATCCTGTATTATCTCCTTGCAGCAATAGAGAATATCTAAGGTTATGCCGTCTGAATCATCTATATCTGCTTCGTTCATTTTTTTCATTATCAAAGAGGTCATAGTAAATGCTTCGTCGTACTTTTCATATCTCATCATCAGTCTGACGATTATTTCATCTATGCAGTAATACAGATCGTTTCTGAGCTCTTCCGCCATGTAGTATGAAATAAATCCGCCCTCATCTTCATATGAAGCAAAAATCTCTTCGATACTTTTTTTGTAGATTTCAATTTCTGAGCTTCCCAGCATATTTGTTGTAAAACTTTAAATCTTTTCTGCATCAATATGTCATTTCTAAGCTCTGTTATGAGGAATTTTTCAAGCTCCTCTTTTGAAGCTTCTTTCACCATTGCTTCTATATCATAATACGGCATTCCTTCATTAAGATTTTCTATTGTCAGCTCTTCTATCGCCATAAGTACTGCCGCCATATGTTTGCAGTGCCTACCATCCTCCGCATACGGACATGTGCATTCCATATCCAAAAGCTTATTCCCTTTAAGATATATGTCGACCTGATATTCTTCAGTACCGCAAACGATTGCACTGTATCCGTAATCCGTTTTTGCAATCTCTTCTATATTACCGTTTTCGTAATATTCAATTCCTCGCTTGAGTATGTGAGCTTCAAACTCATTTTGCCAATCCCGCATATCTTCCCCCTCATTCTTTCGTATCCGCCGCTTCACTTCACAATTTTCAAGTTCACTATGTTTTTATGAAGTTATTATATCATCTAAGCTGTAAAACATTAACTATTAAATCCATAGATTCCAATTTCGAAATCCACTACATTTATATGAAATAGTATTCGTATGCGAGGTACATTTACAACGCCTTTTCTTTAATATATAATTGACCTTACAATACGAATTCTAATACAAATCTTCCATTTGTCGAGAAAGGAGGCTATTTTATGAAAAGACTTGAAAACAAAGTCGCCCTGATATCAGGTGCGACACGAGGTATAGGCAGGACTTCCGCCGAGCTGTTCGTCTCTGAAGGCGCCAGCGTGGTCATCTGCGGCAGAGATGTAAGGGAAGGTGAAAAAGTCGCAGCATCGATCAACGCTGATCATCCTCACAAAGCCGCTTTCTGCGCTCTTGACGTCACTATACGCGAAAGCTGGGAAAAGGCCATTGCCTTTGCAAAGGAAACCTTTGGTGAACTCAACATCCTGATAAACAACGCAGGCACCAGCTACAGGGAGGCCCTTTCTGAAATCACTGACGACACATGGAATAAAACCGTCGCCACCAATCAGACGGGAGTCTTTTACGGTATGCAGCTGGGAATAGAAGCTATCGCCGAAAACGGAAAGCCCGGTGCAGTGGTCAACACCGCTTCAGTAGACGGCATAGTCGGAGACAGCGAATTCTTCGCCTACTGTGCTACAAAAGCTGCAGTCCAGGCCATGACGCGATGCGCCGCTTTATACTGCGGTGAAAAAGGCTATAACGTACGGGTGAATGCCGTTGCCCCGGGATACATACTTACGCCTATGGCAGAGGAGGATGCCCGCCAGAACGGACAGACCATCGAGGAATACTGCAGCGAGTTTGCCGCTCATCATCCTATCGGAAGGATGGGAAAACCGGAAGAGATCGCCGAAGCGTACCTCTACCTGGCATCAGACGCTGCATCCTTTACGACCGGCACCACACTGGTAACAGACGGCGGATATACGATAAAATAACCCTGCCCGCAATCGCAGTGTTCGCAAAAATATCGCGAGCCGGGAAATATATGGGTGATCTTGCAATGTCCATAGGAATATGGAAAACAGGCAATACATCAATTATTATCTTTCCTTTTCGGGTTTACTTATAACTATAAGTGCACCAATCGTAATAATAAGACCAATTACTGATAAAAGTGTAAGCCGTTCTGCAAAAAATATAAATCCAAATACCATAGCAGCTGACGGTTCGCCACCAGCTGCTAAAATCGAAGCTTTCCCCGTATCTATATATGCAAAAGAAACCGTATATAATGTATATGGTAATACAGCAGTAATCACTGCATGCATTAAGATGAGTGATATATTTTCAACAGGTGCTTCAACCGCAAAATCTAATATTACATCCCAGTCGGTAACCGGAATTAAAGTAAGTGCTACGACCAAGGAACTATAACATGTAATAGTGAACACATTATATCCTCTTTTCATAATAGCGTTTGACAAAATACTGTAAAGTGCATAGAAAAACGCTGCCATTAGTCCTATGGCTACCCCTGATGAAGTCATATTGATGCTATTATGGTTATCTACTGCACCACTTACCAATATACATCCAATAAGCGCAATAAATGTACACCCAGCTTTTCTCCTTGTTATCTTTTCTTTAAAAACTAATGCAGCCATAAACATAACAAATACCGGAGAAAGACTTAAAAGAACAGCGGCAAATGAAAGTGTCAGGCGAATTGCTGCTTCGTTATAACATATATTTAACATCATCATGCCTGCCAAACCAGTCAATATGAACATCCAAATATCCTTAGCTCTAATACATAGCCATTTGTTATTATATATAAATATCACCGCAATAAATATAAGTGCAGCAGCAGCCATTTTAGATTCAAGTATAGCCACACCGTCCATACCATAATCACTAAATTTTCTCACAAATATGCCTACAGACCCCCACATAACTCCAGCTATGACCGGTAAACAAATCCCTATTTTCTGCATTATAACGATTCCTTTTTATCTGACAATGTTACACTGTTAGAATTAACATTAATCTACATATTAACTGAATCCAGTATATAATTATTAATCATTTATAGTAGTAAAAAGCTTCGATATTATACGCCATTTCCCTTCTCGTTTTATAAGATGAAACTGATTTACCATTGTCCCATCACCTCTAAATCCAGTTTCAGTAAGGCAAACAGTAGCGATATTTCCATCTATTCTCATACTTTCAATTTCAGCATTATATTGAGTACCATTCTCTTTCATTGAAACAGAACTCGCTATGTCCTTTATGAAAAGCTCTGGTGTCCCTATAACTATATTGCTACCCAGATATCCATTCATTACAGCCTTTTTATCAAATACATCTCTTAACTTATCAATATCTCCTTCATATGTCCCTGCAATATATTTATCAATTATTATTCTTATAGCTTTCATTTCTTTATGATCATTCATCTCCGTCTAACCTTTCTTCATTTTCTTGATAAAGTCCTAACTGCTCTCTTTCTTCCCATCTATCATGAAGCGCAAACGCCAACATGTAATGTAGTTTTGTATTTGGATCTTTTAAATTTGTGTCTGCTATCTCATTTATACGTTCCAGTCGATACAAAAGTGTACTCCTCTGGACATACAATTCTTTCATTGTCCTTGCTGGACTCAAATCATTTTCTAAATATACTCTAAGTGTATCTGTATAAGATGTTGTTTTTTCTCGGTCATGATCCATTATTTTTACAAGCCCTGATGGATAGAATGTCTCCGGATTAAATTTTCCCAAGCAGCAATCTAACATATATGCAAAAGAGAACTCTTCGAAAAAATGTATCCACTTATCACTTTGCTCTCGTATCCCATATTCTATAGCTATCTCAGTCTGTTTATAGTATGTCTGAAATTCATAAAAGTCTCCAAATATTTGGCTTATACCCACATGAAGCTTAAATGCCTGAAGATACTTTGCTAATTTCACAAGTGTTTTTTTCTCATCTTCATGTCCATCAATATAAACAAGACCCACTACACATTGCCGATACGGAAAAACTAAACTATTATTAACTTTCAGTTCAATATTTTCACAAATATTTACTTTCGTGTTCAATTTAATATCTATAGTATCTAATCTTATTTGAAAACATATATAGCTGTTGTTCCGGTCCCACCCCAAATTGTCCATTTCACTTTCGACTACATTAAAATTAATAGACTCAGTATCTAACATTCTTTTGATTTCCTCTTCAATCAACTTGAGTCCATGCAATTTGTGTCCATTCTGACGAGAAAGAACATATTCAATTTTTTCTCTAAGAATCATTATTAAAATGAAATCCCCCTTTGCGAAGGATTTATTCCTCTCATCTACAAACAATCTGCCCCAGTATTCACCATTTATTCTTACATTATCATATATATACGGACATTCTCCGGTATCCATATGAAATGTCGGCCTTGTCGTTTTAAAAGTTTCTTCAAAATCTGGTGTATCTTTTAACTCATTTATAGACTTAAGTGAGAATCTTCCCCCGTTTTTTTCTATACCATATATATCCTTTCCTCCTGGCATCCCCGGAACTTCAGCATGGGCTACAAAATGAAAATCTTTATCATGAAGATATATAGGATTGTCCAGTAACGGAAGTGTGACGTCCAGTAACTTCTGGACGTCATTTCCATTATTGATAATATTATTTAATCGCTCTTCCCATTTTCCATATATATCGTAGGCCTCTTGGATTGTATTGACAACCTCTGAAATATCGACATCTTCCGAAAGTTCTACATAATCGCAATTAGCTTTCATATAGTTTTCAGGTGCTTCGCCTATACTTATAACACTGCATGCCCCTTTAAGCAAAGGCTTTTGTGGGAGCTTTCTGCCATCTGCCACATAAATTTTTCCACCCTTAAGCAATTCCTCTCCACTTGTAAGCAAAAGCACTTGCTCCAGCAGAGGGTCCTCATGCTTAACATTCTCCTTTACAATAGAAAAATCTTTTCTCATAAAGTCTATAATCAAATCGATATTCAGTTTCATAACATATCGCCCCCTTTATATCTTTCTGAACGATATCTATCTTATAAACACGTTGTCACTCTGCTTTTCTTGTAACCGTAAGATATATAATTCCTGCAATAAGCAAAACAAGAGATATTACAAAAAGAATTGGAAGAATTCCTATAAACGTATCTACTCCTATTATAACTTTAAATGCTGATACTGTATATGTTGAAACAAAGAAACCTATGCCCATAACTGCTGATACTATACTTATTGCCAACGATGCATTATTTGCAGGCGCTAAAATTCCAGCTCTCGTCATAGCCTGCGAAAGACCTGTAGCATTAGAATATCCAAACAGAAGACACCCAATTATAACCGGTACTGTTTTTGGTACAAAGAGCAGAATACCATATCCTACTACTACACAAGCGAATGGTATCAACATTGTATTTCTCTTCAGCTTTGGATAAGTAAAGCCAAACATCAGACTCGCTGCCAGCGCCCCTATAAAAAGAGTAGATGTTATCGTGCCTGCAAAAGCAGCGCCACCCATTCCAGTTTCAGCAGTATACACGGATATCATAAGGGCTGTTATTGCATATAATGTCTGGAAAATGAAATATCCAATACAGAGTATCACAAACTTAGGTTTCCAATTTTTAACCAAATGCTCTTTTTCAAAGGTTTCTGCATCTGTTTCACTGTTTACATTTACACCTTCGCTTTCAGGCGGACTTTTAGGAATAAAAAGAGCAATCATTAACAAGGAGATAATTCCAAGCGCATATAAATAAAATACAGCTTTAAATCCAAATCCCTGAATAACAAATCCGCTCAATGCGGTCATAAGTGTAGCAGCTAAAAACATCCCTCCATCCAATATACCGACCATTCTACTTCTTCGATTTTCATCAGAATACATAACTGTAACTATAGTCATTGCTGTAACATTTGAGAATCCAAGTGCTACACCTACAAGGCACCGCATGAACATCATATAGGGCTCACTGTCTATCATGCCGCCAAATGTTCCTCCTATAACAAACAATCCCATTGCAAGCAGGAGCATCTTCTTTTTATCCACATATTTCATCGCAAATCCTGCAACGATAGCTGCAAACATTGATATAAGATTAGGCCCTGAAAGCAAGAAATTTACAAAACTATCGTGATTGTAATATTTGAACATGGCATCTGCGCCCGGTGTAATAATAGTATCTCCTACCATTCCCAGCGCTGCAGTCAGCAATGCTGCCATCATTAATACGGAACCGTTTTTTGATAATCCCTTGTTTTTATCAATTCTCGTTTCTGGGAGCTTACTCATAACCAATCTCCTTTCTTCTAAACTTTATTTACATTTACTAAATTTGTTTTAACAAATCCTGTAAGTTCCGAATCATTTAAATCAAGAAGATTTCTAATCCACTCCTCTTTTTTAACATTTTCAGGTTCATCACGCTGTGCTAGCTCTAACATCTCAAGCATTCGGAACAACCTTGTGTTAACATTCAGATCATATACAACTGTTTCATCTGATAAGGCAGTTATACTAAATGGTGTATATGCAGGAATATGAATTATATCTTTTTCTGCTGCTGTATATGTATGGCCTCCGGTTTCTACCATAACATCACCAGAAACTACACTATAGAAGTGTTCATTACCTCCAGGATTTGAATATTGCATCTGATAATTTACATCAATTTTATATTCCCATATTTCTCTGTCTCTTTTTAAATTCCATCTACCAACTTTGAGACTGCATATAATGCCCGTCATGCCATCATATTCATATATAGATTCATTTCTCGGTGTTATCTGTGCAAGCATAGCTTTATCCACATTTTCTACTTCTATAGGTTTAGTAAGAGCAAAATAATGGTGTTCTTCAGCAAAGTTCTCTTCCATATACAAAGAATCACACGCCTTATAAAACTCTCCTGCACCCAGCAATTCCATATCAATATATGTACCTAAAGCATCTAAATTCGTATAAACCTCTCGTATCAGTGTTTCTTTGTTTAAGATCTTCATCCCATACGGACAGTGAGATGGAATATTTATAATATCCCCCTCACTGCATATGCAGCGCTTGCCATTTAACACTAACTCTATCTGTCCTTTTAAAATTATATATGTTACCGCCCCTATATCATGATAATGATACGGCAACTCAAAACCTACAAAAGGAAATAATACATCGCAGATCTGAAGAAATTTATTCTTTCCTCCCGGATTGCTGTAATCTGTATAAAAATATATTTGTTTATTTCCCGTATCAAAAGTTCTTAAAGCACCATCTATAGGTCTCTTAACAAACCTGTTTAATGTATCAGTATTTTTTGTCATTTTGAATTCCTTCCTTTCCTCACATTTTAGAAATACTTGTTGCCCAATTATTAAATTTTCTCAAAACAGGCTTTATATTCTCATCCCAGTTTTCCAGATATTTCGAATTGTTGTCTCCCTCAGCTTTAAAATGTTCAAGTATATGAAGAAGCTGACTTTGCTCGTTACAAATTTGGATCTTTGTTCCTTCAGCAGGAAATTTAAGCTTATGTATATGCCATGGAGGAATATGAAGCATATCTCCAGCCTTTCCCTCATATATTTTCCCATCACATTCCACCGTCATCTCGCCATCAATCACTATATAAAGCGGATAATCTGCAAACGGCTCATCAAAGCTTATTTCCAGACCTTTACATGGCATAAAATCCCAAACTTCTTTTATGCCATCATAATCCCATCTTGGGATCCTAAGTTGGAACTTCCCTATTTCAGTATCAAATACACGTAATGGAGAATCTACAGGCATTACCTGAGGTACAGTATGTTTATCGGCTTCTTTATATACCGGGAATTCTCTGTAATAATCACCTAATGCTGCCATAAGTCGTTCTTGACCTTCAGGATCATTATGAAAATCCCTATATTGTTCCTGCTCATACATCTTGACTTCAACATCAACACCAAAGTACATTCTGATATCTTCAAACATTTCACGCCATCTACAGCCTTCCGTTCTGCTGACAAAACCATGCATAACATGAGGTTTTATAAAGAACATATCACCTTTTTCCAGCACAAAATGTTTATTATTCATATATCCGTCTACTTCACCATCCATTATAGTAAAACACTCATATCCCCATTCATGATCATGATATGGTATAGTAGCACCTTTGATATAAACTACTTCGCCAAGCTCATTTCCTATTGTTCTCCCCTCGGGCAGTATGTAACAGTGAGCGCATGTTTCCTCTAAAGGCAACAGATTTAATTCATCATCAGGTTTTATTAAAATCGGTCCATATATCGTATGTTTTTCTTTACCCATTATCTTGACCTCCTATTAATCATTCAGCTTTTGCAAATCCGGCAAAATTGTGTAATTTATTCACCTCATACAGATAATTAACATATTCTTTATCATCCAGTTTTTCGCTAAAATAATCCTCAGCAGCCTCCACCATTTCAAGTAATCTAAACAAATGTGAAGTCACATTAAAATCAATAACTATACTCTCATCAGTTATAGCTTTCATACTGTAAGCAGTATTTGCAGGTATTCTTATAAGTTCTTGTCCTTCTTTAGAAGCTTTGAATACTTCCCCTTCAGATATAACTTCCAATTCTCCGCTTCTTACAAAATACACAGCCTCTTCATCACATTCTGCATTAAAATTCAATTTGTATCCCTTATCAATTCTGTATTCCCAAATTTCCTTCAATCCTCCAAGCTGATATCTTGCAGTTTTTTGATAAAAGCTGATTCCTTCATGCCGGAAAATATGTCTGCCGCTATCCTTAGTAACTACAAAAGAAACATCTTCTTTCCTTATTTCTTCACAGTCAACAGGCTCCGGCAATTCGAAATAATTTCCTACTTGCTCAAAATCGGTATACATCTCTTTTATCTGAGTATTGGCTGCTGCAATTTCATATCCATATGGACAAAACGGTTCAAAATTTACAATATCTCCTTCTTCAAGAGTAAACGCCTTACCATTTAACGTTACTTTAATTACGCCTTTTTCAATTAGAAATGTCAGAAATCCTTTTTCATGATAATGATATGGAATTTTATATCCCACCTCTATATAAGTATTATCTTTTATCACGCACGCCTTATGTTTATATAATTCCATATTCAGATTACTATTATTTGTTGTCATTTTCCGTCCTCCTTTTCTATTTCTGTATTCCAGAAATTCCAGTAAGCCAATTGTTGTACTTCCTCAGAACAGGAATTATTTTACCTTCCCAATCAGTCATGTCCTGCGGAGAATATTTATTCATACTGCTAAGAGTTTCAAATATCGGCAACAAATAGCTTTGTTCGTTGAGGATTAAAATCCTGGAATTTTCTTCAGGAAACTCAATACTAAACTGTCTCCATGGTGGAATATGTAAGAAGTCTCCCTTTTCTCCTCTATATATTTCTCCCTCACATTCCACATTCATTCTTCCTTCTACGATATAATACAGAGGATAATCTGCAAAAGGACTGTTAAAATCAAGTTTAAGTCCTTTTTTAGGACGCATCTCCCAGATTTCTTTTATGCCATCATATTCCCATCTGCCTATTTTAAGCATGAATACACCTGCTTCGTTTTCAAATGTCCTTATGGCGAATTCCGGGGGTCTTACCCAAGGGACTTTATGTTTATCCACAAAATCAATCTTTGGTAATTCTTTTCTATATAAATCACCTAAAGTATTCATAAGCCTATTCTGAAATTCACTATCATGATGAAGTGTCGGGTAATTTCTTTCTAGTTTTACTTCAACTTCTATTCCATAGTACATTCTTATATTGTCATATAACTCTAACCAAGTTATTCCCTTGCCCTTTTCTGTCTCCAAATTAATAAATGCATGAACCATATGCGGTTTAATAAAGAAAAGATCTCCTTCCTCCATCATACATCTCTGGTGATCGAAATATGAATCCACTTTACCTGAAGTAACCATAAATGTTTCATATCCCCACTGATGATCATGGTAGTCCATAGGTGAACCTGTATACCACCATACTGTACCAAACTCATTCATACGATTTTTCCCTTCAGGCATATTCAATACAAAAGCACAACTGGCATCCTCAATAGGAAGTGTTGCAATATGGTCTCCCGGTTTTCTAAGTATAGGTCCATACACGTTATGGTTATAATCATTTTCCCCCGATTTGACATTTACATTACCTTTCATATCGGCTTTTATTTTATCCATAACTACATCTTTTGCCATACATACTCCTCCTTTTTATTTGTAAAATTCCCTAGATTGTTTATTGAGATCTCAAGTTTGTAAAATTATAATTTTTTTAACTCATTTCAACAATGGCAAAAGACTACTAAAATATCTCATTTAATTCATACAGAATAATCTGTTAACATGTAATTTTCTGAAAATTACAGTCATGTTTTTATGTAATCTATCTAAATCGCTTTTAAACAAATATTATATGTACTAACCCCCCTCTTGTTTTTAGTACATATTGAAACTTGAAATCATATTCACTTATGATACCCTCTATTTATAGTAGTTTAAAGTTATAGATATATATTAGAAAAGGATTTAAAAATGAGTAGGTACATGAACATAGGAATAATACAAATGCCTGTCAGCACAAATGTCCAAAACAATTTACTGTGCTTAGAAGATGCTTTAGATGCACTTATGCTTAATCCACGCAAACCGGATCTTGTCATAGGATGCGAGTCTGTCGCTGCAGATATCGGAGAATCCATTCCTGGCCCTCAATCTGATAAATGGGCTACCATGGCAAAAAAATACAACATATATTTTATACCCGGCTCAATAGGTGAATGGGATCAGCATCTATCAAAAGAAGGACCCTTTTACAATACAGCACCTGTGTATGGTCCTGATGGAACATTAATAACCAAATATAGAAAGATGGCTCCTTATCGTCCTCTGGAAGACGGTATCCCCGGAAAAGAATATTGTGTATTTTCTATACCAGAAAAAAATACTTGTATAGGATTGCAGATCTGCTACGATTTAAATTTCCCTGAAATTTCCAGAAATGAAACGTTAATGGGAGCCGAAGTCTTAGTCAAGATAACACTTGATCCTTCCGAACTTCGAAGAATTAACTATCACCTTCATTTTGCAAGAGCTGTTGAGAATCAAGCATTTTTTATTTCCACAAATGCTACAGGAAATTATATGTCAAATCTTAACTATGGCAACTCTATGGTCATTGATCCGGAAGGTTTACTTCTGTGGGAAGCTGGTGAATCGCCATGTAATGCAGTAATTACTATAGATCTTGATCAAGTTTCCCGTGTACGTCAATATGGCTCTCTTCATATGGATCATTACCTCCAACATCTCCGTGATTATAATTTCCCTATGCCATATGCAAATGAAGTGGCTAAAGCTCCGGTATTCAAAAATATTAAAGCTACATGCCAGAATATAGATCAATATCTTAAAGCTAGAAAAGAATTATAAAAATACAATAATCAAAAATCAATTTTATTTTAATATATAATAATGCTTACTAAAAAGTAAATATTACAGAAATATATCGCCGGCAGATTACTGCCGGCGATATTAAATTTAAATGCTCAGTTTTTTTCAGTTCTATTTATTTTTTCTTAAAAAGTTCCAGCATATCCCTGCAAACAATGCAAAAACTATTATCGTTATAAATGTACTGTTATATGTCCCTCCTGATTTTTCCACAAGAAATCCAGCTAAAGTTGGACCAATTATAGCTGCAGGTATAAGTGAAAATGTCCCAACGCTAAAATTGACAGGAAAATATTTTGGTCCAAATTCATCGTGAATAAAAGCAGATGTAAGAGCAGGCCCTCCACCATACCCAATACCTGATATTAACAACCCTATAAGAACTAAAATCATATTATTTGTAAACGCACCGCCAGTCAAGCATATACCTGCAAAAAAAACAAACATACAATTTACCATAATAGTTTTTCCCCTCTTATATCTATCGTACATAGCACCCATTATGACTCTTCCCAGCCCATTGCATACAGAAGCCAATAGTCCCAAAAGCGCCGGCGCACCAAAAGCTGCCGCTATACTCGCTGCATTGCCTATCACCAGCAATCCTGTTGAATTAACAAGTATTGCCCATAAGATAAAAATCCAGAAGTTCCTACTGTAAAGCATTTCTTTTGTGGTTTTGCTCTTTTGAACTATCTCTGTTTCATTATTATCCATATCATCATATACAAAGTCTTTTGGAGCTTTCAATACAAAAGAACCCGCCAAAAGTATCACTGTTCCTGCTATTGCTAAATATCTAAATGTTGTGAAAAGGCCCATATTATCCATCATTATATCCACGATGCCTCCTAAGACAAGACCTCCTGTACCGAATCCCATAAGAAGCATACCTGATGAAAATCCTGCTTTATCAGGAAACCATTTATTAATAGTACTGATTACACAATTATATCCGATACCGACCCCTGTTCCGCATAGAACTCCATAAAAAATATATAATAAGTATAAACTAATTGTACTCCCCATTCCATTTATCATGGAAACACCAAAAAATCCCGTGAAAAGAAACACTGCCGAAATCCAGATAATTACCATTGGCTTAATTCTTTTGTTTAGTAAACCTCCCCAAAATCCTCCTAAACAAAAGAAAACCATAGATATTGTAAATGTAATAGAGATCTGACTTACACTCCATGCAGGGTATTCTTCAGAAAATGGTGCCTTGAATATCGACCACGCATAAATGAGACCCAAAAACAAAAGCAATACTATCCCTATAATAAAGTATATCCATCGTTTATTCATACTGATTTTCTCCTTCTGTAAGGATCTTAGCTTTTTCTTTTCCTCTCAAAACACGGATAATACCGTTAGCAAGAGACTGCATTTCATTTTCGCCTGCAATTACGGTAACAGGTGCAAGAAAATCAACAGCTTCGATAATTTTTCCAGTAAGCCGTTTGGAGTATGCCATACCCCCTGTCAGAACTATATGATCAATCCTTCCCCGTACACATGGCGAGATTTTTGCTATATTTTTAGCGATAGTGAGAGCCATTGCATTATAAACAGTATTGGCATATTCGTCACCTTCATCAATCATCTTTTCTATTTCACGTAGGTCAATAACTCCAAAATGAGATAAAAGTCCACCCTTTCTTTGCAACTGCTTCATAAGTTCTGCTTCTGTGTAATTGCCGCTAAATGCCATTTTTACTATTGAGTAAACCGGCATACCACCAGCTCTCTCAGGAGAAAAAGGGCCTTCTTCATCCATTATTATGTCGATTATACGGCCACCGCTATGTAAATTAATTGTTATACCTCCTCCAAGGTGTGCTATTATTATGTTCGTATCTTTGTAATCAATATCTTTTTGCTCGCATAATTTCAAAGCCGCCGCTCTTGTATTGAGATTGTGCCCCCTTGCAGGTCTCCTGATTCCCTTGATCCCAGTAATCTTGTTAATATCCAGCATTTCATCAACAGTAAGTGCATCATAAATATAAGCGTCTATACCCACTTCATTAGCAAGTTCAAACGCAATGCCTGCCCCGACATTAGCTGCATGTTCATCTATCGGTCTGTACCTCAAACACTCAACCATATATTCATTTATCTTATATGCTCCTGCTTTTACAGCAGGCATATTACCTCCTCTTGATGCAATCGCAGCAAATTCACAAAGATCTTCTCCGTGATTTTCGAGACACTTCCTTGTAAGTTGCAATCTAAATTCCAGCTGATCATATACCTTTTTATACTTTTTAAGTTCTTCAGCGGAATGGTTTATACTCTCAGTCCATTTGAGGTCTTCTCCATCAAAAACAGCCACCTTGGTAGAAGTAGATCCCGGATTTATAACCAAAACTTTCTCATTTATCATATTTGTTTTCCTTTCAGCTTATCAGACATGCCAGCATCAGAGAGTTAAATTTTTCTTCGAATGAAGAAGCCCTTGAAGTCAGGACGATAGGACATGCGGCACCTAAAACCAGTCCTGCCATCTTTGCTCCGGCCATTTCTACCAAACTCTTCCCAAGAATGTTTCCTGCGTGGACATTAGGCAGTATTAGAATATCTGCATCTCCCGCACATGGGCTTTCATATCTTTTCTCTTCCGCTCTTTCTTTTACCAATGCCAAATCAAGTGAAATAGGACCTTCTATAATACAACCGGTTATCTCTCCCCTGCGGTTCATTTCCTTTAATGCGCCAGCATCTGCAGATTCAGGCATCTTCGGATTGATTCTCTCTGATGAAGCAAGGACACACACCTTAGGTTTCACATATCCCAGCCGATTCATCATATTTACCACATTCTCTATTATTTCCTTTTTCTGCTCAAGATTCGGGTAAGGCATCATACCTCCGTCTGTTGTAATCAGCAGTTTGTGATATGCCGGTATCTCGTTTACAGCTACATGACTCATAACTCTTCCTGTTGCGAGTCCTCTTTCCTTGTTTACCACCGCTCTTAACAGCTCTGGTGTTTCCAAATGTCCCTTCATAAGAAAATCCACATGCCCGGCTCTTACTTCATACACAGCCTTCTCCGCTGCATCAACGGCATCATCAGCCTCTATGACTTCTATATCTTTTATAGATATATCTCCTTCCTGTTTTGTAAGCAGCTCCTGTATTTTTTCACTATTCCCAAAAAAAACAGGTATTATGAGCCCCTCCTGCCATACTTTTACAACAGCTTCAAAGGCCTTAGGATCTTCCGCACAAACTAATCCCAGTCTTTTAGCATTTCTGCTGCTTTTCAATGTTGACAATATGTCACTAAACTTTTCATAAATCATAATGTACCTTTCTCTGCATCTATTCTTTCCAGATTTCTTCTGCTGTAGGGATATCCTCCTCGTCCTTCATCCAGCCAACTCTGGAAATATTTATGAGATGTTCAAATGTAAGATTTTCTGAAATAGAGTTGTTTCCCCATGATCCGCATCCAAGAGTGCTGGTAGGCCTGAATCCATTTGCTAATGCAGGATTAGCCGCAAATATTCCCGGCTGATTTACCAGCATACGCGATACCGGAAGCTCTGTCACACAATATTCCGCATGCTCTACATCATCTGTATGCACAACAGATGAGTGCCCCGATCCCTGATAGTCAAGATTGGCTTTTGCGATATCTACTGCTTCTTCAAAAGTATCGTATGTTATTGATATTGCTACCGGGCACATTTTCTCGCCACACAAAGGATCTTTTTCTCCTATATTTTTTTTATTAATCTTAAGAACCGCTATCTTTATATTCTCCGGGATTTCCAGTCCTATCATCCTTCCAATTGTCTGTATATCCTGTCCGACTACCTCAGGATTTATATGTTTTCCATCAGGGAACATCAAATTCCTGAAAGCATTTACTGTATTTTCATCACTGACATAATATGCATTCTCGCTTTCCATCAGGTCTGTCAAAGTATTTTCCATTTCATCCGGAATGATAAAAGATTGATTGCATGCACATATAAGACCGTTATCATATTTACGTCCTGTCACTGTTTGATTTATAGCTTTTTTATAATCGCTGTAATTCCTATCGAATATCGTCTGTACATTTCCCGGCCCAACTCCAAATGCAGGGTGCCCACTGGAATATGCAGACTGTACCATTCCCGCACCTCCGGTAGCAATAATCGCATTGCTGTTTCTCATAAGTTCCTGAGTGAGTTCTATAGACGGTTCCTCGATACACTGGATGAGGTTATCAGGTGCGCCCTCCATTTTTAGAGCATCATTCATTATCTCACATGTTCTTAACGAAGTTTTTATAGCTCTTGGATGCGGTGCAACAATTAACACATTTCTTCCCTTTATAGCGTACGTTCCATTAAATATGATAGTGACATTCGGATTTGTCGTAGGAGCTACAGAAGCAAGTATTCCTTTAGGTGACGCAACATACTTGAGTTTTAGTTCAGGATCTTCACCTATTATTCCCACTGATTTCTTGTCCTTAAGGTCGTACCATATTCCATCAGGAGCCCCTAAATTCTTTTCAATTTTCGCCTCTAAATCTCCAAGCCCTGTTTCCTCTATCGTAAGCCTTGCCAATTCCTCTGCATGCTCCTTAAAAGACAAACACATCGCCTTTACATACCTGTCCACTTCTTCTTGAGTTGCTGACTCGAATTCCTTTAACGCTTTCCTTGCATTATTCAATAATACTTCCAACATATTATCGTTTTTCATAATCCTTCATTTAACCTCCTTTGCAAAACTTCATATGAGATATGCGTAAAGCGCACATGATTTTTAGTACACAAATTTTAGCATTGTCACAAGGCCCACTGTAATATGCAAACTTTTCTAAATATTAAAATATAAATAGTACTTTTTGTTTTCATTTCACACGCAATAAAACAAATGTATTTACAAAAATAGTATGTTTTAAACAAAGATAGTAAAATACAAAGACATTGGACAAAAATCAATAGGTCTGTCCCAAAAGGAATGGCGCAAAAAGAAATACATGTATCTCCATATATCTTCCTGTAAAAAGTATTGCAAGATTCGCACTCAACAAAAAGCATTCGAGCTATTAATTATTTACTCTCTTCTTTGATTCTTTCAATAAATGAGGTAAGAATCTTTAATCTTCCGAAATACCTTACCCCTGTCATCTTGCTTTCAAAACTTTAATTTTTTTCATTTTTTGAAATCGACTATATTTTGCTATAAATGATATTCTTATACTCAGAGCAGTAAAAAGAATTCATTAGATTGATTGCAGATGTAAATTCATCTAAATTACGGCTCATACGCGAACTGACTTTTATAATATAATGTACTTACAGTCACTAGATTCTGCTCAAGCGCCTGCATTTCCATAGCTGAATATTACAACTGAATCAACAGCAAATATAGCAGGCACGAAAAGAACACCACGACTTTAATATGTATATTGCAACAGCAAAGGAGATTCACATTATGAACGACATGCAAAACTATATTGAAAATTATTTAGTATACTGTCAGCAACAAAAACGCCTCGATGAAAAAACACTAAAGGCATACAAAATTGATCTATATCAATTTTCTAAAAAATTTCCCGAGTCCATGATTACAGAGATAACTCCAAGTATCTTGGAACAACATATTGCACAGCTTCATGACGCATATAAACCCAGAACCGTAAAACGTAAAATAGCGTCCTTAAAAGCTTTGTTTCGCTATCTTGAATACCGAGAAATCATTCACCATAATCCATTCCGCAAGATGCTAATACATTTTCGAGAACCGGCACTACTGCCCAAAACCATACCACTACATACCATGGAAACATTTTTGACCACAATTTACAGGCAATATGAAGCTGCAAAAACTCCTTATCAAAAGAAAAATGCGCTGAGAGATGCAGTTGTTATGGAAACGCTGTTTGCTACCGGTATGAGAATATCCGAACTTTGCTCTTTAAAAGAAAAAGACGTAAATCTATACGATGGAAGCATCCTCATCTATGGGAAAGGGCGCAAAGAACGACGCATCCAAATCGGCAATGATTCTGTTATGCAAATTCTAACAGAATACAACCATACCTTTAGTTCAGTTAGACCGCCATATGGTAACTTTTTCGTTAATCAGTCAGGAAAAGCGTTATCGGATCAATCAGTACGTAGAATGATTAACAAATATACATCGCTGGCATCAATAGATCAACATATTACTCCGCATATGTTTCGCCACACCTTTGCAACAAGTCTTTTAGAAGCAGATGTGGACATTAGGTATATTCAAGAAATGTTAGGACATAGTTCTATTAATGTTACCGAGATATATACGCATGTAACAGTTTCAAAACAGCGAAATATTCTCGCCACGAAACATCCCAGAAAAGATTTTCATCTATAAAACATTATGGGCTATCCGTTTAATTTAGGATTGCCCAATTTAATATATGACGGATAATAAAAAGTTATCCGTAGGAATTGAAGATGAAATTAGTAATAGTATTAAATGTAAATCCAGACAAAGATATTAATACAAAAGTTACGAATAATAGAGAATATACTCGCCGTGAGTTAAAAACAATTTTATCGAAAGGTCTTTCAGGATTTATTGAAAACATAGTTTTTTATAATAACTTTGAACAATTCAAAAGAAATGTATCTAATCATCTAAATGATTTTGTTTTAAACTTTGATTTTGGATATAAGTCCAAAATCAGAAATATGAATGTGCCTGCTTTTTGTGAAAATTATAATATTAAATATTTCAATCCTGAGCCATATGCACAAGTCCTGTGTCAGGATAAATTCATGACAGAAAAATTTGCCGAAAATTTTAATATAAAAGTCCCTAAGAGTTTACTTGTATTTTTGCATTCTTATAGCAGAGAACTTCTAAATAACTTCGATTGCCCGATAATTATTAAGCCAAATTATGAATCTGAATCAATCGGCATAACTCAAAATTGTATTGTTTCTGACACAGATCAAGCAGACCATATTGTTAATCAGTTATTTGAGGATTTTGACGGTATTCTTATAGAGGAGTATATTGCGGGTAATGAAATCGCTGTTACAATATTCGGTGATGAGAATGAATTATTTTTGGAAGAAGTAGAACTTATTTTCCCAGATATGAAAAATTTTAAATATAAGGCATATACTTCTGAAATAAAGCAGAATGTCGCAGTTGGAGTTAAAAAAAGTCATTACTTAAATGCAAAAGATATCAGCAATATAAAACAGCTTTATTATAATTTATTTTCTAATAAATTAATTCGCGTAGATGGCAGAATTAAAAACTCTGAATTCTATCTTATCGAAATTAATGCTAATCCAGGATTATATCCAAACTCGGTTGTTCCTAAAACATTTAAAATTAATGGATACACCTATAATGAAATGTTTAGGAAACTATTTAGGAATATGAAATAAGATATATGGTTATAAATTTCATATGATATTGGATGTTTCTATATTAAGCGGCAATTTCCATGAGGTTTCATACATTAGTTTATACTTATAGTCACCATCACAGTTACTGCCTATTTTAGTTTTAAAATAGGCACTCTTATCGGAATTATACATTCTACTGTAATAATGATATAAATTATAGTAAATTTTATCTACAAATCTTTTAAAATTTGTATGCTCAAGCATTTTTTCTAACTCTAAAGCAACATTTTGACATTCTAAGCACGCTATCTTATCGGTTAAAATATAGTAAACAAGCAAATTATTATTAATGGCAAATTTATCATACTCATCATACGCAGTTAGTTTTGCATTGTTTAATAGTACTGTAATTTCTTCATCAATTTCACCACTATGGAATTTTACAGTAGCTTCATTATGAAGAATCATATGATTGTATATCAGATTGTTTCCAAAGCAATCTCTGGCAAACGTAAGGGACTTTTCTGCCGATTCCGGTTGCTGTGTAAGCGCATATAAATAAGCAAGATATATTGCATGAAGACCAGAGAATTCACTATCATTAGAGCTATAGAAATCGTCTGTTATCGATTCGACAACATCTAAACGTTTTTTAAAATCTTGATAAAACACATTGGACAATCTAATTAAATAGGGATAGAGAGGTTCCTGAGTATATGAGGTTAGATTGTCGAAAATAGTAATAGCATCTTCTCGTTTGTTTAGCTGAATCAAATTCATTATATGTATCAAAGAAAGTTTAAAATAAAGAGACATATACTTGTCTGTCTTTGTTAAATTTAAATTTATATACTTTTCTGATTCTTCGAAATTTTCACAACGATTTAGCAATAATGCTTTCATATAAATAATTTCTTCATCATTATCGACATCATTCACCAAATTAATGAAATCGTATGCTTCAAAATACAGATTTGCATCATATGCTATTTTGGCAAATGCAACTGCAAAACTGTTATCGAATTCGCATAATTCTTGTCGTTTTAGATGAATTTTTTGAAAATAATCTTTACGTTCAGCTTGTGTATTGAATTTTTTTAACCTTTGACTGATGTTTGAAATTAATGACTTTAGTTGATGGAATAGGTTGTTGTTTAAATAGTATTCAATTAAGATATCTATATATCTATTATTATAATTCTGATTCAACTTTACATTCAAATTTTTGATAAGAGCAGAGGCAGCTAAGTACTTTAAAGCTGGCTTAAACTCTTGCAATTCAATTATTTGATATACAAATGATAAAAGTAAAATATGATTTTTATTTTTTTCTATCATTTTCTTTTTAAGAATCTCATTAAAATCTTCTTCGTCAAATAAAATTTCTAATTCATCCATTACTTCCTTTAATTCGGATAGGCTCAACTTTCCATTTACATAGTATACTAAAATCAAAAAAATAATTTGATTATCTGGTAAATTCTCTAGAATCTGATGCATATTTCTCAATTCAGCAAAAACATCATTTTGTATCCTATCATTAAAATCTTTAAGAATACTTGAAATTTCTGCAAGATCTCCTTTTTCGATGCTATTCTGGAGAATACTTAAATCCAGTCTATCAGCTTGCAATTCTAATTCCGATAACAGTTGTTGAATATAAGTATGTATGTGCTCATCAGATAATTTGTCCAACGAATATATCTCAAAACAAACATTATGTATATTTTTTAAGCATTGTTTTATTTTTGAACTGCTTTCATAATTATCATTTTCAAATATAAAAACGGTTTTATTTGATTCTGTTATTAGTTTACTCAATAAATCAAGAGACCCTGAATCAATATTTGAGGCATGGTGAAAAATAATATGCATATCTTTCTCAGAAAATACATATTTAGCATATTCAAATAAATTCTCTGTTTGAGCTTTTAAAATAAATTTTTCGTAATGAATGGGATTATCAATTAATGAAGTAAGTTTTACATCACATTCATTGCTTCGAGCGAATGCTTGTCCAAAAAGTGCTGTAATCTTCAATAATAGATGGACCGCTTTTGTATTTTTAGTCTTTCGATTATAAAAAGTCCTAAAATCATCGTATCCATATTCACTGCTTGCCTTATCTAGCTCCAAAACCAATCGCTTAAATGTAGAGAGTTCCTCATTATCATCTGATGGAAAAATATCTATTGGGAGATACGAAAAATATGTTGAAATTTTTCTGATGAATTCTGATTTTCCTACTCCATGATCTGCTTCTATGATATAAACTTGACTCTTGTTATTGTGTGTGTTTGTTTCATATGCATTTTTAAAAGAATTAAGTGTTTCTTTTCGATTGATAAAAGACATATACACTCCTACGGATAACTTTTTATTATCATTTATTTTTATTATAATTATATCATATATACCATCAAAATAATACATAATATGCACAAGTCTAAAACTATTAAATGGTAAGCCAAAAGTTCCTTAGAAAAAAGGCATTTCTAATATACCTAACACCTTATTTTTATATTGCAGCTGTAAATACGAACTGATTCTTTCTGTTAATGTGAGTTCTAATTACCATAGAAGGCTATTCTTCTTCTCTTTTTTACAGACTTTTTTTCACAGTCTCGAATTTGCTATCATGTATAAAGGACGAATTCCACTCTAAAATATCATCAATACGTATCAAGGACTCCTCCAAAAAGAAGGAGCCCTTGACATGTTTAAAAGCATAATTTATATTGTTGATGTAAACCAGGAACGAGTGATTTTAGCCGTTCCACATCTGTATTTACCATAGAAGGTTAATTTACAGACTTTATTTCACAGTCTCGAAATTATCTCACAATTTCAACTTAATTGAAAGATGTCAATATTTCCAAGGAGTAAGATTCTGCTGAAATTCCTATTCAATCAATGTTTGATAGAAAACTAAATATATTTTTATTCTTATGCATGGAAATATTAAATTTACTTATATTATCTCTGGCTCCTTACACATAGTATCATTGATCTCAAATCTAAACTTCTTATCATTTATCCTTTCTATTTTTCCATTTAAAGCATAACATCCGCCAGCCATTGAATAGAACAATATTCTACTCGCTCTGTTCTTAAATGTATCAAATGTTACAGTCACATTTCGACCATCCTTCATTATACTTACTATATTGTATATCTCATCTATTATCCATTCGCTCATCTCCCGATACATACTTTCAAAGTCTTCATGTAAATACCTTTGGAGCTGTTCCGTATAGCCTTCAGGACGCCCATATGTCATAATGTCGAGGTGCAAATGATCTTTTACAATATCCATTATTTCTTTCTCTATACCACTTATTGTCTCCTTATAATCCCGGTATCTGTATGAGTTGAATTCTACTTCACTTTCCATTTCAAATTCATCGTTGCAGTCGTCTTCTATGCACATTCCCCAATCAGCAGTTTTATCACAATGCTCTGTGGTAGTTTCATTATCATTGTCATTTTCTCTCAAAGTGAACAAAAATATTTTACTTGGTTCATAGAGCTTTATGTCTCCTCCGATTACATATGTAATACCAGACAAGAAACATAAGGTCTTTTCCAAACATCTTTTTTCTATGAGCTTTACAAACACCCACTTCCTTCCCAATAGCACATCCGCCGCCTGCATAATATCATTGTCGGAGTTGATCAATATTACTTTTGATACGTTATTCATTATATTATTCTCTCGGTTTTCTCATACCTTGTTAAAAGCTCTGCTTCATCTTCAAATTTCGTCACATAATTTTCTTCAAGTATAATATGCTTTTCAGTGATGATGAAAAACGCATCAATCTTTTCCTCTCTCCCAAATATGTCTCCCAAAATCCTAGCATTGCCATACACATCAACTTTCATAATAACAGCATCATATCTGTCACTTCGAAATGTTTCATCCACATATGATACTGTGACTAATCTTTTGTGATACTCATTAAAACGCCTTTGCACAACACTTATTATGGTCCCCTCCCTTAAGCGTTCTCTAATCTTTTCCGGCACCACGAAATTATAGTCTTCTATCTCAACATGATAAATCTCCAATATTGGCTCATTCTCTTCATTTAACTTTCTCAAACGTCTATCATCCGTAATTAACATATATATTTTCCCTTCTGCATATCCTACTTTCATACAATTGAGTGGTAATACAACTACTCAATCCGGATATTCTCCCAGGTAATCCGCTCCTATAATTTCTCTATAAACCTCATATCTTTTCTTTGCTTTTTCTTCCGCATGCTCTTCAGCAAACTGACTTTTATATCCCACGTAGTCCTCACGCGGAGACACATAGCTACCACTATTATCTATTATCTGCCTTGCTTCATTGAAAACGAGCATATCTTCAAAGTCTCCACCCTGTATCTGTGTTATATACATTATGATCAAATTATTCTGATAAACATGTGCCATCTCATGCAGGGTGGCACTAAGCAATGTTTCCTTGTCGATTTCTGTCAGATATGCTTTATTATATGTTATTTCATTATCTTCAAAATTCGTACTGGCCAAGACTGCGGTATCCATTACAGCAGCAGAAACGGCAGGTTTTTCTATAACTCCGTAATATTCAGATTCTATTTCCGTTATATATGTTGCAATCTTAAGCTTTTCTTCAACAGAGCTGCTGCTGATATCCCCCTGAAACAATGCTTTGATATTTTCGTATTGCTCATCTTCAGCCGTTTGTTCACTTTCATAACTGGCTGAAACATAGCCGATATTTATAACATCTTGGAACAGCGGCCATACAGTTGTTATCCCAAGGACAATAATGATTATGTTTGTCACTATGATAGGAGCTGTATGCAGTTTTGGTCTGAAATTTTTTATCACACCGTTCTTTTTCTCAAATAAAACAACCAATGCAAATACAGAAAGGGCCAAAGCAACTACCGATAAAGCAATAATTATCCTGGGTGCATAAAAGGCAAACACCAACGCATTGTAAAAAACAAACGGTGACATCGAATTTATGATAATATAATGCCACCGCCTTTTTTTCGCCGTCATTACCAGCCTTACTATTACCAGCAATAGGCTAAGTACAAGAATAATCTCTGAAATTCTTCTGTTTTCATTCATATCATCGCTGATATGCAATGAAAAGTACGAGTATTCCAAGTATATGGACATAAAAATTAAAGTCACTGGTATATGAAGTGCAAAGTATGTTGCTGTTTTCAATATATCAATCGTTCTTCGTTTCATCATCTTCTTTATGGTAAATTCAAATTATACCGCTTTTAGCTTAATAAGTACTTTTCGGGGAGAGATAGAAAATTCTCCATACGGAATGTAAAGTTATGGTCTTCTCCCAATATAATATGAGTCCCTATATCAGTACTTATATCCTTAATCAGATCTATGTATTGACAGGAGGAATCGTATTCACCGTATACTATTTCCAGCCCGTTTCCTCCCAATAGATATTTCTCAATACCGGACTTTGTATAATGCCAATGCGATACACCTATCGGCATATTTACCAGCATCATTCTCTTAATATTTTGATACCGATATGCATACCACGCACCTATTATCGCTCCGTTACTCAATCCCATATAATATATTTCGACCTCTCTGTAACACAGCTTTTTCTCCGAACAATACAGTTCAATAACCTTCATTGCGTCATCAAGAGGATTACCGCCATTAAAAGGATTGGAAGAAGTAATAACCGTACAGCCGTATTTTTCTTTGATTCTCTCCGCTATCTTCAGATATTTGTTTCTATATCCATAACAGCTGCCATTCTGCCCCGCCTTTATAAATAGAATTTTATTACAGCCGATTTCTCCGTCTATGATTCCATATTCTATTGTTGTGTCCATATATGTACGCTGCACTATCCTGTTAAACATCCTGATTGCTCCCCTTATCCATTTTCTTTTTTACAGCTACTCCTTTAAATACATTCTCCCCGATTTTTTCAATTTTCCCGGACATTCCATAGATCATTCCAGCAATAAAATCAAAGGCTGCTCTCATCTCATCGCTTTTCATATGTGATAGGTCATATATGATACTATCTCCTCTTATGATAACATCTGCCACGTCATATTTTTCTTCTATAGATAATATTAAATACTCGCAAACCATCTCACTGCTATGGTCAATGAGTTCGGGTTTCTCAATACTAAAACTGTATGTGTCTTCTGCCAGCTTGGCTTTTGTACCATCAAAAGCATATATATCTCCCTCTATAAAATTCATACAGCTCTCCTTTTCAGTTTCTGAAAGCTGGCTAAAATCTACAACCATTTTCTCCTCATCATTAAGAATATCAACGGCCTGTCCAACCATGCTGAAGTTTTTAAGTGTTATTGTTTCTCTGTTCATTGCTTTCCTCCTATGACATATTTTTCACATCACAGTTTAATATTTACTTTTCTACTTATATGATATATATTGATTATAATGACATATTCTATCTTACACTTTTTAATAATTCTTCCAATATCAAAAAACACACAGGATGAAATATGAAATCAATACCTTTTACTGAAACAGCGTGGATAAACGGCAATCAGTTCTATCTGCCGGATCAAATAAAAAATTTATTCTCCACAACAGATTTTGCTACGATGGACTATTATGACCTTATTTTACTGGACAAGAGCGTTTTCGATAAATATGACTATTTCTCCTTCAGAGAGCGTTCATATTATGATGAAAAAATATCAAATATCCACGAGCAGGAACTGGCTGATACAAATAAATCATTAAAAAATATAGAAGGAACTATCGTGAACATCTCTATGGACGAAAGCGGACTTGTAACAATTCCCCCTTCGTTCATGAATAAATTGAAAGAGTGCGGCAAAATCTTTTGCGATACTCTCTTGGTGTCTTATTTTTCAGGATTTGTAGAACTGGTACACCCCAACTGCTTTGATTCTGACAAAGACACCTCCATCGAAGACTTAGTTAATGAACTTTGCCAATAACATTGTCGAGCTTGGACTCAAATTCTGAAACAGATATATTTGGATTCAGTGCATCAGTTTCGACAGCTCGCAGCAATATTCTTTCAATTTTATTTATAGGAGAACAATCCTCATAAGTAAGCATGCTGAATCCTTTTTTGGAATAGTAGAGTATATATAGGATCAGCGCCGCGTTATAAATAATTACTCCTCCGTTTTTTATTCTCGAATAAAAATGCTCCTCCATAGTGCTGTCCCCCAGCACTTCGCTTTTATCCATGATCTGTGACATGCGATAGCGTTCCTCTTCGTCTCCAGTTTTAAAGAGCTCAGTATCGAAATAATAAATTTTTCTCAGCTTACTGTAACTTAATTCCCATTTATTATTTAAGATGCTCTTCTTAATATCAACGAGACGCTTGCGCATATCCTGTATTATAACGCCTATCAGTTCATTTCTCAGCTCAACGTCAATCGCCGCGCATTTGGTTTTAGCAAGTAGGTCACGAGCCTTCTGAAATTCTTTCTGACGATCCTTTATCTGCTTTTTCATATATAGTGAGATATAGATATCAACAATCTTTTTTAAAAGCACTATCATGTCATTGTCTTCTATAGCCGATGACAATCTGATGTGTACGCCCTTTCCTGCTGTAAGCTCAGCATCTCTAAATTCATCTCCTTCAAATGGATATTGATCGAAAGAACACTCATTCAATGGAGTAAGCTTGACTTCAAAAGAAGTATTGCTTAGCATAACCGAAAAATCCACATCAGTATATATGGTATAGTCTGTTCCCAAAGCATTTACTGGTATTTGCCCTGCATGCAGGAAACATTTTCTCTCAGGTCCATTGACTGATATGTCAAATAGAATATGTGTGCTTTTTTCATATTTGGCAAAATGCCGCTGTATATTGTTTGCTAAAGGCTCGATAGCTCTCGACATGATTCCTCCTAATCCGAAATACTCTACATAAACTCCTGCATTTTCTTGCTGACAAGTTTAGCGCGTGCCTTTGAGACAATTTCCTCAATAAAGTTCTTGTACTCTTTCATTTCATTATCGCTTGGATCAATGTCCAACACATAGTCTATCCTTCCCTTGATTTTCTCAGCGTATTCCAAGACATCTTCCTCCGGTACCAAAGGCTCTTCGTATAGACGGAGACCATAATCAGTGCCATTTATTTCTGTCTTAGCAATATGGTATTTAATACCGAATTTCTTTATATAGTACACCTCCTGGCGGATCTTCTTTCTGTATTCGACAGGTGCTCTGAGCTTTTCATTTGCCACTATTCCCAAGACAGAAAATCTTTGCCCATTTCTTCTACATAACCGCGTTTTTTTGTAATTCAACTTAAACCCATATTTTTCCAATTCATCTTTAACATGTTTTTTTATTTTCCCCTGCAAATTTTTTTCATTAAAGCTGAATGTCATGTCGTCACTGTAACGTGTGTAGATACTATTATTTTTCTTAGCAAAGGCATTAATTTTATCATCGAATGCTTCCATTACTATATTGGATAATGCAGGAGATGATGGAGCCCCCTGGGGCAGTTTGCCGTTAAGACAGCATACATTCGTTAAAAACACGATAAGCTCTTCTTCTGCTTCAGGGAAAGCATCCTTGAACACATTATGGACGTCTTTTGCCTTTATAGTTCCAAAAAAATCTTTTATATCCAGCTTCAGCAGATATTCTTTACCGGCTATATAATGAACAATCGCCGGATCCTTTGTCCTCCTGCCTTTGCGATATGCATAAGCCGCTTCGTTTACAGGGAGCTTTTCAAGATAATTTTGAAGTATAAAGCGCTGGTGTCCCTTAAGTTCTCCCCTTGGAACATTGATCACACGATATCTATTACCCTTTTTCTTTACACGATAGCTTCTATATTGACTCTGTGTATTGTTGCTGCATTCGAGAGCTTTTCTGTAAGACATCCAAAAATACTTCATCCTCTGAAATGGAGTGAAGTCTCTGGTTTCCGGCGCGAAATCAATTTTTTTAAATATGTATTCATCTATGTTGTGTTCCTTGAATTTTACATATTCTTCAGTCATGGTCTTGTCCTCTAAAAAAATATATAATAAAAGGCAGCACTCATACATACTTTAGTCAAGTTGCGAGTCTCCGCGAGCAACTTACCCAATGCATCTCTATATTTTCAGAACAACGAATCGCTGCACTGTATCATATTATTCAATATGATAATCTCACTGCTGCCTTTTATATTTTATATTGTAACAGATTATATAAAATTATTTTTTATTGTTTTCTAAAACAGAATATTTCTTTATTGTTACTCATTTGAAAACTCATCATAACTTTAAGTTGATCGACTAAGCCTTTGCGAATACGTTCAGACTAATTGTTTACTTATGAGTTTATCCATTAACAATAAAAAATGAAGCATCATCATGTGTACTTGATACGGGTTTAAGGAAATTACTATTATCCATTTCTAATTTCCTAAGTTCATCAAAAATAGTTTCCTCCCCTTCATTTATAATCTTATTTATTAATTCATCTAAACTGTTCACAAAGCCAAAAACTGACACCAAACGTTCCATGCCATCTGAAGCCGCAATTATTCTATAATTTTCTTTATAATCGATAATACCATAAATAGCATGTTCTGCCGCTTCTGGATCAAGTGATGCAACCCAATATCCATTTACATTGTTTTGCAACTTTAACTCCTTATTTATCAACTTTTCCCTGCTTTCTAAATATTCTCTTGAATTTTCACTAACTCCTTTTTCCCTCATGCTTCTCACATATGCTCTCTCTTCAGTTGCAATAGATTTTAAATGCTGATCAGATATTACATGACTTTTTCCATCAACACAAATCGACAAATAGCTATCAGCCAACACCAAATATTCGATTGTATTTTCCAAAATTCTAACAAGTACAACGGTAGAATATGGCAAATAATTTCTGTTGTCAAATCACATATTCTATTAAATTCATGTCCAAGATCAATAATTGCATTTTTTAAGATTTCTTTTAATGTCAAAACAGATACCATATTTTTTGAAATAGAATGATTTAACATATTTATATATTGTTGTGTGAGTTTTTCATTTTTTATGCCCAGTGGTGGTGTTGCTCCGTCTAAAAGCCAAAAGGTGTTACCAGAATGCCCTATTATATCTTCAGACTTTTTATGTGTGGTTTTTTTACAATTTCCGAAATAATAATTTTATTTTTCATAGTTCTATATCTTTTTTATATCTCCATATATAAATGCGTCATATACCGCTCTTGAATTGATGGAATAGGATGACGATATAATACAATAAAATCTGCTATTTCCTACATAATGTAACAATTCATCTAGTTTTTTATTTTCACTAAGAAAATATGCAACACCATCTGATCCAATTGCATGTATTCCACATATTAATAGAACATTTCCATTAAAATTAGTTCCACATAATGACAATTTACCTAAAAATGCATATTGATCAACTCTATTTTCAAGTGGAGAAAAAAGTCTTAGACCATTATTATTTTGTTCAAAATACCAGTTTTCACCATCGCTTTTAAAATTCAGTTCCTCAAATGAATCAAATGTTTCACGTATAATTCTAGAATTCTTTGGTCCACAAATAATAATATTTGCCTTTTTTCTTTCGAATTCTATTTCTCCATCTGTTGGAATATACTTCAATTCTACTAAAAAGTTATTCTTTATTAAAACATCACGAACTTTTTCATATGTATTGTAGTCTTTCATTGTAACAACGGGCTTTATTCGCACTTCGTTGAGCTGCTCCTTGCTAACTCTTGTGGAATATGAATGCACACATTCTTATTATTTAATAACCGTACTAAATTTCTTCTTCTAATCCATTTCCCAAACACACTTAAAGTCCACAATACAAATGTAACAATTGTATATATTACTGTAATAACTGTTATTAAATTGTCTGCAAAATTGAATCTCAAAAAAATTTCACTCACAGTAAACCCCAAATATTATTAATTGCCACTAGAATCATTTTACTATTTTAAGACTTCCTTTACCATTACAAATATCAACTTTATCTTCTTTTAATTCTTTATCTAATTCATTTGCTCTATTCAAGAATTCAGCTGCCTTCTCAATATTTTGAAGATGCATATACAATATTCCAATCGAAGCTATTGTATGCGATGTATCCGGATGCTTTTCACCAATGGTTTCACATTGTAGTTCATACACCGCCTCATAAGCTGCCAAAGCTTCTTTATATTTCCCCATATTCGTATATAATGAGGCCATTTCAGACAGACTTTTTATTGACGTTCTATGCTTTCTCCCAAGGTTCTCAGTCCTAATATCATACTCCTTTTTCTTTATTTCCAAAGCCTTTTCATATTTTGAGATAATCTCATATTCGTTTGACATCAGACTTAACGTAAACAGTGCAATAGGATCCTCTTCCTCCAATTCTTTACATTCTGCATCATAGATTGTTTCAAGCATTTCTATGGCATCCTCATGATGATTTGTCTTGCCAACTAATACCGCTAAATTATTAGCAGCTTTTAATGTTTGGGGATGATATGCCCCTAATAAGTCACACATATTATCAAAATGCTGCATTTCATAATTCAGCATTTCTTTATATCTTTCCCGTTCCTCCTTTTTATCGCTAATCATTTCAATGCTACCAGCAATCCTAATACTGAAAAAGTGGTCTTTTCCAAACAACTTTACATTTCGCTTATATGCTATTTTATAATAGCTGACAGCCTTGTCAAGATTTCCTAATTCCTCATATAAACAACCAACCTTTCTAACACTTTCTGATAATTTAAGCCCTTTTTCTCCTTCATAATATAAATAGTGTGCCACAAGTTTCTTTTGCCATTCTATTGCTTTATTATATTGACGTTCAACATTTATTCCATACTCATACATCTCAACAAGTTTTTCAATAGCATCCGGAAAATTATTTTTCGCGGATTTACTTATCAAAGTTATAGCCATCTCCTTATTAATTTCTACATCAATACCGTTTAAATATGCCAATCCCATGAGATAGTCGTATTCTGCGCTTTTTTTACTCTTTATATCAATTTTTCTCAATATATTTGATAGGTTTTTTGCTAATTTGCTTCCATCATTAATATTTAGACATTCAGGTATGTTATGGAAATATTTATCCAATTCCGACTTATCTGTATCCATCAACTCGACCGGAAATATTAATTTATTTTCTTCAATTGCCTTCGGATATTCATATTTCATGACATAATTCCCTTCTTCAAGAAGATTAGGTGTTACAGCCAATAGAAATATTTTACTTTTATCCAAAGCCTCCATAATAACATCATTAAAATTTTCTCCTGGTACAAGATATTCGTCATACCAAATTGCTATATCACGACAGAATTCATGTGCATGTATAAAACGCATAAGTTCCTGGGCATGTTTACGATCTTTTTTCCTATAACTAAGGAACATATAGAAATTAAAAGCACTTCTTATCTTTTTGGACAATTCATCTCCAACAAGTACTTTTTCCAGAAAATCACATAATTTTTTTCGATAAGGTATTTCACCATTATTTTTCTTATATTTGTCAAGAAATTGAATGTCTCCAAAAATATGCACAAATTCTTTCCCAATATCATTCTCTATTACTATCGGCAACACAGGAATATGGTGCTTTTTTACTACAGGGATAACAATATCTGTAACGAAGTTCGATTGCTCTAATAATAAATGACTTACTGGAATAACAACCAATTGCATTTGGCTTAACTGCTCTTCATATTCATCTATATTTGTGCTTTTTTGTTCAGCGTTTTCATAATACCATATTACAACATCCTGCTCTTTTAAAATATCCTCTGTAATCTCTTCAAATACTTTTTCAAAATCTGCTTGAGAACAACAGAAAAAAACTTTCTCTTTTCCTTGTGGTGATCTGTTCCATCGGGTTTTATATCTCATTTTAATTTACCTCTATATCAATTCTTAACTTGTGAAAGCTTAAATCCATCTTGTGTTCCTGTTTTTTTATTCTATCCACTAAATATATTCTTATAATTATGCTTCTCTTTTTTACAAGCAGTTATATTAAAATGTTAAAAAAATAGATAATTATAATATTCTATTTTTTTATATAATAGTTTCCACGATATACCATCATCATGTGCTTTCCCACAAGGCAAATATATAACGTATCCAGGATAAGATTCATTTATAAAGTCAGGGTCTTTCTTCCCTAACTTCTTTCTTCTTCCGAATCAATACATACACCATCATAACAACATTTCCCTTCGTATTTTTCGCAATTGCCCTGATAAAGCTTTGGCTCATCCTCCAATCCCTCAGTCATTTTTTCCATAAATTCATGACAAAATTGCATTATTGGTTGCACATATTCTTTGTTCCAATTATCCAGCAAATCAATTTCCTCTTGAGAAAATCCCTCTTTAAACTTCATAGTATATTCCGGAAAAATATTTTCTTTAGAATATTTATTTTGTCCATGACTATTTTCCCTCCCTGAGCTTAATAGATATTGGGTTATATATCATATTCTCATTATATATCAAGAACACCTTGCAATCTTTCGGCCACTTTAACGCCTCAACCCACTCACCCAAATAGATACTGTTGTCCATCTTAAGCTTCACCCTATTTACGCTTGCTAAAAAGTGTCTTTGAACTTTTCTAATTATTGGATTGTCAATATACTGAGGTTTAGCCAACTCTTCACTGAATTTTTCAAAATTGTGTTTATTAAAAATAAAAATATCTTTGTATGTTCCTTTTGTAACCCAAAAATATGATTCATTGTTTAGAGGAGGCATTTTAATTGCTTCCTCTGGTATGATTAAATTTTTGTCTATAATAATTGTTTCATAAACAATATCGTTTTCCCGCTTTCTTTCATCAAAATATGGTACTTTTAACATTTCATGTCCCTTCCTACAACACGTTTCTCAGTTTGATACAGGTTTGACATGAGTTGGCTCGCAGACTTTACGTTTTGCCAGTTCCTTTCTAATTTTTACCAATGGATCAAACTCATCACCAAAATCACTATATGCATTTAGCTCCGCTTCAAGTCTATCGTATTCCTTTTGTACTTCCTCTTTGTTGAGCATCATATATTTATTCTGCATTTCTAAATACATAATTCTCGCCATAAAATATTCGGAAGAAAGTGCATTCTTAATCCTTACGCTTAATGATGTGATTTTAAGCCAACGTTCTCTTATCTTTATTGCATATCTATACATCTTTGCAGCATTTTCCAAATCACCAATAAGCATATAAACTCTAGCCAAATTATAAGATAAAAAACCTGACCATATCTGTAAAGAGGTGTCTACTCTGTCTATAAAGTTTAATGCTTTTTCAAAAGACTCTAACGCGCTATGCAAATACTTTGACTGTGGATCATTATTTACTAACCTCAAATATGTCAGCCCCAGATAATCATAATATACTAAAAGTATTAATGGATTCACTTCAGTTTCACAGGGGAGTTCCTCAGAAAGTAAATTATCTAATAGAGTATAATATAAATTTTCCTCATGTCTGTTGTCATTAATTTTGATTCGTGTATATTCTATTACACTATTCACCAGGTTTCTCGTAAAGTTTAACAAGTTAGAGTTTTTATAGTATTTTATGTCCCATATCTCATAATGTTCTATGAACGCAGATACCCTTTTCATAAAGCCAACCACTTCAACAGAACATGGAAATATCGGCAAAAAGCATAGCCTTTCGAGCAGATATATACACCGTTCATCATAATGTGGCAAAGATATACACTCTTTATACCATTCTTCCAAAATCATCTGAAAATATCTGTATCCATCTTGTCTAACATTCGACAGATTTCCTGTAAATAGATTTTCATAATCGATATAATATTCCGTCGTTTTCAACAAACAGCTATGTTTTGGTATGTCTTCCGTTGTTATACCTGATATAACGGATTTTTTGCTGTCTACAAGTATTTTATTTATAATCTCATTTGTAACTTTATCTATATCATCAGGCTCAAAACACAGTATTTCAAGACTGTTCATATCCGAAGGTAAATCAAAGTCTGCAGAACGATAGTCAAAATCACACAGCAACATACATCTCTCTCTGCCTAATTGGATAAGCGCCATTCCAAGTTCAAATATCACGTTCTGTCTTAATCGAAGCTTTTTATTACCCGCCATTACAACATCGTCCGCAGTAAGAAATGCTACGCAAAACTCACTTTCTTTAAAAAGATTTATAACATCTGACAGCAATTCCTTTGTAAGAATTGTTTCCATAATCAACTTAGAACATATTGGATATCTCTGTTTCTCCGACACTTTGCTTATTTTTTCGTTCAGAAGTTCTGCATATCCTCTGCCCGACCCACCGTATATAATCGATACTGTTTTATATTTTGATATCATTACTGTTCTACCTTTTAAACCTGTTAACTATAAGTAAATTAAAATATCACATTTCAGATAAAGCCGTTGCTATTTTCTAATTCCTTTTTCCCTAACTATTTTAACTTCCCCAACTCAGTAACTAATATACTTCTCCATTCAATCCGTTACGTTACAACAATCCCATCAGTGCAAGCGCTGCCGCTACGCCCATCAACAGTACAGACCAGAATACATCTTTTCTGTTTTTCTTCATTGCCATTATTCCCAGAACAATCGTAATAACCGCTGCTATGCATGATACGACAGCTATTCCGAATATTGAACATATCCCGGAGATCACAGCGCAGACGGCGGTAATGCTAAGAAAAGTATGCTGATGTTCCTGGTCATCGAATGTACTTTTCACATGAACCTTGCATGTCGCAACACCCGCGCCGCGTCTTGCCTTACAGGTCAACACGCAATCTGCTCTGACCTGACGTGTTTCTATGAATTCTTTTCCGCTGTCACGCTTTGATATTACCGCGACCCTTTCATCACTGCTCGACCACTCATACCCCGGATCGAAACAGTTTTCCGGCTCCATGCGCACCCGGACATCTGGTCCCCTGCCATGATAACAATCTATTGAAACATCAGATGAAAACGGCTCCGAGCCCACCGACAGATAAATATCCGTCACATCCGGCAATACGATGATCTCAGCGCTTTCCCTAAGATCGCCCACTTCCGCGATCACCTGAGTTTTGCCCGCCTTCAAGGCCTTTAGTTCGCCTTTTTCCGATATCTGCACTACAGATGGATCTGCCACACTCCATTTGAGTCCATCGATATTATCTGCGTCATCAGGTGTCAATATCGCCTGCACTACACAGATATCTCCTATACCCAACTCCGTATCGGGAACATCGATAACTATCTTCTTTACAGCATTATCCCGAAAAACGCTCACCTGTCTGCTGTCAAATGGTATCGGCTCTTCTTCCCTGAAAAACTCAACGGTCGCCTCTCCGGATGCAACTGCGATCAATTCATCGCCGTCCACTTTCAAAACTCCCGGATTTGACGTCACCATATTTATTTTCAGCGAAGTTTCTTCTTTCGGGAAAATATCATATCCGGGTCTGAATCGCTCGCCTGCTTCGAGTTTCGGTATATCCTCAACGAACACAAACGCATCCACTTCGGAAAGCATCTGCAATGTTCGGGCATCATGCGCTTCCGGCTCCCCGACTCTCTGCCTGATACGATCTACGATCATGAATACCGCCGGTACAATGGAAAAACGTGATACTATCATATCCACTATATCATTTATCTGATTTTCAGGAATGTCCCATATATACACGCCTTCGCTATAAATCAGCTTTCTTTCATCAGATTCATGAATAATGATCCTTACCTTATCGTCCGCTCTGCGCTCCGGGATATCCATTCCCCTGCCGATGATCCACAGAAAAGCCTCCTCCCTATCGGAAAGCTCTGCAAAATCATCAATATCGACAGCCACGTCCGAACAGATCTTTAACTTCTCCACACAATCAGTATGGTCGATAGAATATTTTTTCGAAAGCATTTCAGCTTTTTCGATTCGCGCTTCAGGACGTTCACCGAATGAAAACTTTTCGGCTTCATAATTTAGACATGCCTCAAAGTTATTGCCAAGATCTCTGAGCATCTCCGTTTCCAGATCTTCCGCGATCACAACCAGATCAAAATCATCATTCACTTCGCTCTCGGCCGTTTCAAAAAACTCATATGCCCACTCCAAAAAAGGGCTTTTGGTGAAATTGCTCAACTCACTGTATGGTGACAACGCTCTGCTATCAATAGAGATAACGTTAAGATCCTTATATGGATTGATTTTGATCTTTACAGTGCTCATTTCTTCTCCCGCTCAAACATTTTTCTCATACAACGATTTATACACTTCCGTGTAATCAACGACTCCCGGCTCTGCCTGCTTTGCATATATCAGATATCTGATAAGCGTATCGATGTATTCGGGGCGCATATCGATATATTTGTTCATCTCTTCGATGATATCATCCTTCCATACTTTTATATGCTCCCCATCATATGTATTACCGTCTTCAGGGCTCAGCCTTTTTTCCATCACCCTGAACAGATCTCTGCTCCCCGAAATATTAAGCAGCGTTTCGCAGAAAAGATCTATGTCGCGAACATCTTTCAGCCTTTCTATAACGCTGCCCGTACATCTTGTCATTTCCTTTTTCTTATCTGCCGCTACATCTACGCTTTCTATCACCCGGAGCATCTTGGACATATCCATGTCACGCTCAACGATATACTGGCGCATAAGCTCCTCCAATACCGTTCCACGAAGCGAACGTATGTCACTGTATGGTACCGGAGCGAACTGCCGCTCATATCCTCCCGAAAAAAGATCTATCTTCACCAATACCGGTTCCAGCCAGTCGTTTTGCATAACAACGGCAGTTCCTGTGGAAAGCTTCGCCAGTTCTTTCTGCTGTGCTTCTTCAAGGGCGGCAGCATTGCCGGCGATCTGGCAATCTTCTTTATCCGGCAGGCGCATCAATATCTTGGTATTCGTATTTTTGATCGCCGCCTCGTCAACCGATGTAGGTGACTGATCGACTATTATGAATCCTTCACCGTAAGTACGCATCTCGGCAATGCTCGCGCATATCATCTCGACAGATTTGCCCAACAGATCGTTTCCTGTCTGCTGCGGTCTGACTTTTCTCAGCAGATTGTGCGCTTCCTCCATCACCGTTACATGACGCAGACCTCTGTTCGCTCCGTCAGCACATACCATCCTGTACTCTGTCAGCTTCAGGACAATGATCCCCATTATCAATGCCTTGGTTTCAGACGAACCCACACGGCTCAGGTCAATGACTACATTGGAATCAAATAATATCTCATCGGGTATATCGTAATTATCGCAAAAGATCTGCCCCGATATACCATTGGTAAGTGAGGTTACGCGTGTAACCAAAGCTCCCGTATAATCACCTTTGGTATCTTCCGAATAGCCTGAATCCAATATCACCTTTTCCAATGTCCGCATCAAATCACGAAATGTGGGATAAATAGGCTCTCTTCCTTTAAGATATATGGAATTTGCCAGATCCCATCCCTTATCGATATAACAGGCCTCTATCGCTTCTTTCAGTATTGCGGGCATTGCAGCATACATTTCCCAACAGGCATTGAATATCTCAACAAGCCTATCCAAATGCTCCAGAATATGTATACGCTCGTCAAATCTGAAAGGATTAAGCTTCAACATCTGTGCTATAGTAGGATTGGCAGTGAACACATTTATACCATCCAACCCACCAAATACGTTCTTATACTCTCCTTTTGCCGGTTCTATGACCATGAACGGAACATTGTTTTCTATCAATTTAGCTAAAAGACAGTAAACCGCATTGGACTTTCCCGATCCCGTAGAACCGGTAACAAAACAGTGTGAAGCGAAGCTTTCCAGATCAAGACTCACCTTGGTATCTTCCGTCCTGCCCATATGCCTTACCTTTCCTATATCAACCATACGATAAGGCCTTCGTCCGCTCTGCAAAAAAACATTTCTTCCAAATTCAGCAATACTGTTTACCGTTATGCCCGTAACAGATCTATGCGGTATTCCCAAGAGCATAGGCAATTCTTTTCCACTCACATAGTTTCCGGGAGTAACCGACTGAGCTTCATAACCCTCTTCCGGATCTATAATCATATTAGGATGCATACCGCAGCGGATATACTCCAGGACTTTCTCTGTAGCTTCTTTTATATTAACATTCCATACATTGACAAATGAGTTTTCAACATTGGTATCCTCCCCCAGCATCAACGCCTTATATGCATTGGCCGCGATGACAGAAGTCTGGATATCATCGGCTACAAAGTATGCCGCACATTCCCATACGCCAAACGACTCACATGTTTTTATCCTCTTCATCTGTCCGTCTATCTTTTCCAACAGGCTCTCTACCGTTTTGTTTCTGTATTCGACTGTCGTGGTTCTCGAATCTCCCGACGTTTTACTAAAGCCTCTGCTCATTCCCTCACCATAGCCTTCAGAAACTCCTTCTGTTGATGCTTTTGACCATGATTGACCTGAAGAATGTCCCCTGGTGGCAGTCTCTGACCTTCCCGTACTGGTACCAAACCCGCCGAACCCGGTATTCCTTCCTCTGCTTCTTCCCTGAGAAATACTGCTGCTTACTCCTACGTTCGACCCGGTAGTGCTGGAAATACTGCTATTTACAGAACGTGAAAAATTCGTAACGATCCCCTCCGAGACAGCTTCACTGTTGTTTTCTCCATATGCAAGAGAAATCTTAACGAACGGTGAAAGTGAAGAGTAAAGTTCTTCGTACCCTCTCTTTCTCTGTTCCAACTCTTCCTTGCTTACCGGTCTGGCAATTACCTCCACCGTAAAATCAAGACCCTTCATGGTATCAATGAATTTTTCCACACCCTGAACAAATTTTTCCTTATTTTCATCGCGCGTGGAAGGTACTACCGTAACACAGGAAACATTTGGCGATATACCGCCTTCACTTTCCGGTATCACATCTTTCATGACCCCTGATATCTCCGAATTTCTTAGATTTCGCAACACGCTCCCCGGGAAATTTCCCATAAAGCTCTTTTCAAGTATCTTCCCTGCCGTTGCGGCATCTGCTTCGGATCTTACCCCCAGATAAAATCTTATCTCGTTTCCCGTTCCTCTGATTAACATCAACACGGTACTCCCTATATTCTGAAGAGCGCTGTATACACTGATAAGCTTATCGTTGACGTTTTCTTTCCTGTCAAAGACTATCCTCTCTATCTGAAACAGTCTGACAGCGCCTGTATTCTTTTCGCGTTCATCGAGCGGCAGCACATTCCTGTCCGAAAGCCCTATGAGATAATTGCGATTTACATATCTGTCTGCAGTGATCAGTCCGTTGACGACGATCCGTTCCTGTTTCTCTCCGAAATTATTCATCTTCCATCTCCGCCATATCTCGTCCTGTATGTGGCTCCAAGTTCCTGAAGTCTGGCGATCCTCTTGCTCTCATCAGGATGACTGCTGGCGAGATTGGCAAAAAGCCCTTTCGCGCCTGCCGTCTGAAAACTGTCAAGAAACACACACAGCTCATCGCCATATCCTAAGTTGAAGGCGAATTCATCAGCTCCGTATTCGTTTTCTCTCGAAGCCTTCATTACCAGCAATACTCCTATCTTCGTCCATATCCAGGTAAGCCCTGCCACGATCAGCGTTATACCCAGTTTGTAGAGGGAGCCTATCAGCATTGCGAGCGCACCTTCACTGCCGCCGAACAATAGCGCCACGAAAGAAAATATGATATGGAAAAAATCTATTATCAGCCCTATACCCAATATGATGACGTTCACGATGAGATTTCCCACCGATACTATCAATATCAGATCCGTATCCTTGTGCGCCAAATGTCCGAATTCATGTGCAAAAGCCGCCTTTATCTGCTCTTCAGGAAGATGGAGCATCCCCTCGGTGAGACATATTGTCTTTCTCCCCGTAGCAAATGCATTCGGCACCTCGCTTTCATTCATATAGAGCCGTACATCATCCGGTACAGAAGGATCCAAACGCTTCGCCTCGGCATATACCTCCAGAAAAAGAGGCTCTATGAAACTGAGTTGGTCCACTCGTTTTATTTTCTTGCATCCCGTCTGAAGTCTAAGTATCCACTCACCAAAAGGAGATAGAGCTATAAGAAGGGAAATCATATACAGCACTAGTCCAATAATAACAGCCTTCCATAACTCTACAGTAAACAGATATGATATGATGCCTCCGATGACAAATACATTGAACACGAGATAAATAAACACTGTAAGATTCGACTTATATGTTATCCGTTTAAAAAGATCTACTATGTACATTACGAATCCTCCCTGTCGATTAATTCTCCCATCTTTTCCTCTATCTTCCGCGTCACCGTATCCATATTTTCAAACATCTCGCACTCATACTTCTTAGATGACGCAAATTCTTCCAACCGCTTCATCTCATCGGAGAGTTCTTCTCCCTCACGCTTTTTAATAAAGACGCATATATATGGATATCCCTTCTTTTCATACTGTGCAGCCGCTACGCCCAGCTCTTCCATAGTATACTCGCCTACGTTACGATCCGCCAAAAGTATAAATAGTCTGCTTCTTCGTATCGCTTCGTTATACTCCTCCTGCTTCCGCTTCTTCTCAGCGGCAATGGCATCCGACATGTCTTCGCACATATTCAGCTTTAAATATTCTCCCCGCTTTATAAGCCGCGAATTAAGCTGCTGTACAAAGGCTCCTATCTCCATACGCTCATTATGAAAATCGTTTATGGAAGAGGCGACAAACATTTCAGTGTATATGATATCTGCCATCCTATCTCTCCTCTTTCACCATTTCGATATATTCCGCCAATGAGTTTGCCACCTTCTCCGCCCTTCTTCCGGGCGCGATGTAAAATATCTCCCCCTTGCTGTTCTGCAAAACGAGTATGCCGTCTATACCAACATTCTCCACAACATACATATCTTCCGGGAAATCCTCCGTAAGCTCGCGTTCTCTTTCCGTCACCGCAACGACATCAAGCCGCTTTGCCTCTGTCACTCCAGTAAGCTCCACCTCAACGGATGAGATCACGCCATACTTTTTCACATATTCTCTGTATTCATCCGCAAACCTGAGGCCCAAAGCCTCTTCTGCTGCTGATACGGCATTTTCGTCGGCAGGCGTCAGAAAACGCATATCGTCCAACGACTCTATTACTTCTATGATCCTGTTTTCCATAAATATACCCTCCTACATATCAAGTGCGCGATCCTTCCAGTGTTCTTCCCGTTCTCTATCAAATTTACTCCTTTTAATCTCGGACTCTCTTCTTCCGTCATGCAGTATCCCGTAAAAGCCTTTGCCTCTGTGTTCTCTCATTGGAAGTTCGGCAAGAGGGCCTTTATCCTTCTGCCCTATATGATGCAACTCTACATCTGTTCCGTCCATAGCAACCGGACATTTTCCTTCAAACATACGCTGTTTGTTAGTCTTTCCGAATTCGTCTTTCTGATCCGGATCTATATCTTTCTTGATAAGGCATTTTCGTCCTCCTACTTCAGCCTCCTGCAATTTCCCATTTCTGTATACATCAACTTCCTCTTTAGATCTGATATTATTGACGATTTCGTCCGACCAGCCTGTCTTCGCCTTTATCTCTTCTCTTTCTTTGACAGAAAGCTTGCTTTCTCCTTCCTTTACTTCGCCTATCTTGTTATTGGCATCAAGCTCCTTCCCGATACGAGTCCGTTCGATTTTTGTTCTTTCCAAATTTTCATGTCTGCTTTTTTCAACTTCCCTGCTGCGTACCTCGGTACGGTCGCGATTAAATTCCATTCCCATCTTCATTTTACTCCATTGGACTTAATTTGAACATAAGTTTTATAACTTCCAGATCTTTTTTCTTTTCATCAGCAGTCAGCTCATCATACGGTATAAGACTTCTGTGCATCTTTGACTTACTGTCTTTGGCTCTGCCGTCTTCAGGTATGCCTGGCTTCCAGCCATTGAGAAAATGAAATCTGCACCATTTGATATGCTCCAGCCTGCAAAGCTGATCTTCAAGACCGGATTCGTATATATCGCCTTCGGAAATATCCATGTGCTCTAACACCTTCTTCCGTATAATATGATAATCTGCCGCAGCCATATTGGATTCTCCGGTAAATTTTTCGAGACTTTCCCAGCATATCTTTATACGTTCTTCTCTGTCCGGCGCATTGAAAATCTCAGCGCCATACAGACATTCGTATTGATAATTGAGTTCCATCGCGAGCCTGTCTTCCCAATCATTTTCCCCGCACTCGCATGGAGATAATATATGTACCTGATCAGTTCTTAAAGCATCCGCAAATCTTTCCACCTTTTCACTGTCCGTATCTTCCATCAGTATGACGCGATCCATGTCCTTGCAGGCATCATCGCCCGCGGCAATACTTTGCCCGTGATATATGACCTGATCCCCCGTCATCATATCAAAGTCCATACATATGCTTTCAGTATCGGTCTTATCTCCCCATATATGATATCTGATCTTCTGATCTGCTCTGTAGATATTATACAGCAATCCATAATAAAGGAGTTTGTCCCGTGTTTCTCCCAAGCCAACGATAGCTATATCGATATTCATGCCATCGTCATAAAAAGAAAGCAAGTCATATTCTTTCCAGTAATTCCTCGGTGAAGTTGTTATCGTTTTCCTCATATTTTCTCCTATAGATTTCGTTCTTATATACAGTATATCATTTAAGTTGAAAAATCTTTTTTAATAGAATAACGAAACGTTTTGTTTTTTGAATTCAACATTTTATCCCTTGTGCTTCGATTCTTCCATCTTTATTTTAACTCATTGATAAGCCTCTCTCTCGCTTTATTTATAATGGCTTCTCTTTCATTTGCTCTTTCCCACGCTCGTCTTCGTTCTTCATCATCTAATGCATTTTCACAGCCTGCATAATCACCAGCGCTGAAAGACTCTATAGCCTTCTTTGCTCTTGCTGTAAGCGGCCTGCCGTCTGATGTCATCTTCACTATATTTGATGTCATTCTGAGTATATCCATCTCTATCTGATGGAATTGTTCGTCTGCTTTGTTCTTTCTTTCGTTTACATCATATAACTTTTTAAAAAGTCCATCGTCATCAGGACTTTCCCCGCTGGCTTTCCTGAGTTCGATATATTCCTCTTCCAGTCTTAACCTTTCTTCTCTCAGCTTATTGAGCGCCTCATTCCTAAAATACTGAGGTATATTATCAAGAGATATACCATCAATTTCTTTCTTATCCGCAAGAATCTTTCCATCCTTAACCTCTATATCTATTTTTGCCTCCTGCTCACCTGCTATTTCTAAAAGCATACTCAATTTGACTACATCTATACTGTCGAATTTATTATAATAAAAGTGTTCAGTACCTTTTTCCATATACTCTATAAATGCCTTTGCGTCTTCTGATATCCCACCATCTTCAGTATTTTTAAAAAATACAACTATCTTCGGAGCTTTGTCTATATTAAACTTTTCCAATGCCGCTTCAAAATCACTTACTACCTTTTCGTTCATATCATTGTAAGCAACCAAAAAGAAATACTGTGCTTCTTCTATATCATCTGCATTTGCCTCCCCTGATCTACACAATTCAATGGATATATCTCTTTCATTATAGAGTTCGTTTAAAGAATTCGTATAATCAAAGATTGCTTTTATTTCCGCATCCATATCCGCTTCCGACATTGCTAAAAATATTTTTATGCGCTTCATTTTTTAACCTCCATACTTTATTAGTGTTTAACACAATTCATATGGTTTCCCATATTTATTTAGGTTTACCTCCTGCATATAAAATGACTTTAGATTAAAAATTCTTTTGTACTGTTTTACTTTTTAATCGCATTTTAAAACTTATCACAAAATACTTCATTTATGATTCAATCAAAACCTATTCATGTTCTTTCGCCTAATTAGTTGCTCTCTGTATTCTTGTATCTTATTATATGCTGTTTTCACCTCACTATATTTCCCTACCTTTTTATATAACAGTACCAATTTAAGATATAACGCTATACTTCTCATTAAATATGCCTCAAAATCCGTATATCTTTTTTCTCTACATATTTCTATTAATAGTCTATATTGCTTTTCTGCTTCTTCATATCGTTCTTGCATTTCATATAATTCTCCTAATTTTGAACATGACCCCAAAACCCCACCCATATAAATTCTTTCATTTAGAAATTTTAATTTTTCAAATAATTTATATGCTTTAATATATTTAGTTTCTGCTTCGATATAGTTTTCAATTTCACAATACAATTCACCGAGGGTTAAATTGATAATTGCAACGTTTTTAATGCATACAATATTTATCTCAGAATTTTGTATCTCATCATATATTTGTAAAACCTTTTTACAAGTTTCGATTGCACGCGTATAATGTAATTTTTCTTTGTAAAAATCAATTAAATTAGTACTAAGAATATACAATCCTTCATAATCGATACCACAATTTTTCTCATTTACCCCATAATATATATCCAGCGCTTCTATATATTTTTTCTCAGCCTCATAATTTCGATGATTAATATAATATAAAGTTCCTAAATTTGTATATACTGTAGCAATGTCTTGAACATATAAATCACAATCCTTTTCACATAACTTTTTAAATACCTTTAACGCTTCTATAAATTCATCTTCTGCCTTTTCACACGGCATATATTGTGAATATAAAATTCCTAATTTAAGATGAATTCTTGCCATACGATATATAACTTTATACTCATCAAGTTTTTCATATATATCCCTCGCTTTAAAATAAAATTTTTCTGCTTTCATATAATCTTTTTTTTCAAATAAGCTTCCCATCTCTACAAAAGATTCTGCTAAATCAATTATGTATTTTGAATAATTTACCTCACTAATCCATTTCCTTATATTGATTGAATATCTAAACATTTCTTCTGATTTATCATTCTTTGACAACTTTTTCAGTAGTACACCGATAGCCATATATGTATTTGCCAATGCGTTTAATAGAGCGCCAAACTTTTCATATATAATTTTCGAAACTTCATATGTTTCAATGTTGGGCCGTTCTTTCATAATTTTATCTTTTATTTCTTCAATTAATCCCCCTCTTGTTTTTAAAGCCGCATTATAATTACTTAAGGCTCCATCGTAATCCCCCAATTTTTCACATATACTTCCTAAATTATGATATATCAAAGATTTAGCGAATAAAAAGATGCCAGATGTTCTATTTAACTTTCCATTTATCTCTAATGCTTTTTGATAATACTTTTTTGCTTCACCATACTTTCTAATATCTTCATATAAAACCCCAACATCATTGTATACGCATAATATTTTTCTATAATCTATTATATTATCAATTTCATATTCTCCTCTTAAATCTTCGTACATCTTAATCACTTTAAAATACATATTTTCAGCTTCTTGATAATCCCGTAAAAAAAAGTGTAATTCCCCTAAACACAGCAACACTTCCGCTATTAAATTGTAATCTATATTTTTTTCTTTCTCTATTTTCCTATAAACGATATATCCAATATCAAGACCTTCTTTATAGCAATTCTGTTCTAACAAAAATCCAATATAATTCACTATAAATTCCAAATTTAAATTATATTCAAATATCTTCTCCTTTGCTTCTTCATAAAGTTCGATAATCGCCTTTTCAGATTCGTTGTTTATCCCCTGCGCTTTTATCGTATCTACCTTTATTCGTATCTCATTAATAAGTCCTTCACGTTCTTCATCTATTACAGCTTCTTTTTCATCTGCTCTTTCCCATGCTCGCCTTCGCTCTTCATCATCAAGTATATTTTTACAGTTCTCATAATCGCCTGCATTGAAATACTCTACAGCTTTCTTTGCTCTTGTTGTAAGCGGCTTGCCGTCTGATGTCATCTCCACTATATTTGATGTCATTTTGAGTATATCCATCTCTATCTGATGGAATTGTTCGTCTGCTATATTCTTTCTTTCATTTACATAATATAGCGTTTTAAAAAGTTCATCATTATCAGGGTTTTCTCCGATAGCTTTCCTGAGTTCTATATATTTTTCTTCCAGTTTTACCCTTTCTTCTCTCAGCTTATTGAGCGCTTCATTTCTAAAATACTGAGGTATGTTATCAAGAGATATGTTCTCTACCTCCCGCTTGTCTGCAAATATTTTTCCGTCCCGAAACTCTATATCCAGCTTCGTCTCCTGACTCCTCGCCATCTCAAGGAGCATACTAAGTTTGACCGTATCTATGCTTTCAAACTTGTTATAGAAATGCTCTATTCCTTTTTCAAGACGCTCCATGAATGACCTTACGCCTTCCGATATCGAGTTTTCTTCTGCTATTTTAAAATATGTGACTATCTTTGGAGCTGCGTTGACATTAAACTTCTCAATAGCAACATCAAAATCCCGGATGATTTTCTCATCCGCCTCTCTGTAAAAAATCAAAAAGAAGTACTGCGACTCGTCTATATAGTCTGCATCTGATTCTCTGGGTTCGCAACGTTCAAAGAAAATGCCTCTTCCGACATACAGATCGTTCAGTGAGCGTATATAATCCGCCAGTTCTGCCTTTTCCTCTTTCATATCGGCTTCCGACATTGCCAGGAATATCTTTATATACTTCATTTCTTTTGCTCCTTTGTTTTACTTATTCTTTAATTCACTAATTAATTTTTCTATATGTTCAGCTTCACTTATGCGGTTTGTTTGCTTATAAAGTTCACTTAAATTATCATATACCAAAATTATACTATCTATCATACTTTCCGACCGCTCTTTTGTTAACTCCTTATATGTCCCAAGCGCTTCTTTGTACATCTCCTCTGCTTCTTTATAATGTTTTGTATCGCTATACAAAACCCCTAGATTGTTGCACGCCCTTGCCATATCACCTACATACGTATTATTTTTTTCTTCTGCTAACTCTCTATATATCTCAAGCGCTTCTTCAAACATTTCCTTCGCTTCTTTGTAACGTTTCGTACCCCCATAAATACTCCCCAAATTGTTGCACGCTCTTGCTATATCACCTATATATGCGCCGCGATTCTCTTTCGCCAGCTTCCTATATATCTCAAGTGCTTCTTCAAGCGTCTCCTCCATTTCTTTGTAGCATTTCATATTATAGTACAAACGCCCAATATTATTACAAATATCCGCTACATCATCTATATACGCATCGTAGTTCTCTTTCGCTAACTCCCTATATATCTCAAGTGCCTCTTTATACATCTCCTCTGCTTCGTCATTACGTTTCGTATCCTTATACAGAATTCCCAAATTGTTGCAGATACTTGCTACATTGTCTATGTACGCACTGCGATTCTCTTTCACCAACTCCCTATATATCTCAAGTGCCTCTTTATACATCTCTTCCGCTTCTTCACAGCGTTTCGTATCCTCATAAAGATTTCCCAGATTGTTGCACGTCATTGCCACATTACCTATATACGCACTACGATTCTCTTTCGCTAACCCCCTATATATCTTAAGTGCCTCTTTACACATCTCCTCTACTTCTTTGTAACGCTTCGTATTATAATACAAAGCCCCCAAATTGTTGCACGTATCCGCCACATTACCTATATACGCACTGTAATTTTCTTTTGCTAACTCCCTTCTTATCTCAAGTGCCTCTTTATACATCTCTTCCGCTTCTTCACAGCGTTTCGTATCCTCATAAAGA
>JABLTR010105944.1_pt1 | contig 154383 bp, 148 predicted proteins | sample 7160071 | NCBI WGS metagenome assembly JABLTR01 (sample SAMN14651230, study PRJNA627086) | human gut metagenome | isolation source: feces | host: Homo sapiens
CCTGTTCCCATACCGAACACAGAAGTTAAGCTCCTTAGCGCTGATGATACTTGGTGGGAGACCGCCTGGGAAAGTAGGACGTTGCCGCTTATTTTAGTTCAAGAGCTGTTATGCTGAGAAGGCGTAGCAGCTCTTTTCTTTTTTGATGAGATTTTGATAAGATAAAGAAAACATGCCTGAGGTATCGGTAAAACCGCAGCTTCAGGCATGTTTTTGATTTGGTCATAAAGGCATAGCTTAAAGGCATATCTTATCGGAGGAGGCATGTGTTTGGCGTTTTGGTTCCATCCTCATGATAGATGTAGAAACCAACGCCCGTTTTCTTGCCGAGAAAACCGGAATCCACCATGCGCCTCAGGGAGACCGCAGGTCTGTACTTGGGATCGCCGATCTCCTCGTGGAGGACTTCCATTACGGCCAGCTCTACGTCGATCCCTATCATGTCCATCAGCTCCAGCGGACCCATAGGGTGATGGAGCCCCAGCTTCACACCGCGGTCGATTTCTTCTATGGTACCTATTTTTCTCTCAACCAGTATGCAGGCTTCGTTGAGCATAGGGATAAGCATTCGGTTGACGATGAAACCCGGTTCGTCGTGGGCAAGGATGCAGGATTTTCCCATGAACTCTCCCAGCTCCTTGGCTTTGGCCAGGGCATCGTCGCCTGTTTGATATCCTCTTACGATTTCCATCAACGGCATCTTTGGAACAGGGCTGAAGAAATGCATCCCGACGAAGCGCGCCGGATTTTTGAAGATATTCCCCAAGGCCGTAATGGATATGGAGGAAGTGTTGCTGGCTATGATGGCATCGTCCTTGGCATATTTTTCAAGCTCTTTCATTATGCTGACCTTTATATCTTTGTTTTCAGCTACAGCTTCGATGATGGCGTCTGCTTCAGCGCACTGGGATATATCGGTAGTGCAGCTGATACGTCCTATAGCTGCTTCCTTTTCATCTTCACTGAGTTTTCCTTTGGAAACAGATTTTTCCAGGTTTTTTCTTATGCCGGCTATGCTTTTGTCCAGCTGGTTCTGTGAGATGTCGTAAGCTGTGACAGCAAGTCCTTTTACTGCGACGTTTTCGACGATACCGGAACCCATGAAACCGGCTCCCACTACAAATACTTTTTTTATGTCCATAATATCTTTTTCCTTTCTCTTGTGATCTTATTGTTCACTGAATGATAAACACTTATGACACATCCTTGCGGTCATAGCAATTGTACATCGTCACAGTGAAAAAATCAATACTGTTTTAGTCCAGTAGCGGAGATATGTTGCCGTGTGATTTCAGGGAGAATAAAGACGTATTTTTTGTCCGCGAGGCGGCTTATGTCGCTCTTGTGGCCAGTTGATGGAGTAATTAAGGAATTCTTAATGGTTTTACGTGTTTTTTCTCAATGGATTTCATGGCATAATATCATTGGAGGTTGAGATAATGTATAACATATTGATATGTGATGACGAAAAAGACATAGTTGCCGCTCTGAAGATTTATCTTTCCGGAAATGATTATAATCTTTATGAGGCTTATAATGGCAGGGAGGCTCTGGAAATCATAGAGAAGAATGAGATCCATCTCGTACTTCTGGATATAATGATGCCAGAGGTAGATGGGATAGAAGTGTTGACTACGATGCGAAGCATGTCCAATATCCCGGTCATTTTCCTGACGGCAAAGGGTGAAGACACTGATAAGATATTGGGCCTCAACATAGGGGCGGACGATTATGTGACAAAACCTTTCAACCCGGTGGAGCTGCTGGCCAGAGTAAAATCACAGCTCAGGCGATATATGGAGCTGGGAGCTGCTCCGACGAGAAAGAGCGCGCTCAAGATAGGAGATATCGAGTTGGATGACGATTCCAAAGAAGTAACGTTCATGGGAAACGCCGTGCGGCTCACGCCAAAGGAGTATGGCATCCTCAAGCTTCTCATGGAGAATATGGGCAAGGTCTTTTCTCCTAAAGAAATATACAGGCTCGTGTGGGAAGAGGATTCATTTGGAGCCGAGGGGACAGTTGCTGTACATATACGCCATATCCGGGAGAAGCTGGAGATAAATCCGGATCAGCCTAGGCATATAAAAGTGGTATGGGGACAGGGATACAAGATAGAATGAGGTGAAGAAGATGAACAAGATCGGAGAGAGCTTCGCCGCGAAATTCGTACTGTATATGCTGATGCTGGTGAGCATCATGACGATGGCTGCGGCTGGGACAGTGGTCGCCTGTAATCTCAATTATAACTGGTATTCCACGGATGAAGACGAGGTAGAACAGGAGATATATTCTGAAACGGCCGAACACATCGGGATGATATTAGCTAACTATGTATATTACAATGAGGAGAATGGATTTGAAGACCAGTCGACAGTGATATACGGAGAGGAAAGAGCGACTCAGTTCGGATATGGCATATATACCAACACGCTGGCTGGCGAAATATCGGATGACGCGGAATGGGAAGCTATAAGAGAAATAAATCCGCAGCTTAGAGATCAGGAAGACGTCTTTGTGATGACTGTGGAGCACAGCGACACTTACAGGATAGATGTGTTCCTGGGAGATATAGAAGGTGGAGGTGCTCCTAATGAAGTGGGTTATGTATATAATCTATATGACTTTTTATACCAATATAGAAATGTGGCGGCAGTCACGACAGCTGTGACTGTATTCGCTTCCTTCGTGCTTCTGGTCATACTGATATGCGCAGTAGGGAGAAGACGGGACAGGAAGTCATTTGCCGCCAGGATCCCGATGGATCTGATGGCAGCGGCGGCAGCCGTATTGCTGTTCGTATGCACGTCGGTTTCCATCAATTCAGGACTGTCGATAATGAATTATGTAGAGCTGCTTCTGGTAGTATGTCTGGTAGCATTGGTGTTCGCTCTGATAATCACCGGAACGATACTTGTTTTCGCGATCCAGGTGAAGGCAGGCGGATGGTGGAGAAACACGGTGATATTCAGGGTATGCGCCCTGGTGAAAAAGGGGATAAAGATACTCTTTAAGATATTCGGAAACGTAAATCTTGTCTGGAAGACGGGACTTGCGATCTTAGCGGCCGTGCTGATAAATCTGATCATTGTGATCATAGCTATAAACAGCTATGGTTCCGGGGCAGTCATCATCCCATGGGTGATAGGAGCCGTGATCACAGCGGCGTCAGTCTTGTACGTGGCTCTCTGCATGAAAAGGCTGCAGGAAGGGGGAGAACGATTGGCAGAAGGCGATATGGGATATAAGATAGATACCAAAGGGATGTTTCTCGATTTGAAAAAGCACGCGGAGAATCTGAACGATATAGGCAACGGGATGGCGAAGGCGGTGGATGAAAGACTGAGGAGCGAGAGATTCAAAACAGAACTCATCACCAATGTTTCTCACGACATAAAAACGCCTATCACATCCATAATAAATTACGTGGATTTCCTCAAAAAGGAAGATATAGAAAACGAAAAGGCGAGGGAATATATAGAAGTGCTGGATCGTCAGTCGCAGAGGCTCAAAAAGCTGACGGAAGATCTGGTGGAAGCTTCTAAGGCGGCTACGGGGAACGTCACTCTCAATCTCATGCCGTGCGACGCGGCAGTGATGATGACCCAGGCTATGGGCGAGTATAAGGAAAAGGCAGAAAGTCAGGATCTGGAAATGATAATGAATTTGCCGGAAGAAAATATAAGTATCATGGCCGATGGCAGGAGCATGTGGCGAGTGTTGGACAATCTGATGAACAACATATGCAAATACTCTCAGCCGGGAACGAGGGTGTACCAGACTCTCGAGGAAAAAGATGGAAAGGCTCTGATAACGTATAGAAACACTTCCAGATATGAGCTGAATATCACTGGTGAGGAGCTCACAGAGCGATTCGTCCGGGGGGACAGCTCCAGACACACGGAAGGAAGCGGCCTGGGACTTTCGATAGCTAAGAATCTTGTAGAGCTGCAAGGCGGAAGATTCGATATATATATAGATGGCGATTTATTCAAAACTATAATAGAATTCGATTTGATATGATGAAAAGACAGAGTGAGAGCGCGGAGCTTCCGGAGAGAAGAGCCGCGCTTTTGCTGTATCAAATTTTAAGTGAGACGCAGGTGATTTTATGGTATAATGGATGCATTGGTTGGAGGCGGACGAAGGAGTATACACGAGTTATAGACAAGAGGACAGTAATATATGGAAGTCATAAATTTTATATTCGTATTGGCTATCGTCGTTCCTCTGGCGGTGCTGATGATATATTTACTAAGCAACCTGAGCAATGATGTCAAGGAATCCTGTAAAAACGCAGAGGCTGAGCGGCAGGCGGAAAAAGACGCGGGGATGCGGCCGGACAGGACTTACGGTGCTGATCGTGATAGAAGGGAGCGAACAGACGGGAGGCAGTATCCGCGTTGGGGCAGGGCTTCCGAAAGAGAGGATGAACGACGTCCGGAAAGAGGACAGGCTCCTTATCGACAGAAAAAAACGCGGGACGATGAAGAAAAGGCAGGAGGCTCGGGAAACAGGACGGAGAGGCGAAGGAAAGAGCACGGAACTGCGGAGAAGCCCGCTAAGCAGCCCAGCAAGCGAAAACGCAGAAAGGAAAGAAAAAACAGGAGGAAGGTCGGAAGAGATCAAAAATGAAACGAGGCTATTTTATATCTTTTGAAGGCGTCGACGGCTCAGGAAAATCCACTCAGATAGAGCTGCTCAAGGATTTCCTGGAAAGTCGGGGGTATGAGGTCGTACTGACAAGGGAACCGGGAGGTACGGAGATAGGTGAGAAGATACGAGATATCATATTGGATCCATCCAACAGCGGAATGGATCATATGACGGAAGCGTTGCTGTATGCCGCGTCTCGGGCCCAGCATGTGCGTCAGGTGATCGCGCCGGCTGTGGAAAGCGGAAAGGTCGTCATATGTGACAGATTCGTTGACTCCAGTATCGCTTACCAGGGATACGGCAGGGAGCTGGGAAAATGTGTGGAGGACATAAACAGATATGCTGTTTCAGGATATATGCCGGACATGACCTTCCTCATGAAGGTCAATCTCAATGTAGGCAGCGACAGGATAAAGGGAAGACGGCGAGACAGGATAGAGATGGAAGACAAGGATTTTTACAGCCGTGTATATGAGGGATATGAAATGATCCAGCGTGATTTTCCCGACAGGATTATTGGGATAGATGCCAGTGGCGAGATAGATGTTATCGGCAGCACCATCACAGATCATGTCCAGCGGTTGATGGAGGGCAAACGATAGATATGCGTTTCAAATATCAGAGTGACAATGAAAACCTGACGGAACGGCTGGAGCGCATGGTGAAAACAGAAACCGTTTCCCACGCGTATATCTTTGAAGGTCCGGGATATGTAGATAAGAAAGCTTTTGCCGAAAGCTTCGCCAAGGGTATCCTGTGCCCTATCGCTCGCGGTGATGGCTGCGGCTCTTGCGGGATATGCAATAAGGTGGATCACGGTAATCACGAGGATATCATGTATATATCGGCTTCGGGAGGATCTATAAAAGACGCGGATATCATCAGGATGCAGGAGGCTTTGAAGAGCAAGCCTTTTGGAGACAGACACATCGTTATCATCGAAAACAGCGATACGATGACGTTACGGGCACAGAACCGGCTTTTGAAGACGCTGGAGGAACCGCCAGGAGCCTCTGTCATCATGCTGCTGTCGGAGAACATGGAGAATCTCACTCAGACTATCCGTTCCAGATGTGTCAAATACAGGATAAATTGTTTCGGTAGTGAAGGATATGATTTTATGATGGAAAAGGCTGAAAAAGTAGCCGCCATGGTTCTGGAGCGGAAGCCTTTTTATCAGCTGAAAAAGGAAATCGACGATGTGACGGCAGGCAGCGAAGAGACGGCAGGATTTCTGGACAGCATGGAGATAGTGTTCAGAAACATGTTGCTGGAGAGCGGAAAAGGCATATCGCGATACAGTAAAGACGAGTTGACGGGAAATATATATGCGATCGAGGAAGCAAGGAGAAAGATCAAGAGCGGGATATCACGGCCTTACGCAATGAAGGATCTGCTCGTGAAAATCGGAGGATAGATAATGACAAAGGTAGTAGGGATAAAATTCAAGGATGTGGGCAAGCTGTATTATTTCAGCCCCGGTGATCTGCACGTGGAGGAAGGCGATAATGTTATCGTTGAGACAGCCAGGGGACTGGAGTTCGGTAAAGTGGTGATGGGTGAGACTGAGGTCAGGGAAAAGGATCTGGTCGCCCCGCTGAAAAACATCATCAGGGTGGCTGACGAAAAGGACAGAAAAAGACACGAGGATAATCTGGCGAAAAAGGGAGAGGCTCTCAGGCTGTGTCAGGAAAAGATAGACGCACATAAGCTGGAGATGAAGCTGATAGATGTGGAATATACCTTTGATAACAGCAAGGTGATATTTTACTTTACCGCCGACGGCCGGGTAGACTTCAGAGAACTGGTGAAAGATCTGGCTGCCGTATTCAGGATGAGGATAGAACTGAGGCAGATAGGAGTGCGGGATGAAGCCAAGATGTTGGGCGGCGTAGGGAATTGCGGCAGAGGACTGTGCTGCAGTACATGGCTTTCCGATTTTGAACCGGTTTCCATAAAAATGGCAAAGGTCCAGAATTTGTCCCTCAATCCTACTAAGATATCGGGAATATGCGGAAGGCTGATGTGTTGTCTCAAGTTCGAAAATGAAGTGTATACTCAGTTGAAAAAGGGGATGCCTACGGTGGGAGAGCGGGTGAAGACTCCCGACGGCATGGCCATCGTGACCGATATCAATATACTTGAGAATATAGTCAAGACAAGGCTGATCCTGGAAGAGGGATCTAAGGAAAAAGGTGTCGAGGAGAAGCTCAGTACGGAGCTTTACATCTACGGCAAGAATGATGTGAGACGGATGGGTAAAAAGGGAAGCAAGAGGAAGGATGACGATCTGGAAGATCTCGGAGAAGACGTACTGAAGGAGATAAAGGAGCTGATGAAGGACTGAGGCTGCCCATGGAACGAATAGAAGAAACGGGTTTTGGGAACATAAGGCTGATACAGGATACCGATGGATTCTGTTATGGGATCGACGCTGTCATATTGGCCGATTTCACTTGCAGGATACGTCCCGATTTTAAAATGGCGGTGGATCTGGGGACCGGAAACGGTATCATACCTTTTATCCTCAGCCATAAAAACAAGGACGCCCGATTCATAGGCGTGGAAGTGCAGGAGGCTGCTGTGAGACTGGCGGAGAAAAGCTGTGCTCTCAATTGCCTGCAATCACGTATAAGCTTTGTCAACGGCGACGTATCGTCGCTGAATAGAATGGTGTATGAGAAGGAGGATGTAGATGTGGTAACATGCAACCCTCCTTATTTTGCCAGAGGCGGCGGGATACCGCCTGAAAATAAAGGCCGCTTCATCGCCAGGCATGAGACGACTGCGGAAGTGGGAGATTTTATAAAGACAGCGGCGGACATCCTCGATGGTAGCGGGGATCTTTTCATGGTCCATCGTCCTTCCAGATTGGTCGACATATTCTGCAGCTGCAGGGAATATGGTCTTGAACCGAAGACCATCCGATACGTGATACCGAGAGCAGGAGAGATACCAAACATCGTGTTGATACATTGTGTGGCCGGAGGCGGCAGAGAACTGAGGATGATGAGGGAGCTGCCGGTATACGGATCAAATGGGCAGTACAGTGATGAGATAATGGATATATACGAAAGAAAGACTTCGGAGACAGGAGGACCGGAAACCTGTTTGCGGTGAGGACTTCTGGTGATGACCTCTTATGTTACATGATCATACATATGTATACGGAGGCGAAGATGCCGACAATGTACCCTACCAGGCCGGCGATGAAGGAATGCCTCATTTTTTTTACGGAGGTGACACCGAAGTAGAGAGCAAGGACATAGAATATGGTCTCGCAGCTGCCGACCATTACTGAAGCCGCGCGGCCCACCAGTGAGTCGGGGCCGGAAGCATCCATTATCTGCTCTGCCACCACCAGAGAACCGCTGCCTGATACAGGCCTGAGGAATATGAGGGAGATCAGTTCTTCAGGTATAGAGAAAAAGTCGAATATGGGAGCGACGGCTTTTTCTATGAAATCCATGGCTCCAGATGATGTGAGAGCCTCTATGGCTATGAATATACCGATGATAAATGGGAGAATCTCGACGCATGTTCCAAGCCCGTCTTTGGCGCCTTCGATAAAAACATCGTAGATATCGGTCTTTTTCCTCAAACCGTATACCAGGATGACCGTTATCAGAACGGGGAGGAACATTGTGGAAAAAATGCTCAGTACGCTAGAGATCATCGCCTCTCCTTTCGAAAAATCTGCACACCAGCACGGAAACTACCATGGAAATCAGGCCGGCGATGATGGAAGGGACAATGATATCCTCGGGAGATGCCGAGCCCAGATCGCTGCGTATTTTTATCACAGCGACCGGGACCAGCTGTATCATCGACATATTGAGAGCCATGAACATGCACATAGTATCGCTGGCATACTGAGGTCTTGGATTTTCTCTGTCCAGCAGCTCCATGGCCCTGAGAGAAAATACGGTAGCGCTGTTTCCGGCGCCGAATATGTTGGCCATGAAACTCATTATCATCACCGCCAGGGTCTTGTCATTCTTCTCTCCGGGAAAGAGGAACTTCATCAGCGGTTTCATAGTTTCGGATATCTTCTCTATGAGCCCCGATGCTTCGGCGATCTTCATCAGGCCACTCCAGACGGCCATGATACCTGCCAGAGAAAGCATAAACTGGACGGCCTCTCCGCAGCTGTTCATCAGGCCATCGGTGAACTGAGAGATCCTGCCGTTTACCACTGAAAAAACGATACCGATGATGAGCATGAAGCCCCATATGCGATTCATCATAAATTAACACCTCTAGTGTAAAAATATTCATTTAAGTGAAAAATATGTTGAAGCTGTTTCGATTTTATGTGATAATATAATAAGTATGTATGGGAGGACTTACCTATGAGCATAACCATTGATCTGAAAATGCTGTTGCTGATTATTATATGTATTGCCGTCGTACTGCTGGTGATATATCTGATCCGCTGCTTGAAGAGTCTGATGGTGACGTTGGAGCATACGAATGAGATCCTCAAAGACGTAGAAGTCATGACAGACCTGGCGGCCAAGAGAAGCAAAGATGTCGACAACATTATAACCAATGTGTCGGAAACGGTTTCGGATATAAGTGAAACGATAAGCGGAAAGCAGAATGCGATATCTATAATAACAGCCATAGCCAGGGCTATACTGGCAGTCAAGAACGCTGCTGACAAGGAAAAATAGAGACGATTCGATGTGAATGGGTAAGATAATGATGGACTTAGGGGATTGAAAGGAGTTAGTCATGAAAGCAACAGGTATAGTAAGAAAAGTTGACGAACTGGGCAGGATCGTGTTACCGATAGAGCTGAGAAGAACATTGAATATAGACATAAAAGATCCACTGGAAATATATGTGGACGGTGAATCGATAATGCTCAAGAAGTACCAGCCGGCTTGCGTATTCTGTGGAAGCTCTGACGGGATCAAGCAGATCAAGGGAAAGAATGTATGCAGCAAATGTATAAAGGAGCTGCAGAGTCTATAGTAGCTTAAAAGCGATGCGGAAAAAGGGCTGATTTCATTGTCCTTTTTTTGCGTTAAAATCATATCTTTGGCAACAATAATAAGTAAGGAAGAGGTCTTGTCAATACGTTTTGCTCCCCTTATGTGTGAAACATGCAAGCCTCTTCCTTATCCTATGTATTCCTTGAAACTGTGGTAGAAAAACAGTATAATATACTGACTGAGAATTAAAGTGTACGGAGGAATAAAGTGGCAAAATTTCTGGTCCAAAAGAGTGAGCCGCTGACTGGTGAAGTGACCATAAGCGGTGCCAAGAACGCCGTGCTTCCTATCATGGCGGCGACACTTTTAACGGAGGAAAAATGTGAGATAAAGGATGTTCCGGCTCTCAGAGATGTGGACGTCATGTGTCAGCTTCTCGAGAGCCTTGGTGCGTCTGTGGACAAAAGGCTGGATGAAAATGTAGTTGAGATCAAAGCAGAAGGCGATATAGCGTTCGAAGCTCCTTTTGACCTGGTGAAGATGATGAGAGCGTCTATCCTCGTGCTGGGCGCGCTGTTGTTGAGAACCGGCAGGGCTGTGATACACCTTCCGGGCGGATGCGCCATAGGAAAGCGTCCTGTGGAGCTTCATCTGAAAGGATTGAAGGCGCTGGGCGTCAATGTGGACGAGGAACAGCTGAAGCGTGGTATCATTGATGCCAGAGCCGACAGCCTCAGAGGAACGACCATATACCTGGATTTTCCCAGTGTAGGCGCGACAGAAGTGATCATAATGGCCGCAGCGCTGGCTGACGGAACGACGATCCTGGAAAATGCGGCCCAGGAGCCTGAAATAGTGGATCTGGCTAATTTTCTCAACAAAATGGGAGCCAGGATAAAAGGCGCAGGGACTGACACTATCAAGGTGGATGGAGTGACATCGCTGAAAGGTGTGTCCCACAACGTGATACCTGACAGGATAGAAGCGGGGACATTCATGGTGGGAGCTGCGATGACGAGAGGAAACGTATTGATAAAGAATGTAGTTCCTGATCATCTGAAAGCTGTCATCGCTAAATTGAAAGAATGCGGAGCCAGCGTGGAAATGGGAGAAGACGGCATAAGAGTCAGGGGCGACGAGGCGGAGATAACATCGACTGATATCAAGACCCTTCCGTATCCGGGATTCCCTACCGATATGCAGTCGCCGTTCATGGCGCTGCTCACGGTGGCAAAGGGACCCAGCGTCGTGATAGAGACCGTATTCGAGAACAGATTCATGCATGTGGGCGAGTTCAATCGTATGGGCGCTAATATCAAGGTGAATGGAAACTGTTCCATCATACCGGGAGGAAAGAGTCTGAAAGGAGCGCAGGTGGTGGCTACGGATCTCAGAGCCGGAGCTGCGGTGGTGCTTACCGGTCTGGTGGCGGAAGGGACTACGGAAGTCTCTCAGATATATCATGTGGACAGAGGATATGAGAAATTCGTTGAAAAGCTCCGGGCACTGGGAGCCAACATAATGCGGGTGGAGGAGTGACAGGACGAGAGATCCGGAAAACGAAATAAATGTGTGCGGCAGGCATATCGCGGAGGGATAACGACGCGATATGCTTTTTTGTAAGTGAAACTCCCGTGCTTCGCACAGGAGTTTTTTTCGGAGAATATATTCCTGGTATGTGGCAATAATAAATATGACCATTAATGGATATGACTATCGATCGCATCAAGGAGGAAAACGGAATGACGGATCTTAAGGGAAGCAAGACTTATGAGAACCTGTTGATAGCTTTTGCAGGGGAGTCACAGGCAAGGAACAAATATACTTTTTTTGCGTCCAAGGCCAGGGAAGAAGGGTATATGCAGATTGCCAGCATATTTGAGGACACGGCAGCCAACGAAAAGGAACATGCTGAGCTGTGGTTCAAGCACCTCGGAGGGATAGGAACGACGGAGGAAAACCTTCTTTCGGCAGCGGAAGGAGAGCATTATGAATGGAGCGAGATGTATGCTGACATGGCAAAGGTCGCCAGAGAGGAAGGCTTTTCGGAAATAGCCAGACAGATGGAAGGTGTGGCGGCCATAGAAAAGAGCCATGAAGATCGATACCTGAAGCTGAGAGGTAACGTGATAGACGGAAAGGTGTTCCAAAGGAATGAGGAAGTCACCTGGATATGCGGCAATTGCGGACATAAGCTGACGGGCAGGGAAGCGCCGGAAATATGCCCGGTATGCTTCCATCAGAAAGGATATTTTCAGCTGGAGGCGAAAAACTACTAAAATTGTAAAGTTCTCCGTAAAAACATATTGACAAATGGGCGACCAGGTGGTAAGTTATACCTAACAAGGTTAGCAAGTGTTAACTAACTGATGGCTGACCTTGCCCTATCAAAGTAACTGAAGGAGAACGGCATGAACGTAAACGATGCTAACATCGGAGAAACATATATCGTGGAAGATATCCAGACGGATGACGAGGATCTCAAGGCATTTCTCTTTTCGCTGGGATGCTACAGCGGTGAGCCGATAACGGTTATCGCGTGTCGCAAAGGAGGCTGCACGGTATCGATAAAGGATGGGCGGTACAATATCGACAAGGGGATAGCGGCCGCTGTTCAGATAAGAAAATAGTGATATCCATCACTATTTTTTTGGGCGAGGGTTAGCGTAGATTAACCATATCGACTTCTCAATGATTTACTAATATACAGAGAGGAAATAGGAGGACTTTTTATGAGAATTGCTTTTGCCGGCAATCCCAACAGCGGAAAGACTACCATGTACAATGCGCTGACGGGTGAGAATGAAAGGGTCGGTAACTGGGCCGGGGTTACCATAGGCAAAAAGGAAAGCCCGATCAAGAAGGAGTTTTACGATTTCACGGAAGACCTGATCGCGGTGGACCTGCCGGGAGCTTACTCCATGTCTCCGTTTACACCGGAGGAGAGTATAACCAGCGGGTATGTACGGGATGAGAACCCGGACGTCATAGTCAACATTGTAGATGCCACGAATCTGAGTCGAAGCCTGTTCTTCACCACTCAGCTCCTGGAGCTGGGCGTCCCAGTCGTTGTAGCGCTCAATAAGAGCGATATAAACGAGAAGATGAACACCAGGATAGATACGGAGATGCTGTCAAAGAAGCTCAATTGCCCTATCATCAAGACGGTGTCCACGTCGTCCAGCAAGACAGGACTCAAGGAAGTGGTAAATGCAGCTGTGGAGCTTGCCGGGAACGGCCAGAAGGCACCATATCTGCAGGCGGACATCAATCTGCACGATAAAAATGCGGTAGAAGCTGAGGACAGAAAGCGATTCGATTTCGTGAACAAGATCGTCAGGGAGGTTGAGACACGTCAGGTACTGACTAAGGAAAGGAACAGTCAGGATACGATAGATGCTATCCTCACTAACAAGGTATCGGGCATTATCATATTCGCCGCGGTGATGATAGCGGTGTTCTGGATATCCCAGTCATGGCTGGGGCCGTTGATCGCCGACTGGCTGGTAGGCTGGATAGAGATGTTCCAGGGCTGGGTAGCAGCACAGCTTGAAAACGCAGCTCCTATACTCCAGGCCATACTGGCGGACGGTATAGTAGGCGGTGTTGGCGCCGTAGTAGGATTCCTGCCATTGGTAATGGTGATGTATTTCCTGATAGCTATACTGGAAGACTGCGGATACATGGCTCGTGTCAGCGTCGTGATGGATCCTATATTCAAGAGAGTTGGTCTTTCCGGCAAAGCTATAATACCTATCATAATAGGGACCGGCTGCGGCATACCGGGAATCATGGCGTGCCGTACGATACGCGACGAAAGGGAGAGAAGAGCCAGCACGATGCTGACCACTTTCATTCCTTGCGGAGCGAAGATACCGGTAATAGCTCTCTTCGCGGGAGCATTCTTCAGCGGCTCCACATGGGTGAGCGTCAGCATGTATTTCTCGGGTATCGTGCTGATATTCCTGGGAGCGCTGGTAATAAAGTGGATAACGGGATACAAGTACAGAAAATCCTTCTTCATCATGGAGCTTCCTACATATAAGGCTCCAAGCATAAAGAGAGCTGCCTACTCGATGATGGAAAGAGCGAAGGCATACATAAAGAAGGCTGCCACCATCATTCTGGTGTGCAACTGCGTGGTACAGCTGATGCAGACTTTCAACTGGCAATTCCAGCCTGTTGCCGAGAATGCAGCTGACACATCGATACTGGCGTCCATATCGTCGCCTTTCGCTGTGCTGCTGATACCTCTCGGATTCGGGACATGGCAGCTGGCTGCGGCGGCTATCACAGGATTCATAGCCAAGGAGAACGTAGTAGGTACGCTGGCGGTAGTTTACTCTATCACCAACTTCATCGATACAGATGAACTGGCACTGACGGGAGGAGCCAACGAGGTGGCGCTGGCCATGGGACTTACCACCGTATCAGCGCTGGCTTACCTGATGTTCAACCTGTTCACACCGCCTTGCTTCGCAGCTCTGGGAGCTATGAACTCGGAGATGAAGAGCGCCAGGTGGCTGTGGGGAGCTATAGGATTCCAGTTCTGCACAGGATATACGGTAGCGTTCCTGGTATATCAGGTTGGTACTCTGGTTACCGCGGGTCACCTGGGAACGGGCTTCATACCTGGCCTGATAGCTGTCCTGGTAATGGTAGCCGCAGTGATCGCGATAGGGCGAAGAGCAAACAGGAACTTTGAGAGAGAATATTCGCTTCATGGAAAAGGAGGCGTATCCGCATGATGGTCAATATCATTGTCGGAGCTATAATAGTAGCTATACTGGCAGCGGCTGTCACTCACATAGTGAGAGCCAAGAAAAGAGGTGTGAAGTGTATCGGATGCCCGGACTCGGGTTGCTGCTCAGCCAACGCGTCGGGTAAGGATAAGGATACAGGGTGCGGCTGCGGCTGCCATGGAGAGTGATGTGTGATATACGGATGGAGCCGGCCTCGTCGGGAAAACCGACGGGCCGGCTTGCTTTTTCGTTGCAGCATATGAACGCCGGGCCTGTAACCTTTGAGCGAGGCAGGTCACTCCTTTTCTACGGATCGTACAGTCTGATATGCCAAAAAGCAGATATTCAGAAGGCGTTATAGGCATAAATGGACGATTTTTTTTTGCACCGAGGATGATATGCTCATAAGTGTTCTATTATGGTTGTAAATTGGCATATTTTTATGGAAAGAAGGCGTTGGAATGCCAAAAGACCTGTGAATGTTGCGGGGATTTATTATATCGACTGGTGTAATGAGTGATGGGAGGCGGGTAATATGCCAAAGATGCGTTATGACAGCAGTGCTTTAGGCATATTTCAAATTTGCCGGGAGGCGGCCGGGGCAAGCCTTCAGTAGACCTCGGTTCCGCTGTAGTAGTGGGACAGTATCTCTTTATAGTCGTATCCTTTTTCCGCCATCCCGTCGGCTCCGTACTGGCTCATGCCGACACCGTGGCCGGAGCCGTTGGATGTGAATGTTACGGTATCGCCGGAGATGTTTACGGTGAAATTGGCGGAGGGCAGATCCAGCGCTTCACGTATCTGTCTTCCTGTCAGAGTCGCATTACCTATTTGTATCTCTTTTACCCTGTCGCCGGAGCTGCGGTCGAGTATCTTTATTGAGGATGGGGCGATGGCGCCGAAGCTCACGTCTGGATAGGCGGACATGAGGGCGGAAGCCAGCTGGTCTGTGGTGAAGGAGTGGGATTCGTTCTGGTGGGTAGCATCCTTTTCGTAAGGGCTGTCTACACTGACGAGATATGGAACGGCTGATGCGAATACGTCTTCAGAGTTTTCTGTTTTGCCTCCGCTGGAGGAATGGAACAGAGCCTGTTCCACCAACTGGCCCCTGTAGTAGAGCAGCTGCCCTTCAGTGCCGTTTACAGCCCGACATATCTTTTCCCATCCGTCATTCATCCATTGGTCTCCTTTCAGCTGAGCCAGCTCTGTCTCGCTTCGATAGACCTGACAGTGAGTAGAGTCGCATAAGGGTGCTCCCGGATGAGCCTGAGGATTTCCGCTCTCCTGGGCCCTGAGGACTCGTGCCAGCGAATAGGTGCGCGCCGCTACCGCCTGTGCTTTGAGTGCTTCCAGGTGAAATTCGGATGGCATTTCTCCGGAAACAACCCCTTTTATGTAATCTTCGAAATCTATTTGTTCTGTTTTGCCAGAATCCGTCCTGTAGACATCTATAGTCTCCGGCACCTCTGCCAGCTGGAAGTCGGCCTGAGGTATCAGAGTCTTTTTTGGCATATCCTCGTGGTGTGGGAGCTTCGTCAGGAAATATGGAGTGATGATGAGAAGAATGCATGCGGATATTATAGTCAGCAGGACAGGTACCAGAAAAGGAACGGCAAGTACATGCCTTATGGAACCCGACAGCTTCTTCAGGTGTTTTTTGAGCTTTCTGTTGTTTCTGTTTATGAACTTCATGTTGCAGTCTCCTAAAATATATTTGTACAAGTTTATGTCAAAAATTTCATGACTATGACTCAATATAGTGTATAATAGTAAGGCAACGGGAGAACAGTTATGAGAGTGATAAGTAAACAGAGAAACAGCAGGATGTGCATAATGTGCGGGCTCGACAATGAGTATGGTGTCAGGGCTCCCTTTTACAATATGGAGGATGGGAGTGTAGCTACACTGTTCTCATACAGATGCCAGCATCAGAGCTATCCCGGACGCGTACATGGAGGCCTTATCACTGCCATGCTCGATGAGATGGGGCTTCGGGCGCTGTGGGCGAAGGAGCTGTCGGAAGAATCATTTGGCGTGACGTTTTCCATAGACACCAAGTACAGGAAGCCTGTACCTTACGGTTGCAGGCTGGCGGGCAGGGGCAGAATCGTCAGAGATACAAGGAGGTATTTCATTACCGAAGCCTGTATCATGGACATGGCCGGAGATGTTCTCGCCAGCGGAACGGTGAAGTACCTCAGGCTGGATGTGGATCAGATAGCGGAAGGCGCCGAGACCCATGAGGAGCTGTGTTATCTGGATGAGGATGGCGTGAGGGAAATATCTTTTGACGGACGTATATACATAACGAGGTGAAGAAAATGGAAAAGATATTGTTTGTGAATGCTTGTGTGAGACCTGAATCGCGGACGGCGGGACTGGCCAGATATTTGCTTGAAAAGATGGAGGGGCAGGTAACAGAACTGAAGCTGGGGGATGAGGATATCAGAACTCTGGATCTGGAAAGCCTCAACAGGAGGAATGATCTGATAGAGAAGAAGGAGTTCTCAGACGATATGTTCAGATACGCGAGACAATTCGGGACTGCCGATACAGTGGTGATAGCGGCTCCTTATTGGGATATGTCTTTTCCCGCGATGGTCAAAGCATACGTGGAGGCAATAATGGTACAGGGCTTGACTTTCCATTATACGGAGGAAGGGATCCCTCAAGGTTTGACTAATATAAAGAAGGTGATATATGTCACTACTGCCGGAGGACCTATAGGCGATTACAATATGGGATTTGATTATATAAAAGCGTTGTTCGGCACTTTCTATAACGTTACTGATGTGACCTGCCATAAGGCGGAGATGCTGGACGTGATAGGGATGGACGTGGAATCCATACTGCAGGAGGCCAGAGACGAGATCGATGAGGTCTATGGAGAAAAACGATGAGAAACGTGGATGTCAGTCTGATAAGGGACAAGATAGCTCAGCTTTGTATCGAGGCCAATCACTATTTGGATGGAGATCTCAAGGCGTGCCTGTCGAAGAAACTTGAAGAGGAAACGTGGCCTGTGGCCAAAGATGTGCTGACAAGTATAGAGAAGAACATAGCCATAGCGGAGGAGGGCGTTTTTCCGCTGTGTCAGGATACGGGGATGGCGTGTGTGTTCCTTGAGATAGGGCAGGACGTCCATCTTACGGGAGGTTCGCTGAAGGAGGCTGTCGATGAAGGCGTGCGCCGGGGATACGGTGACGGATTCCTGAGGAAATCCATAGTGGCCGATCCGTTGAGGCGAGTGAACACCGGGGACAATACCCCTGCATATATCAACACGGAAATCGTCGACGGAGACAGGATAAAGATCATCGTTGCCCCGAAGGGATTCGGGTCGGAGAATATGAGCAGGATAAAGATGCTGCCTCCGTCGGCAGGAGAGGAAGGCGTGAAGGATTTTGTCGTGGAGACATGCGAGATGGCAGGCGCTAATCCATGTCCGCCCATAGTCGTTGGAGTTGGCATAGGCGGAACCTTCGACAAGGCGGCGCTGATGGCGAAGAAAGCGCTGTTGATACCAGTCGGCAGGGAAAACAGCGACGAATATTATGGACGGATGGAGCAGGAGCTGCTGAAGCGGATAAATGGGCTGGGAATAGGTCCTCAGGGATTCGGAGGCAGGACAACGGCACTTTCGGTTAAGATAATATCGGCTCCGACACATATAGCAGGACTGCCTGTGGCCGTCAACATAAACTGCCATGTCAGCCGCCACATGGAAGCGGTACTGTAGCAGAGAGGAGAGTCTATGGAATACAGACTGACAGAGCCTTTTACAAAGGATAAGCTGAAGGATTACAGAGCCGGGGACAGAGTGCTGATAACGGGAACGGTATACACGGCAAGAGACGCGGCTCATAAAAGGATAACGGAGATGCTGATGAGGGGAGAAAATCCCCCGTTTGAAATAGAAAATTCCATCGTGTATTATGTGGGACCGACACCTGCAAAACCGGGAATGGCCATAGGCTCAGCAGGTCCAACTACCAGTTACAGGATGGATGCTTATGCGCCGAAGCTTTTGGACCTGGGGCAGCTGGCAATGATAGGGAAGGGACAGCGATCGGATGAGGTACGCGATGCTGTGGTCAGGAACGGAGCTGTATACTTTGCGGCCATAGGAGGCGCGGCGGCACTGATGGCAAAGCGGATAAAGAGCGCGGAGGTGATAGCCTTTGACGACCTGGGAGCAGAAGCCGTGAGAAAGCTGTTTGTGGAAGAGTTTCCTGTCACGGTGGTGCTGGACAGCAGGGGAGGAGACCTCTACGCGGAAGGCAGAGCAGAATATTTGAAATCCGTCGCCAAATAGTGTATTATTAATGGAGCTGCGCAGCGGGACGGCAGTAAGCTGCCTTCAGCGCGGTGAAACGATATTCGAAAGGAAATGTGTGAGATGGGAATAGGAACAAAATGCGTACAGGATGGATATCGCCCGGGAAACGGGGAACCCAGACAGGTACCGATAGTACAGAGTACGACTTTTAAATACGATACGAGCGAATACATGGGCAGGCTGTTCGACCTGGAGGAAGCAGGGTATTTTTATACGAGACTCCAGAATCCGACCAATGACCACGTGGCGGCAAAGATAGCTTCTCTGGAGGGAGGAAGCGCGGCAATGCTGACATCGTCGGGACAGGCGGCCAATTTTTACGCCGTATTCAATATAGCGTCATGCGGCGATCATGTAGTGGCTTCGTCGGCTCTCTACGGCGGTACATATAATCTGTTCGCTGTGACTATGAAGCGGATGGGGATAGAATTCACATTTGTTTCTCCTCATGCCAGTGAAGACGAGTTGGAAGCGGCATTCAGGCCAAATACCAAGGCGGTGTTCGGGGAGACGGTAGCCAATCCGGCTCTGGTGGTGCTTGATATCGAAAAGTTCGCTGATGTGGCTCACAGACACGGAGTCCCGCTCATCATCGATAATACATTCGCGACACCTGTCCACTGCAGGCCTTTTGAGTTTGGCGCCGACATCGTGACCCATTCCACGACTAAGTATATGGATGGTCACGGAGCCGGGGTAGGAGGATGTATCGTGGATTCGGGAAAGTTCGACTGGACAAAGTATCCTGAAAGGTTTCCTGGATTGTGCGAGCCTGACGAGAGTTATCACGGCATCACATATACGGAGAAATTCGGTCTGGGTGGAGCGTTTATTACCAAGGCGACGGCACAGTTGATGAGGGATTTTGGATCCATACAGTCGCCGCAGAACGCGTTTTATCTCAACCTGGGATTGGAAAGTCTCCATGTCAGGATGAAAAGACACGCCGAGAATGGTCTGGCGGTAGCAAGATATCTTAGAGATCACGAAAAGATAGCCTGGGTCAAATACTGTGGCCTGGAGGGGGATGAAGACTATCAGCTGGCACAGAAGTATCTGCCTGACGGTTCGTGCGGTGTCGTCAGCTTCGGAGTCAAAGGCGGGCGAAAAGCGGCCGAGGCATTTATGTGCAGATTGAAGATAGCGGCTATCGAGACTCATGTGGCTGATGCCAGATCATGTTGTCTTCATCCGGCCAGCTCTACTCATCGCCAGATGAACGATCAGGAACTGGCAGCTGCAGGAGTTGCTCCTGATCTGGTGCGATTCTCATGCGGACTGGAAGATGCTGAGGATCTGATAGCTGACATAGCTCAGGCATTGAAATAGATAAACATGAAAGAAGGATACAGAATTATGCCCTTGATAATACCAAATGAGCTGCCGGCGGCGGAAGCCCTGCAGAGCGAGAATATATTCACCATGAACAGAGGCCGGGCTGTCACACAGGATATAAGGCCTCTTAAGATAGTTATCGTCAACCTGATGCCGACGAAGATCGCGACGGAGACTCAGCTGGCCAGAGCCCTTTCCAATACGTCGCTGCAGGTGGAAATGACACTGGTCACTATGGATTCCCACGAGTCCACACACATATCTCAGGAACACCTGGATTCTTTTTACAAGACCATAGACGAGATAAAGGACGAATACTTCGACGGGATGATCCTTACAGGCGCTCCGGTAGAGCAGATGCCTTACGAGGAAGTAGACTATTGGAACGAGCTGTGCGAGATATTTGAGTTCGCCAAGACTCACGTGTACAGCAACATGTTCATATGTTGGGGAGCCCAGGCCAGTCTCTATTACCATTACGGGATAGATAAACATTTGTTAGAAAAAAAGGTCTTCGGTGTTTTTGAACACAAGGTGGTAAGACCTCATAATCCGCTGGTGAGGGGGTTTGACGAGACGTTCTACGCTCCTCATTCCAGGCATACGGAGGTGCTCAGATCCGATATAGAAGCCTGCGACAAGCTGCGGATACTGGCTGATTCTCCTGAAGTAGGACCACACATCATATCTACGGAAAACGGACGGCAGATATTCGTCCTGGGACATCAGGAGTATGACAAAGGTACCCTGGCGGGAGAATATTTCAGAGACGTGAAGAAGGGACTGGATATACAGGTTCCGAAGAACTACTTCAAGGACGATGACCCGGAGGGGGAGATCATGTTCAGATGGCGCGCCCACGCCAGCCTGCTGTTCTCCAACTGGCTCAATTACTACGTCTATCAGAATACTCCTTACGACTTGGAAGAACTGAAGAAGCATCATCAGGACTGAATACGGGAGTTAGGATATTTATATGTATGAGAATCGAGGAGGAGATATCATGATCGATCAACGCCTGCTGAGACATCTTTCCAAGAAGTATCCCAATATAAAGGCTGCTACGGAAGAAATAGTCAACCTGAGCGCTATATTGGCTCTTCCGAAAGGAACGGAATACTTTCTCAGCGATCTTCACGGAGAGCACGAAGCTTTCATACACATGCTCAAGAGCGCGTCGGGAGTCATAAGGTCGAAGATCGAGGAATTCTTCGGCCCAGAACTCACCAGAGATGAACGGGATGAGCTGGCTGCCCTCATTTACAACGCTGAAGCGGAGATAAAAAGGCGTAAGAGGAGTGGGGAAGATTTTGAAAAATGGTGTAAGGTGTCCATATTCAGGCTGGTGGTGATATGCAAGTCGGTGACCAACAAGTACACCAGGTCAAAGGTCAGAAAGCGCCTTCCTAAGGAGTACGCCTATATCATAGACGAGCTGCTCCACAACTCCGATGATGAGAACAAGGGAAATTACTACGGACAGATAATAGCCACCATCGTGGAGTGCGGCATAGCCGAGGATTTTATCATTGCCTTCACAGATGTCATAAGCTCCCTGGCTGTAGACAAGCTCCACATCATAGGCGATATATGGGATAGAGGAGCGCATCCTGACGCCATCATGGACTTTCTCATGGGTCATCACGACGTGGATTTCCAGTGGGGAAACCATGACATCGTATGGATGGGCGCCGCTACCGGAAACTGGGCGTGCATCACCAATGTGCTGAGAATGAACATAAGTTACAATAATTTCGACATGCTGGAAATAGGCTATGGTATCAACCTCAGGCCGTTGGCTGTCATGGCGGAAAAGGTATACGGAGATGACCCTTGTCAGTATTTCATGCCTAAGAGGCTGGACGAGAATAAGTTCGACCCTATCGACGACAGACTGGCGGCTAAGATGAACAAAGCCATATCGATATGTCAGTTCAAGGTGGAAGGACAGCGGATAATGGCTCATCCGGAATATGGTCTGGAAAACAGGCTGCTGCTGGACAAGATAGACTTCGAGAAGGGGACGGTCCGACTCAGAGACGGAGAATTCCCGCTGAGAGACACTAATTTCCCTACGATAGATCCGGAAAACCCTTACGAGCTCACAGAAGATGAAAGAAACATGCTCAACGCTCTTGAAGCATCGTTTTTGCAGAGTGAAAAGCTGCAGGCACATATAAGATTCATATACAGCCACGGAGCTCTTTATACTATATGCAACGGCAATCTCATGTATCACGGGTGTATCCCGATGGATGAGGAAGGCAATTTCGAAAAGTGTACGGTCAACGGCATTACCGCGTCGGGGAAGGAATATATGGATTATTTGGATTCTCAGGTAAGAAAAGCTTATTTCGAGCCTGACGAATCGGAAGAGACGGGCAGGTCGGGAGATCTGATGTGGTATCTGTGGCTCAGCAGCAAGTCGCCTCTTTTCGGAAAGGATCAGATGACCACTTTCGAGCGATGTTTCGTGGCTGATAAGGCAACTCACAAAGAGCATACAGTTCCTTATTATAAATTGATAAACCGCAAGGAGATATGCGAGAAAATATTGCTCGAGTTCGGTCTGGACCCCAAGGATTCCATAATACTCAACGGGCACGTTCCTGTTAAGATAAAGGACGGAGAGAGCCCTGTCAAAGGAGAAGGGAAGCTCATCGTCATCGACGGAGGCATGTCAAAAGCTTATCAAAAACAGACGGGTATCGCAGGATACACGTTCATATTCAACTCCAGGTTCATGGCGCTGGCGGAGCACAAGCCTTACAGCCCGCTGAAAAAGGACGGTACACAGGAATTCCACACTCCTGTCATCAGAACGGTGAAGACGCTGGAAAAGAGGATGCTGATAAAGGATACCGACATCGGCGAGGAGCTGCAAAAGGAGGCGGATGAGCTTAAAGCACTGGTCAGAGCTTACAGAACGGGGCGTCTGAAAGAAATGTAAATATTCACGCATTTTTAACAAAGGAATAAAGTTGTTGTAGCTGAAGTACAAATAAAGGGAATGCTTGTAAATGGCGTAAATGTGGGGATTTAGCTAAAAAACAACTTGAAATACCCATGAAAAAATGGTTTAATGGGTATGTAGATTGTTACAAACATAACGACTTGCTGAGGCGCCAAACCACGGCAAGGTTATATTAAAAACGTTATTAGTAATTAAGGAGGCATGTACATGAACTTTCAACTGACGAAGGAGCAAGAATTCGTAAGAAAAATGGTAAGAGAGTTTGCCGAAACCGAAGTTGAACCTTTGGCAGCAGATATCGACAAGGAACACAGATTCCCTGTTGAGACTGTGGAAAAAATGGCAAAATACGGTCTTTTAGGAGTACCATTCCCGACCGAGTACGGCGGGGCAGGTGGAGACCATATCTCATATGCCATCACCGTTGAGGAACTTTCAAGAGTCTGTGCGTCGACAGGCGTTATCTGCTCGGCACATACTTCCCTCTGTTGCTGGCCTATTTTCAACTGGGGTAATGAAGAGCAGAAGAGAAAGTATCTCCCTGATCTGCTTTCAGGAAAGAAGCTGGGAGCGTTCGGTCTGACCGAGCCAAATGCAGGAACCGACGCGTCGGGACAGCAGACGAGAGCTGAGGATATGGGCGATCACTGGCTCATCAACGGATCGAAGGTGTTCATCACCAACGGCGGATATGCCGATGTATTCGTAGTAATGGCCATGACTGACAAATCAAAAGGAAATCACGGAATAAGCGCTTTCATCGTTGAAAAGGGAGATGAAGGCTTCTCCATAGGTAAGACTGAAGATAAGATGGGTATCTGCGCATCTTCAACTACAGAGCTGGTATTCCAGAACTGCAAGATTCCTAAGGACAGACTTCTGGCGGATATAGGACAGGGATTCAAGGTTGCCATGTCCACGCTGGACGGAGGACGTATCGGTATCGCGTCTCAGGCTCTCGGTATCGCTCAGGGCGCTCTCGATGTAACGGTTGAATACATGAAGGCCAGAAAGCAGTTCGGCATGAAGCTTTCCCAGATGGAAGCTCTGAGATTCACTGTAGCTGAGCTCGCTACACAGATCGAGGCCGCAAGACTTCTTGTTTACAAGGCTGCCAACATGAAGGATAAGCACCTTGCATACGGCCCTAACGCTGCTATGGCTAAGCTGTTCGCGGCAGAGACTGCAATGCACGTTACTACCAAGTGCGTACAGCTCCACGGCGGATACGGCTACACTAAGGATTATCCGGTAGAGAGAATGATGAGAGATGCCAAGATCACTGAGATCTACGAAGGTACTTCGGAAGTTCAGAAGATGGTTATCGCTGCATCGGTTCTCGGTAAATAGGAATTAAGGAGGAGAATATAACATGGCATTTAATATTATCGTATGTGCAAAACAGGTTCCTGATACGAATGTTATAAAGATCAACCCTAAGACTGGAACTCTGATCAGAGACGGAGTACCAAGTATCCTGAACCACGATGACGCTAACGCTTTGGAAGAAGCATTGATGATAAAGGATAAGTTCGATGATGTTCACATAACGGTCATCACGATGGGACCTCCACAGGCCAGCGATCTGCTGTTTGAGTGTATCGCCAAGGGCGCTGATGAAGGTATCCTGGTTTCCGACAGAGCAGTAGGCGGATCCGACACATGGGCCACTTCCAACACGCTGGAAGCAGCGGTAAGAAAGTGGGTAAAGGAAAACGGAGATTACGACCTTATCTTCACCGGAAGACAGGCTATCGACGGAGACACCGCTCAGGTAGGACCGCAGCTGGCTGAGAAGCTGGGACTCCCTCAGGTTTCTTATGTAGAAGAGTTTGAGATTTCCGATGACAGAAAGTCCGTAACAGTGAAGAGACAGCTGGAGGACGGATATGAGCTGATCGAAGTGCAGCTGCCTTGCCTCCTCACGACCATCAAGGAGCTCAATACTCCTAGATACATGAAGATCGCGGGAATCTACGGCGACAAGGATATCAAGACCTGGAACGCTAGAGATATCGAAGTAGACCTCACTAAGGTAGGCCTTGAAGCTTCTCCTACTAACGTATTCAGATCATTTACGCCTGCTCCGAAAGAACCAGGAATCAAGATCAAGGGAGATTCGGAGAAAGAACTTGCTAAGAATTTACTTATCAACCTTAAGGGTAAGCACGTGATCTAAGTTAAGGAGGAGGAAATATAAATGGCTATTAATATCATAAAAGAAAAATGTATCGGTTGCGGACAATGCTTCAGCGTATGTCCGGCAGATGCGTTTGAGTTCGAACCGTATGACGGTAATAAACTTGGAAAAGTCGCTAAGATCAACGCCAAGTGTACATTCTGTAATCAGTGCCTGACAGCTTGTAAGTTCGGTGCTATCGAAGAAAAGAAGATCGAAGTCCAGGCTGACCTGGGAGATTACAAGCACGTATGGGTATATGCAGAGCAGAGAAACGGCAAGCTGATGAACGTTGCTCTGGAGCTGATCGGTGAAGGCTACAGACTGGCAAAGGAAATCAGCGATGATACTGAAGTTTGCGCAGTTCTCATCGGTGCTGAAGAAGACATCGCGCCTCTGGCCAACGAGTGCTTCGAATACGGTGCTGAGAAGGTTTACAAGATCGCCAGCCCGCTGCTGAAGAACTATACTACGGACGGCTATACTTTCGCAATGAAAGAGGCTATCGATCAGTATAAGCCGGAAATCATCCTGTACGGCGCTACTCACATCGGAAGAGACTTCGCCCCAAGGATCGCAGCAAGATGCAACACTGGTCTGACTGCTGACTGTACGAGACTGGACGTAAGAGTATCAAGCTACATAGATTACGCAAAGAAGAATACTACTCTCGATACTTCTACGCTGGACCCTAACGATACATCCACAGGGATCAAGCAGACTCGACCTGCTTTCGGCGGAAACCTGATGGCTACCATCATCTGCCCAAGAACGAGACCGCAGATGTCCACAGTAAGACCTGGCGTTATGCAGAAGAGAGAGCCTGTTAAGGGCGCTACCGGCGAGATCGTGGAAGTGAAGACTGCTGTAAGCGCAGATGATATCCATATCACGCTGAAGGACGTCGTTAAGTCCGCTAAGGAACTGGTATCCCTTACTGACGCCGACATCATCTGCTCCGGCGGAAGAGGACTGGGAGACGCTTCCGGTTTCGAACTGATCAAGAAGTTCGCTGACAAGGTAGGCGGAGTCGTAGGTTCATCCAGAGCGGCTGTAGACGCTGGCTGGATCGATCATTCCCACCAGGTTGGACAGACAGGTACTACCGTTAAGCCTAAGATCTACTTCGCTTGCGGTATCTCCGGTGCTATCCAGCATCTGGCAGGAATGCAGACATCCGACATCATCGTTGCCATCAACAAGGATCCGGATGCCCCTATCTTCGAAGTTGCTGACTATGGTATCGTAGGAGACCTCTACAAGGTAATTCCTGAGATCATCGATGAGTGGGACAACGCTGAAGAGCTTTACGACGCATCGACTAAATAAGATAAGATCATGCAGATCAAAAGGGTTGGCTGAATACGGCCGACCCTTTTTTATATGATGAACATGCTGTCAGTCTGTGGTGAAAGTCCACAAAGGACGTAGTTGCCGACGAACCGGAAAGCGATTCTCAAGGTTCATATCGCGAGGTATGGGCGAGAAGAAAGGATAATAAAATCGTAGCCTGACGATGAAGGCCTGACGAACTTATACCCTAAAAGGCACAGGTCCCGAGAGATCTCATGAGCGACGATAGGGGAATGCATACAGTGACGAAATGGATTGAGAGAAAGCTGGGGTTAAAAGTAAACGCCGAAAAGACTAAGGTCATGAAGCCAAGCAGGCTCAAATACCTTGGATTCGGATTTTGGAAAGATAAGGACGAGTGAAAGGCAAGACCTCTGAGAACGCGCATGAGAATCGTCATCTGGAAGCAATGGAAGAAAGGCAGCAAGAGGTACTGGGGACTCCGAAAGCTTGGATGCCTGAATGGATGGTGAAACAGTCGGTAGGCTTTGGAGACCACTATCAGGCGGTCGTTAAAACAACAGGACTGCATTACATAAGCAAAAAAATCGTCGTAAGGCGAGGACTTCTCATATGTCTGTGGAACGGCCCAGATGCCAAAAATGACTAATATAAACGGATAATAGGCATAAATCGAGGGTTCGCGGCTTCTTGCCAAGGACTGATATGCCAATAAGTGATTGAAACAGATATGGAATTGGCATAGAAGCAGTTATTATCTGCTTGAAAGTTGCCAAGAAAGCCGGAAAAATATAGAGGATATGGCATATTGACACGGCCTGAAGCTGCGGTATGGTATGTTTTATGCCTATTGCCGGGGAAAAATGCCGATATTAGGCATTTCGTTTTGCGATGGAACGAAGAGCTATTACTGCGTTGACAGCGATGCCGGAGCTATGAAGGATCTGGTGGAAATGCTGACTCACGCCAAGGAAATCATGGAATGCCTTCCGGAAAGAAGCGTTGAAGACTGGGAGCAGGATGGTCGGAATGGAAAAGACCGGGACAGAGATGAGAAAAAGGAGAATTTTCACTGGGCCTGAGGCTCGGGAAGGTAAGGCTCGATCTTTTTCCACGGCAGACCTACCACGTTGTCGTAGTCGCCGTCGATGTGATCGATATATTTGGAGAAAGTCCCCTGGATGGCATAGCCGCCGGCTTTGTCGTAGGGTTCGTCAGTTTTGACGTATGAGCGGAGCTCGCTGTCGCTGTAATCTTTAAAATAGACGGAAGTCACTTCGTGCAGACATTTCTTTGAGATGATGATATCGCCGGATTTTTCCAGCAGGCAGACGCCGGTGATGACGCGGTGACTTCTGTTCTTCATTTTCTTCAGGGTCTCGAAGGCTTCTTTCTGGCTCGAAGGCTTTCCCGTTATGCGGCCGTCGAAGACTACTACCGTGTCAGCGGCGATGATGAGACAGTCCGCGGGCTGTCCGCAGATCGCGGGATCCATGCTCATAGCTGTGTGAAAGGCTTTTTTTAACGCAAGATACATCGTAGATGATTCAGGTTTCATGGCGAAGGGGAGTGCTTCGTCGATATGGGCCGGGACGACACGAGGCTGGAATCCGTGGTTTATGAACATTTCTATGCGGCGCGGTGATGATGACGCCAATATTATCTCTTTCATGGTCTTTACCTCCGAAATAGATGATAGATCCATTATAGCATATCCGATAGAAGGAGTTACTGCGTATTTCATCCAAAACCATACTGTCGTTTTCTCAAGCTCCGATCCTGCGTACAGATCTTTATGATGGCGCAGACGGTTTCTAAAAATATTTTCTATCTATTTCCTTAAACATGGCAAAATGGTATAATTATCGTAACTTAAATGTTACAGTGTAGCTTTAAAGATACACATGTAAGAACCGTTGAAATCTAAGGGATTTCAAGGAAATTGGGTGAATGTAGCCTCAAGAATACACTTTAGCGATATAAAAATATACTGAAATTACAGGTAAATGGCTAATTTTCAAGCTTTTTTGAAAATTTTCGAAATGGCACACAATTTGCATTAGAATAGTGTATCAATCGTTATTGTCATTGTATCGAAAGGAGTGTGTTATGGAAGGAACATATGGAATGCTAAGTTTACTTCCGGTAATCGTGGTCATCGTAACGGCGATAATCACGAAGAGGGCGGTAGAACCGCTCATCCTGGGAACTCTGGTAGGCTATTTTATAATAGCGAAGGAAGGCTTCGTAGTCGCCTATCTGGATTCCCTGTATACTGAGCTTGGAGAATCGGCGTACTACGTGGTTATCTTCGGACTGTTCGGTATATTCATCAGAATGCTGGATGACTCCAACGCTGTATCAGGTTTCACGAAATTGGGATTGAAATTCGCCAAGACGAAGAAACGGGCAGGATTTCTCTCCTGGGTAATGGGACTCGTATTCTTTCTTGATAATTACTTCAGCGAACTGGCAGCGGGCGTATCTAACAGGGACATTGCCGACAAGAACAGGATGTCCAGAGAAATGTACGCTTTTTCAGTTAACAGTGTAGCATGTGCTATACCGGTACTGGTTCCGCTTTCTCTGTGGGGCGTATTCATGAGTGGACAGGTGGAGATGACTCTCGGACTCAATGCCGGAGAAGGTCTCGGTGAGATCGTAAGGGCTCTGCCGTTCGTATTGTTCGCATGGGTATTGCTGATATTCGTACTGCTGTATCAGTTCAGGATCATAAAGCCGTTCGGTAAGATGAAGGCTGCAGAGCTGAGAGCGGAACAGACGGGACAGGTGCTTCCTCCTGATCTGGCTGTGGAGCATGAAGAAGAAAGCGCTGAAGAGAAACCTCCTACGAGCATCTGGAACTTCCTGATCCCGATGGTTGCTATCATCGCCGTGACTTTCGTCACTCAGGAACTGATGTACGGACTGCTGGTCGGGATCGCTCTTTGCTACATCCTCTACATACCGCAGAAGCTGGTGAAAGCTACTCAGGCCTTCGATAATATCTTCAGAGGATTTGAGGATATGTTCGTGGTAACGGCTATCGTTATCAGTGCTTTTGTTCTTCAGAACTGCAACGACGAGCTGGGACTGGCACCTTACGTTGTAAACAGCGTAGTTGATATTATCAATGGAGCTACTCTCCCTGTTATCGCATTCGTGATCATGCTGATACTGGGATTCGTAACAGGAAGCTTCTGGGGAATGGCAGCAGTATGCTTCCCTATCATGCTTCCGTTGGCAGAAGCTCTCGATGCTAACATGTACCTGACCATAGGCGCGGTAATAGCCGGTGCGGCTGCCGGAAGCGCTACATGCTTCTTCGGTGATTCCGTTACACTGGCATGCAAGATATCACAGATCAGGAACAATGACTTCCTCAAGACTGGCTTACCGATGGTAGTGCCGCCTATCATAGCCACGATGATACTGTATATCATATTCGGATTGGTATTATAGAAGCAGATCTGCTAAGAAGCTGGCGAGGGGGAAGATATGGATAAGATGGATTGCGAAAAGCTTGAACGGTATTTCAATCAGATCCCGGGGCTGATGATGATAGACATGGAAGGAACTGTGTTCTATATCAACGATCAGTGCCTGAAGTATTTCCAGGCAAAGAAAGAGGAGTTTCTGGGAAAACATGTAAAAGATGTTTTCCCGGAGACCAAGATGATGGAAGGCCTCGAGAAAGACGAACCATCCATTGTATTCTACAATTCATTCCTGGGGATAGGGATATCCATGCACGTCCCTCTGTATGAAGACGGGAAGAAAGTGGGGCTGGCTGAATACGACATGGTCCAGCATTCGGAACGGTTGTACGATTTTTCCGACAGCTACAAGGAATTCCTCGATCAGGAGCTGAAGCAGCTGGCTGGCGAGCTGATGACATCGGAAGGGACCAAGTACACTATAAACAGCCTCGTGGGAACGTCTGACAAAATGAAGGAGCTGAAGGAAAAGATAATCTCGACCGCTAAGACTTCTTCAACGGTGATAATAACCGGCGAGACGGGCACCGGAAAGGAGCTGGTAGCCCATGCTATACATAATCTCAGCAGTCGGAGAAAGGAGAGATTCATCAAGGTAAACGCCTCTTCGTTCCCGGAAAGTCTCATAGAATCGGAGCTGTTCGGATACGAAGGCGGGTCGTTCACAGGAGCCAACAGGGAAGGAAAGAAAGGCAAATTCGAGCTGGCGGATAAGGGGACGCTCTTCATAGACGAGATAAACCAGATGCCGCTGTCAGTGCAGCCTAAGCTCCTGAGAGTGCTCCAGGAAAAAGAAATCGACAGGATCGGCGGAGATGAGCCGATCCCTGTCGATGTCAGGATAATCGTCGCGTCCAACGAGAATCTGGAAAAGCTGGTGGAGGAAGGAAAATTCAGACAGGATCTGTATTACAGGCTCAATGTGATAGGATTGTACATACCTCCGCTCAGAGACAGGATAGAAGACCTGGAAGGGATAGCAGGTTCCATAATAGATGAACTGAATGCTCAGCTGGGCAAATCCGTCAACGGGATAGATAAGGACGCACTGGAAATGCTGAAGCAGAAGAGATGGCAGGGGAATGTGCGGGAGCTGAGAAACAGCATAGAACGGGCGATGAATTTCGCGACCGGAAACATAATTCACAGCGAAGATTTTCAATGGGGCTGGAATGGAAGGCCTCTGAATATAAAAATGCCTGATCTGTCAGAAACGAAGGGCGACAGGCTCATAGACAGGGCCAGGGATGAAGCTGAGCGGGAAGTTATCGTCAAAGTGCTGGAGCACTTTGACAACAACAAGAGCAAAGCTGCCGAATATCTCAATATAGCCCGGCCGTCCCTGTATAAGAAGATGAAAAGATTGGGCATCGATTAGAACACCGGAGGTGAATTTATGAAGCTAACATTAAAGGAGCAGGAACGCTTGATCATGTTCAACGTGGCAGAAGTGTCCAGAAGAAGATGGAAACGAGGGATCAAGCTTAATTATATCGAAGCCATGTCCATCATATGCGATGAGGTGCTGGAGAGAGCCAGGGAAGGAAAGAGTACGATATCAGACCTCATTGAAGTGGGTTCGAAGATAATTACCGAGGAAGACGTCATGGAGGGAACTCCGGCACTTGTACCTATAATACAGCTGGAGGTAATGCTCCCGGACGGAAACAAGCTGGTATCGATACAGGATCCTATAAGACTTGAAACACGGGAAGAAGCGGTTCCGATGTCAGAGCTGATAACGATGAATTATTAAGGAGGGCGTCATGAAATATCAAATTGGAGAGATAATATTCGCCGATGACCCCATCGTGGTAAATGAGGGCCTGCCGACCATAGACCTGATCGTCAGCAATTCGGGAGACAGGACCATACAGGTATGCTCTCATTATCACTTTTTTGAAGCCAATACGGCGTTGAGATTCGACAGGGAAAAGGCCTTTGGCTACAGGCTGGATATTCCGGCTGGCACGGCTATAAGGTTCGAGCCGGGCGAGGAGAGGAAGGTAACGCTGGTGCCGTATAAGGGAAAGGAAAATCTTTACGGGTTCATGGGGGCGACGATGGGCAATGTCCACGACCCTGAAGTGAAAAAAGCAGCCATTGAAAAGATGAACGCGATATTAAAGGAGTGTGAATGATATGGCAGTAAAGTTATCCAGACAGGAATATTGTGATATGTTCGGACCTACGGTCGGCGATAAGATACATCTCGCAGATACCGGCCTTATTGCGGAGATAGAAAAGGATTACGCGGCAGACTGCTACGGGGATGAAGTGCTTTTCGGCGGAGGAAAGACAGACAGAGACGGAATGGGAAATATGTCGGGCAAGACTACAGAGGACGGCGTGCTTGATGTCTGCGTGACCAACGCTATAATCATAGACCCTATGGTAGGAGTGGTGAAAGGCGATATCGGCATCAAGGATGGTGTCATCGTAGGAATAGGAAAGGCGGGGAACCCCGATACCATGAACATAACGCCGGGGCTCATCATCGGATGCGCTACGGAAGTAGTATCGGCAGAAGGTCTGATGGTAACGCCAGGAGGAATAGATGTGCACGTTCACTTCGAATCTCCCGCACAGGCATGGGAAGCTATGAGCAACGGCCTGACCACCATGCTGGGCGGCGGCTCGGGAGCCAAGACGACCAGTGTCGAGACACCGGGGCCGGAGCACCTGCTGATGATGATAGAAGCTCACGAAGAGCTGCCCGTTAACGCAGGCTTCCTGGGAAGAGGGAACTCAAGCCTTCCGGAAGCCATAGAAGAACAGGCGCTCAACGGGGCCATAGGAATGAAGATACATGAGGATTTCGGAGCGACACCTGCAGTCATCAAGTGTTGCCTCGATGTAGCCGACAAGTACGATTTCCAGGTGCAGATACATACGGATACTCTCAATGAAGGAGGGTTCGTAGAGACGACTATAGACTCCTTCGGCGGCAGGACCATACACACTTACCATTCGGAAGGAGCCGGTGGCGGCCATGCTCCGGATATCATGAGAGTAGTGGGAGAGCCTAACGTAATACCATCGTCAACCAATTGCACCAACCCATATACGGTGAATACCGTGGCAGAGCATCTGGACATGATAATGGCGGTGCATCATCTCAACCCTAAGGTACCTGAAGATGTGGCTTTTGCCGATTCCAGAGTAAGAGGAGAAACAATAGCTGCCGAGGACGTGCTTCATGATATGGGCGCTATTTCCATTCATGGTTCCGACTCCCAGGGAATGGGAAGAGTTGGAGAGACCATACTGAGGACGTGGCAGATGGCTGCTAAGATGAAGAAGCAGAGAGGCCCACTTCCGGAGGAAACGGGCGATAATGACAACGAGAGGATACTTCGCTATATGGCCAAGTATACTATCAACGCGGCAAAAGTGTTTGGTATAGACGAATATGTAGGTTCGCTGCTTCCGGGCAGACTGGCTGATTTCTGCGTTTGGGATCCGGCCTTCTTCGGCGCCAAGCCTTGGCTGGTATTCAAATGTGGACAGGTGGCCTACTCATCATCAGGTGATGTGAACGCGGCTATAGAAGTAGCGCAGCCTATGATCTACAGGAAACAGTATGCGTCATGCGGGAGCGCTCTCAACAGGTACAGCAAGATATTCGTGACACAGGCAGCTATAGACGCAGGTCTGGGCGACAAGGTGCCTAATTCCAAACATAAACTGCTTCCTGTGAAGAATACGAGAAACCTGAGAAAATCGGACATGGTAAGAAACAGCTATTGTCCTGATGTGAGAATAGATCCGGAGACTTACAAAGTCTATATCGACGGCGAGTATATAACTTGCGATCCGGAAGAGGTAGTATGCCTCAACCACAAGTATTTCTTCAGATAGATGACCGGGAGGGAACATGATCATTGAGAAAATCATCGGCAGTATAGCTGATTTCCAACACGAGGGACTCGAGACAGATAAAGTGTTGCTGGATCATCACGACATGGAAAGATCCCATCAGAAGATGATCAGCGAAGGCGGAGAAAAATTAGCCGTATCCCTGGATCACGGAGAAAAGCTGTTCCGCGGCGCGGTGCTTTACAAAGACGAGAAGAAGATGATAGTTGTCGATATGATACCGGAGGATGCCTTGGAAATACGGCCGGAGGGAAACCGGCAATGGGCGAAGGCAGCCTTCAATATAGGGAATATGCATCAGCCGGCATACATATACGATGATTGCATAGTGATCCCCTATGACGCGATCATGGAGAATCTCCTTAATTCCATAGGTGTGGCCTTTACACGATGTGAGCGGAAGCTGGACGGAGAGAAAGCGACTCACGTCGTGGGAGGTCAACATCACCATCACCACCATCATCACCACGATGACTGAGACCAGGAGTGTGCCATGATGAATGATAAGCAGTTGTTTTATCTGATGCAGATAGCCGGAGGGACATTTCCCTCCGGCGGTTTCAGCCAGTCCTGGGGCCTTGAGACTTATGTAGCCAATGGGAAAGTTTCCGATGAGGCGAGTTTCAAAAGGTTCATGGAAACGTATCTGGAGAGCACTGTAGCTAAATGTGAAGGGCCTGTGATGTGTCAGGCGTACAGACTGGCGACAGATGGAGACAACAGGAAAATAGAAGAACTGGAAGATCTGAGTCGTGCCGTCAAGGTGACCAAGGAAGGCAGAGAGTCCAGCCTGAGGATGGGCAAGGCATTCATGAGGATAATGGCGGATATAACGGACGATGAGAAACTGACAGAGATAAAGGACATGTGCGGACCGGAGGGGATAACATATCCTGTGATATATGGTCTGGTATGCGGAAGGCTGGGTCTGGACATAGGTGAATCTATGAAGGCGTTCGTGTTCAGCACGGTCAATGCGTTGGTCCAGAGCGCGGTCAAGCTGGTCCCGCTGGGGAACAAGCAGGCGCAGCGGATATTGCTGGAGCTTCATCCATTGATGGAAGCGACAGTGGAAGCCGGGATGGAGACACCTCTGGAAGATATCTCAAACTTCTGTCCCGGGCTGGATATCGCCGGGATACTGCATGAGTATCTGACTACGAGGCTGTACATGTCGTAAACAGTGGAGGATATAGTATGAGAAGGCCTGTAAAGATAGGCGTCGGAGGACCGGTGGGCTCCGGAAAGACGGCGCTGATAGAGAAGTTATGCAAAAATTTGAGAGACGAATATCAGATAGCAGTCGTGACCAATGACATATTTACAAAGGAGGACGCTCGCATCCTGACAGCGGCGGAAGCACTGCCGGAAGAGAGGATAATAGGTGTGGAGACGGGAGGCTGTCCTCATACTGCCGTCAGAGAAGACATTTCCATGAACCTGGACGCCATAGATGTGCTTCTGGACAGATTTGATGATCTGGATATAATATTCGTGGAGAGCGGAGGGGACAACCTGGCAGCCACATTCAGTCCCGAGCTGGTGGATGGCCTCATCTTCGTCATAGACGTGGGAGAAGGGGAGAAGATCCCGAGGAAAGGTGGTCCCGGTATAACTAAGTCCGATCTGCTGGTGATAAACAAAATAGACATAGCGCCGTATGTCCATAGTGATCTGGGGGTCATGGACAGAGACACTAAGGTCCAGAGAGGAGATAAGCCTTATGTGTTCACTAATCTTTTCGACGGCACCGGCCTGGATGAAGTGATAAGATGGGTGAAGGAAGACATGTTGTTTGAGGAATAGGAAGTTGGATATGAAGAAGACGACCGGAGAATTATCTCTCCTGTTCAGAAAGAAAAAGAACGGGCAGACTTATCTTGCGGAGCAGTACTATAAGTTGCCGCTGCAGGTCATGAGAGCTCATTACCAGGACAGTGACGGGACGGCATTCATATATCTTCTGAATCCCAGCGGAGGAGTCCTGCAGCACGACAGACTTCTGACGGAAATAACCCTGGAGGAAGGAAGCAGGGTATATGTGACGACGCCGTCCAATACGAAATTCTACAAAATGGATGAAGGCTACGCAAGGGTGGAAAACGTGATCACTGTCGGCAGAGATGCGGTGCTGGAGTATTTGCCGGAGCATAATGCGCCTTTCGCCATGTCAGAGGCTTATCAGGAAAACGAATTCCATCTTTCGGGAAGTTCAGTGCTGATAGCATCCGATATGGTAAGCGCCGGAAGAGCTACGTGCGGAGAGAAGTTCGACTACAGGCTGTACGCTTCCAGAACGAGGATATATGTGGACGGAAAGCTGAAAATATACGATTGCAGTCATATAAAGCCTGACGAAACGGACATGGAAAGGCTGGGATATATGGAAGGCCATTTGACAAACGGGACCATATATGTGTACGCCGAGAGGATAGAAGACGCCTTGCCGGAGCGGCTGAACGCCATGGAGGCTCACGGCGATGTCGTTTTCGCGGCAGGTAAGATAGATGACAGCATGATGATCGTCAGGTTCGTGGGAGGTGACATGGTGTCCCTCAAGGAGACTCTCAATGACATATGGGGGCAGATAAGACGCGATGTGCTCGGAAAGGAACCTGTGAGGATAAGGAAGTACTGATTGGAGGGGATATGATGTTCAGAGAAGTCAGGAGAAACAAAAAACAGATACTAACGGCAGAGCAGTGTGAAGATATCCTGAGGCAGACTACGTCAGGAGTCCTGTCTGTCCTGGGTGACGACGATTACCCTTACGGCGTTCCCATGAGCTATGCTTATGATGACGGCAAACTGTATTTTCACGGAATGCCGGCGGGGCATAAGATGGATGCGTTGAAAAAGCACGACAAGGTGTCCTTCACGGTGATAGAGACGGATCATATCGTGCCGGATGAGTACACTACTTATTACAGGAGCGTGATCGTATTTGGCAGGGCGAAGATCATCGAAGACCCTGAGGAAAAAGTGGATGCGCTGCTGAAACTGGTGGACAAATATTCAGCCGATTATCGGGAAGGGAGTATGGAAGAGATAAATGGCAAACTGAAAGCTGTGTGTATATTCGTGGTAGACGCTGAACATATTTCAGGGAAGGAAGCGATAGAATTCGCAGAGGCACGGTAGCGGTGATCCCTCAATCCATGGAGACGAGGCCGTCGCGTCGGATCGGAAGTCTGATGTGACAGGCCTTTTTTTGATGCCACGGTCAGCGGGAAGGTAAAATGCGGACGGCAGCGCATTTTTTTCCATAAGCCGCGCATAATAATCGAAAGAAGAGTTTTAACTGGAAAAGAGGGATAGTTCATGGCTGATAACAGGAAAATAGAGAGTAAGGCCGACGAAGGGGAGAGGAGCGGACGCGGCAGTACAGATGATCTGCATGGTCGGGTAGCGAAAAAAGATGTGGCGAAGGCATACGAGAAGTATGCGGAACGATTCACGCCGAAACCTCGATATTTTTTCAATTCACTGAAGGCTTTCGCGACAGGCGGGATGATATGCACAGCGTCGCTGTGGCTGGAGCGGAAGTTCATGGCGGCAGGAGTACCGGAGCAGGATGCCGGTATCTGCGTAGTCATCATCCTCATCATGGCAGCTCAGCTCCTGACCGGACTGGGATGGTTCGATACTGTCGGCAAGCATGTGGGAGCTGGTGTCATCGTACCCATTACCGGTTTTGCCAATTCCATGGTGGCGCCTGCGCTGGAATATAAAAAGGAAGGTATCGTTCTGGGGGTAGGAGCAAAACTCTTCTCTCTGTCAGGGCCTGTGCTTGTTTCCGGTATAGCGTTGTCTACAGCCATTGGTCTCATTTATTGGGCTGTGGGCGTGATATGGTAGGGGGGCGGCGATGACAGAGAGAAAAAGGAAGAAGCGGACACAAACGCTGATATTCAGGAACAGACCGTATGTGGTAAGCTCCTATTCCCTGGGCGGGAAGAAGGAAGGGGAAGGGCCGCTGGCGGGGTGGTTCGACTGCTGCCTTTCTGACGATACCTTCGGAGAGAAGACATGGGAAAAGGCGGAAAGCAAAATGTTGAAAACGGCCATGACTGAGGTGATGGCCAGGGCAGGCAGGGAGAGGGAGGAGGTAGGAGCCATGCTCAGCGGCGATCTTCTCAATCAGCTGATGTCATCGTCCTTTATGGCCAGGGACATGCATATCCCGTTCCTTGGCATGTACGGAGCCTGCTCCACCATGACGGAGTCGCTGATGTTGGGCTCTGTGCTGGTGGATGGAGGATACAGCGATAACGTCATCATAGGTGCTTCCAGTCATTACTGTACAGCGGAAAGACAGTTCAGGATGCCGCTGGAGCATGGCAACCAGAGACCTCCGTCAGCCCAGTGGACAGCCACGGCAGCGGGAGCCATGCTGCTTTCCATGGAGGATGAAGGAGAGAAGATGGAGGTCGATGAGAACGGTGATGTGAAGCAGCTAAGGAAGGTGAGAGTGGAGAGCGGGACAATAGGCAAGGTGATAGATGCCGGAGTCAAGGATGCGAATCAGATGGGGAGCGCCATGGCGCCCGCTGCCGTGGATACCCTTCTCAATCATTTGCAGGATACGGAAAGGACACCGGACTATTATGACGCTATACTTACCGGAGATCTGGGGTTCATAGGAAGAGATATCGTCACTGATCTTCTGACAGACGCAGGTATATCGGCGGAGGTATTGGAGAGAGTGTACGATGATTGTGGCGTCATGATATATGGGAAGCGGCAGGATGTCCACAGTGGAGGGAGCGGCTGTGGATGCTCAGCATCAGTCTTTGCCGGATACGTGTTCAAGAGAATGGTCAGAGGCGAGCTGAAGCGGGTGCTTCTGATATCTACAGGGGCTATGTTATCTACCATAAGCCCGTTCCAGGGCGAATCCATACCGGGGATAGCGCATGCTATTTCCATGGAAGCGGAATGATTTGCGGAGGTAAATGATGGAGTATATATATGCATTTTTGACAGGCGGTGCCATATGTGTCGCAGGACAGATATTGATGGATGCCACTAAGCTGACAGCTCCCCGGGTGCTGGTGCTTCTGGTGAGCGCCGGAGCTGTACTGCAGGCATTAGGCCTGTATGAGCACCTGGTGGAGTTCGCCGCCACAGGAGCGAGAGTGCCGCTTCCCGGATTCGGTTACAATCTGGCAAGAGGCGCTATGGAAGGCGCGGAGCAGGGACTTCTGGAGGCTCTGACAGGGGGAGTGAAGGCCGCCGCGGGAGGGATATCAGTAGCCATAGGATGGGGATATCTGATGGCTGTCATATTCAATCCGAAGTCTGTAAGATAAATGATCTGATAAAGCCGACAAAAATAAAAGGCCCACGGCACCGGGATATCCCAGCGCCGCGGGCTCTTTCGCATTATCGTCATATCTTCTTCCATCAATTCTCCGTGGATGGCACCGTAGGATCCGTGCCGGAGTCGGAAGAAGATCCTGTTGTAGGTACTGTCGGAGCTTCAGTAGTCGGAGCTTCGGTAGTCGGAGCCGTCGTCGATTCCGGCGCTGTCGTCGAAGGTGTCAGACTGACTCTCGAATAAGTACCTTCGGTGTAGTATTCTCCTCCTGTGCTTATTACATTGTCCGGCCTGTCGCGGAAGGATTCGGTAGGGAGTCCTTCGCAGACTCTGCTCATGATGGCCGACCAGAATCTGGCCGACATGGCACTGCCGGAGGTGAGCTCTATATTGACGTCATTACCCATCCACAGAGCCATAGTGTACTGCGGCGTGAAGCCGGAGAACCAGGCGTCGTAGTTGTTGTCAGTAGTACCTGTTTTACCGCCGACAGGCTGTGAGCCGATGGCGGCACTGCTACCGATACCCTGCGTAACTACGGTGCGGAGTATGTCAGTCATTATCCATGCCACGCCTTCATCGTATACCTGTTCGCTTTCGGAAGTCTTTTCGAACAGGACTTCATCTTCCGAATTGAGGACTCTGGTGTAGCATATCGGTTCTTTGTATTCACCGCCGTTAGGGAAAACAGCGTATGCTGCTGTCAGCTCCAGCGGAGAGATACCGTTGGTCATACCTCCCAGAGCCAGAGCGGCAGGATTGAGATCGTTTACTTCCCCTTCTTCATCAACGGAGGTGATACCTACCTTTTTCAGCATCGAGACTGAGTAATCGGCACCTACTTGCTGGAATGTCTTAACGGCGCAGGTATTTACCGACTGCTGGACCGCTTTGCGGAGAGTCATCTGGCCTCGATATCCCGAGTAGGCATTCTTAGGCCACGAACTGCCGTTGAGGTTTATCGGTGAATCGTTTATTACGCTGCCGGCTGTGATGTAGTCGCCCCAGTTACTTCCGTCGCTGTTGTCCAAGGTCATGGTCCTGCCGTCCCGTTCGTACTCGTAGCTCATCTGCAGCCCCGGGCCGTACACGGCGATAGGCTTGATCGAGGAACCAGGCTGCCTGGTGCTGGTCGCTCTGTTGAAGAGCTGTTCGCCGGTCGTGCCCCGGCCTCCCATCATGGCTTTTATCTCTCCCGTAGAGTTCTCCATGATGACCGTAGCGGCCTGCGGCTGGCGGGTTCGCTGTTTGAGACTGTAGTTGTTGCTGGAGACTACATAGCTGTCTCCGCTGGCGACGAAGAAATCAGGATAGTCCTCGAAGAACTGAGCCGATATCACGGCGTTCCCGTCACCGTCGACAGTTTTGTAGCCCTGAGGGATAGAGAGGGCGCCGCTTTCTATGAAGTAGAAAATGCCGTCTTCATTGACATACATGCCCTTGAACTCTATGCTGACATCAGGTTCGCCGTTGACTTCGGTTTCGTATATGTTCAGTCTGTTACCGGCAAGTATTTTCATACTTCCGTCGCTTTCCATGGTGTACTCGCCGCTGGAGAGAACGAACTGATCTTCATCGTTGAAGTAGTGGGAATAATCGTACAGCAGCACTTCACCGCTGTCGCTGAGCAGTGCTCCGTCGCTGTTGGTCCTCACGTAAGCGACTCCGGCGAAGTTGTCAGGGTCGTCGAATTCCTCCTCGACTATGGACTGGATCCTGGAGTCGAGAGTAGTGTATATCTGAAGCCCTCCCGTATATATCATGTCCTGAGCGGTAGCCTGATCCACCCCATACTCAGAGACGATGTCGTCCGTAAGCTGTTCGACGACGTAGTCGGTGAAATAGGAGGACATGCTGTCACTGGATGAGACTCCTACCTTTATGTAATTGCGAAGGTCATCGCTCAGCCATTGGTTCATCTCATCTTCTGTTATATAGCCTTCGCGCTCCATGTTCCGAAGGACCATATCACGCCTGTCCTTGGATATATCCCCATTGTACAGGTATGTGGCCGAATCGGTACTGGCCACAGTAGGCAGGGAGGAGGTCGTGCTGCCTTCGTAATCGGCTACAATGATGGAGTAGGTGTCAGGCGACTGCGGAAGAGCAGCGAGCGCCGCGCATTCCAGTGTGTTGAGATCCTGGACATTTTTGGAAAAATATGCCTGGGATGCTGCTTGGACACCGTATGAATTGAACCCCAGATAGATGGTGTTCAGGTATGCTTCCATTATCTCTTCTTTTGTGAGGTTCTTTTCCAGCACGATGGTACAATAAGCCTCTGATATCTTTCGGTTGAGGCTCCTCTGGCTCTTTATCTCCGACAGATATACGTTTCGTGCCAGCTGCTGGGTTATGGTGCTTGTACCGCTTATCTGTCCTCCGCCGAAGATGCTGTCTCTCACGGCCCCTATCATCCTGACGAAGTTGAATCCGTTGTGAGACCAGAAATTATTGTCTTCTATAGACACGACGGCGTTTACCAGATCTTCCGGCATATCCTCATAATCGACGATAGTCCTGTTGCCGTCGGAAAAATACAGATTATCGATCTCATTGCCGTCGGCATCGTACATTACGGAACGCTGGTTCAGCATGGAATAGATGTTGTTGGTGTCTACCTCAGGCGCTGTCATGAATATGACCCCTACATAGATACCTACGCCCAGGATGAGTCCCAGGCAGATGAGGCCGGCAGCTTTGAGCCATGTGTATTTACCGCCGGATGCTTTTGCTTTCTTACTGCCGCCCTGCTTCTTTCGCGATGCGGCGGCTGTAAGACCGCCCTTTCTGCGGGTTTTGCCTGATGATTCTGACGCGGCACCGGCGTTTCTGCGGCTTCGTGTCCCGGGGCGGGAGCCGCTTCGAGACGCGTTGCCCCTGCCGGACCTTCCCGCAGCGTCCGCAGATGAGCTGCCACTTTGCTTGCGCCTGTTCTGATCGACCGTAGCCTGATCGAACTGAGCGAAAAACTCATTTATATCGTCATGTTTGTTGTTATCGTTGCGTTTATCTGACAAGATCCCTTCCTCCTAGCAATTTGAATTAATCGAAATAATTATATCATTAAAAAAATGAAAAGTAAAAGAAAATAGAAGAACTTTCACAGTACCTTGACAAAAATGATTTAATGGAATAAAATTACATAAAAGGGATTTAAAGGTTTGAAAAGAGGCGGTGATCATGGTCAGAAGGCCACTTTTTTACATAGCGGCGGCTGTTTCAGCGTCAACAGCAGTCGCATATCATATGGGGACAGGCATAGCACTGGCCTTGTCGTTGATTTTCGGGGCTTTCATCCTTATATGGCGGGATAGAGCCGGGAAGAGGAGTTCCGCAGTCGTGCTGCTGGCTGTGGCATACGTCGCGGGAACCGCTAATTTCTGTATCTACAGTGCTGTGAATGGGGGATCGGAGGTTCCGGAAGGAAGGTCTGTGCAGGTCCTGGGAAGGGTGCTGCAGGCAGAAGAGAAGCGGCAGGACGATGATACGGTGAAGATCGCTGTGACGTTGTTGGTGAAAGATGTGAACGGGAAGGCTGTCAAAGCTCGTGAGAAGATCCTGGTGAACCTGTACATAGACGATGAACGGGCGAAGGCCGGCGCAAAGGTCAATGCGGCAGGACTCGTCGCGGGGGACGAGATCAGGGTGTTTGGGACGGCGGAAGAGCCGCAGGGAAGACGCAACCCGGGATGTTTTGATTACAGACTCTATCTGAAGACTGTAGGAATAGAGCGCGTGATGCAAGCCGATAGCATGGAGGTGGCGAAAGCGTCGGGTTACGGGACGCTGACAGGGAAACTGCATGTGTTGAGAGAGGAGTTCATCTTTGGCCTTGAGCGGGAGATAGGCACAGAGACGGCGGCCATGATCGCAGGGGTGCTGTTCGGGCAGACGGAGGGGATGGATGAGGACACGCTGGAGGAGTTCCGCCGGAACGGGACTGCTCATATATTGTCGGTCAGCGGACTTCATATAGGGTTGATATACGGCATCATCTCCAGGATATGGATATGGAGGAAGGGATATCTTTACTTTGCGCTCACCATGTCGTTCTTCGGCTGTTATATGGTAATGGCTTCTTTTTCGCCTCCTGTGGTGAGAGCTGTATTTATGGTGGGCCTCCACCTGCTGGCAAAGGTGAAGAACAAACGATATGATCTGGAATCGTCGGCATATCTGGCCGGACTGTCGATGATGGCCTTCAACCCTATGACTTTGTTCAACACAGGATTCCAGATGTCTTTTATGGCTATTCTCTCCATAGCGGTAGTGATGCCTGTCGTGAAGCGGTTTTACAGTGGCGTCTTCCTGTCGGGGGCAGCGGTCCAGGCAGGGCTGCTTCCTTATACGGCCTATATGTTCAATTATGTATCGCTGGGAGCTGTCGTGGTCAATGTGCCCATCGTGTTCATCTCAGGACTGGTGGTCCCTCTGGGGCTGATCTCGATGGCAGTCTCTGGAGTTTCCGGGACGCTGTTTTCTCTTATGGCGGAGATGACAGGAGGGCTGTGCCGGATGATGGCGGCACTCAACAGTGTCACGACGGTGGACGGAGTGACCGTGTTCACGGTCACCAGTCCGGATATCAGTTTCCTGATGATCTATTACCTGTTGCTGGCGGTGTTTCTCAGGGAAGATGGCCGACTGCTTTTCATGAGGCGAAAGAGAAAAACGATAATTTTTCTGGCGGCGGTCGTGACGGCGGGTGCCATAGCTCTGGGAGGAGCCTGCGGCGATGACTTCGGAAGGGCGCGGGCGGTCTTCGTGGATGTAGGGCAGGGCGACTGCCTGCATATAAGGACTGAGGACGGGAGCAATTACATGATCGACGGAGGCGGGAGCATGGGATACAGTGTCGGGAAGCAGGTGCTGAAGCCTTATCTGCTGAAGAATGGCGTAAGGAAACTGGATGGGATCTTTGTCACTCATCTTCACACCGACCATTACCGGGGAGCGGCGGAGCTGTGTGGTGAAGGGATGGCCGACAGACTGTTCCTGTACGAAGGGAATAGAATAAAAGAAGAACAGGTGTTGGAGGAGACAGGGCTGGATGCCGGTCAGCTGACATATCTTTATGGCGGGCAGACGGTGAAGCTTTCGGAGAATGTGGGGGTAGAGGTCTTGTGGCCTGACAGGAGGACAGAGCCGGAATACCGGAAACTGGCGGAGGATGAGGAAGACGAAAACGGCTCCAGTCTGGTTCTGCGAGTGCTGGTGGAGGAGAAGACCTTGCTGATGACGGGGGATATAGATGAGGAATGTCAGGAGGAACTGGCGGCAGTTCATGGCAGCAGGCTTGAAAGCGATATATTCAAGGTACCTCATCACGGCAGCAAATACAACTATTGTCAGAAGCTGATAGATGAGGTGTCGCCTCGGTATGCCGTGTTCCAGGTAGGAAAGAACAATTTCGGTCATCCCGACAAAGGTGTTGTTGAAAATTACCTGGGACAAGGTATAATTGTATATAGGAACGATAAGGACGGAGCTGTGGCTTTTGAGTTTACGAAAGACGGCGGGACTCGCGTCATGACAGTGAGGCAACGACAGCAAAAACGATAAAAGGAAGGTAGGACGATGGCAGCGGATCATTACAGAGAGAAGGAACACGCTTTCGTGACCATAGGCAGGGATATGAAGGAGGGAAGAATCCCTCCTCTCGTTTTGCTCTGCGGAAGTGAGGAATATCTGATAGAGTGGTATGCTGACGCGTTGATAAGAAAATACGTGTCCGAGGCGTGCAGAGCTATAGATCTGGTGACTTTGGAAGGAGAACAGGCAACCATCGACAACATCATCGAGGGACTGGAGACATTGAGTCTGATGTCGGAGCGTAAAGTGGTCTTGCTGCCGGATTTCGCTCCTGCGGCAGGAAAGGAAATGAAGGGCTTTTCTCAGGCAGACATAAAAACTTTGACGGAGTATCTGGCAGACATCCCGGAAGGGAGCATGTTGATCATGACGGCCGCAGATCCGAAAGAAGGAAAGGTAAAGAAAGGAAAAGTGCGGACGGCCGTAGAAAAATACGGGAAGGTTTACGATTTTCAGCCGCTGAGGGACGGTCAGCTGAGAAGCTTCATAGAAAAGCGGTTCAGATCGGCGGGAAAAAGCTTTTCGAATTCCGTCGTGGCGCTGATAATGTCGGAGAGCGGCTATGGGAACAAGGCAGTGGATTACGGTCTGTACAATCTGGAGAACGATCTGAGAAAGATCATTGCTCACAGCGGAAAGGCCGTAGAGATCACTGTCGATGACGTGCGGGGGATCATTTCTGTGAGCCCTGAGAACAATGTATTCGCCATGCTGGACGCTATAGGACGCAACAGAAAGGACGAAGCTTTCAGACTGCTTCATAATCTCCTGGATTCAGGGACTCCCGTATACAATCTGCTGAGACTGATAACGGGCCAGCTGGAACTGATTCTGTCGGTGAAGGAGATGAAGGATGAAGGAAAGACGCTGGTCCATATGCAGAAGACGTTGGGAGTCCATCAGTTCAGGGTAAAAAAGGCGATGGCGGTGACAGGGCTTTATTCGATGGAGGATCTGAGGAAGGCGCTGTCGGCGGCTTATGAGGTGGACGAGAACATCAAGACCGGACTGATGGATGACGATCTTGCGCTGGAATATTTCATAGCGAGACTTTAAGGTTGTAATATATTTACTATATTGCTTTTCATCCTCAGGTTTGATAATATTAAAATGTTAGGTTATGCGCGATCAGGCGCATTCTGAATCTAGCTAGTAGATTTACAGGAGGAACTGAAATGAGTGAAAAAAGTTGTAATTGCGATTGCTCAAAAAACAGGGAAGCACAGTTTAAGGATCTGGCTCCCGTATTGGAGCAGTACGCAAAGGTACCGGGTAGTTTGATCACTATTTTGCAAAAGACTCAGGACATATATGGCTACCTTTCCATGGACGCCATAAACTACATATCCGAAGTCACTGGTATTAAGCCTGCAAAAATCTATGGAGTAGCTACGTTTTACGCGCAGTTCAGACTCAAACCAATCGGTAAGTACCTGATAATGCTGTGTCAGGGGACCGCATGTCATGTAAATGGTTCGGAGATGATAGAAGAAGCCGTATGCGAGCATCTCGACATCAAGGATGGCGAGACGACGGAAGACGGACTTTTCACCTTGAACAATGTGGCATGTCTCGGCTGCTGTTCACTGGCGCCGGTCATGATGGTAAAGAGCGAGGAAGGCGACGAAACATACGGTAACCTTACAAAGGATTCCGTTAAGCAGATCCTTTCCGAGATCAGGGAAAGAGCGTAGGAGGTAACGAAATGAAAGTAGTAATCGGACAGGGAAGCTGTGGTGTCGCTACAGGCGCCAAGAAGACGGCTACCGAATTCGAAAAACAGATAGCTGACAGGAACCTGGACGTGAAGGTGGATATCACCGGATGCGTGGGGACATGCTATCTGGAGCCTATCGTCGATATTTACGATGATGACGGAGGCATGACGAGATATGTCAAGGTACAGCCTGACAAGGTCGAGAAGATTGTCGAGGATCACCTCGTTGAAAAGAAGGTCTCGGAGGAATACGCCATATCCGACGAAGACAAGCAGTTCGTGGAAAAGCAGCAGAGAGTAGTGCTGAGGAACTGCGGCGTGATAAATCCTGAGAACATCGATGAATATATCGCGGCTGACGGATACAAGGCCATAGAGAAGGTCCTGACTTCCATGACGCCTGAGGAAGTAATCGAGGAGATAAAGATATCGGGCCTCAGGGGCAGAGGCGGCGCAGGGTTCCCTACATGGTTCAAGTGGAATGCGGCAAAGCAGAGCCCGGGAAATGAGAAATATCTGGTATGTAATGCCGACGAGGGAGACCCGGGCGCGTTCATGGACAGGTCGGTCCTGGAGGGCGACCCTCATTCCCTGCTGGAAGGTATGATAATAGGCGGATACGCCATGGGCGCCAGCCAGGGTGTCATATACTGTCGTGCCGAGTATCCTCTGGCCATCAAGAGGCTGGAGATAGCTATGGCGCAGGCCAGGGAAAAAGGATTCCTCGGAAAGAACATATTCGATTCGGGTTTCGATTTCGATATATATATCAAAGCGGGAGCAGGAGCATTCGTATGCGGAGAGGAAACGGCGCTGATAGCGTCCCTGGAAGGCGAGAGAGGTATGCCTAGACTGAAGCCTCCTTTCCCTGCGGCGAAGGGCTTCTGGCAGAAGCCTACCGATATAAATAACGTTGAGACGCTGGCCAACGTACCGTGGATCATCTACAACGGCGGAGCAGCCTTCGGAGCCATGGGAACTGAGAAGAGCAAGGGAACCAAGGTATTCGCGCTGGCCGGAAAGATAAAGAAGGGCGGCCTTGTGGAAGTTCCTATGGGACTTACGCTGAGAGACGTCATCTACGGTATCGGCGGCGGCATCAAGAACGACAGGAAGTTCAAGGCCGTACAGATGGGAGGACCTTCCGGCGGATGTATCCCTGCGGAGCTGATAGACACTCCTGTAACGTATGAGGATATCAACAAGACAGGCGCCATCGTAGGCTCCGGCGGTATGATAGTAATGGACGAGGATACCTGCATGGTGGATATGGCCAGATACTTCCTCAACTTTACGCGGGATGAGTCCTGCGGCAAGTGCAACTATTGCAGGATAGGGACCAAGAGAATGCTGGAGATCCTGGAGAGGATAACCAATGGCGAAGGCAAGGACGGAGATATAGAACTGCTGGAAGAGCTGGCCATGAAGATAAAGGATGGCTCCATGTGCGGCCTGGGTCAGACTGCCCCTAACCCTGTCCTGACGACGCTGAAATATTTCAGAAACGAATATGAAGACCATATTTACAACAAGAAGTGTACTGCGGGATCATGCAAAGCCCTTATCACTTACACTATCACCGATGATTGTAAAGGCTGCACCCTGTGCGCAAAGAAATGTCCGGTGGACGCTATTTCCGGCAGCGTGAAGGAAAAGCACGTCATAGACCAGACCAAGTGCATCAAGTGCGGCAAATGTCTTGAGACATGCAACTTTGGCGCGATAGAGAAGAAATAAGGGAGGTGGAAGAAAGATGAACAAGTTCAGACTTAATATAAACGGAAAAGAAGTCACCGGTGTTCCGGGACAGACTATTCTTGAAGTCGCCAGAGAAAACGACATTTTCATTCCTACTCTCTGTTACGACGAAAGAACGAAGATATACGGCTCCTGCGGCATATGCATGTGCGAGGTGGAGGGAAACCCTAAGCTTTGCAAGGCATGCGCCACGGAGATAGCCCCTGGTATGGTCATCAGGACCAATACGGAGAGGGTAATTGAATCGAGGAAGACCAATCTGGAGCTGCTGCTTTCCAATCACGTGGGAGACTGCAGACCGCCTTGTGTGCTGGCATGTCCCGCTCAGACAGATTGCCAGGGCTATGTGGGGCTCATCGCCAACGGCGAGTATGAAGCGGCGCTGGAGCTGGTGAAGGACAAGATCCCTTTTCCTGCATCGCTGGGAAGAGTATGTCCGCATCCTTGTGAAGACGAATGCAGGAGAGGCCTCATCGACGAGCCGATCTCCATACAGTGGCTCAAGAGATTCGCGGCCGATCAGGATCTGATGAGCGAGGACGCTTTCATACCTGAGTGTGAGCCTGATACGGGCAAGAGCGTTGCCATCATCGGCGGCGGTCCGCTGGGACTTTCCGCTGCATATTTCCTGAGGCAGAAGGGCCACGCGGTTACCGTCTTCGAAGCCATGCCTAAGGCAGGCGGTATGCTGAGATACGGTATCCCTGAGTACAGACTTCCTAAGGAAGTGCTGGATGACGAGATATTGACGATACAGAAGATGGGCGCTGAGATAATCACCGACACCAAGATAGGCAAGGATATCCCGTTCGAGACTATAAGGGAAGATTTCGATGCCGTGCTGATAGGTATCGGAGCATGGATATCCACTGGTGTGGGATGCAAAGGTGAGGATGCTGAAGGCGTCATCGGCGGTATAGACCTGCTGAGGAAGGTCGTAAGGAACGAAGAGATAGAGCTTGGCGAGAAGGTGGCCATCGTCGGCGGCGGAAACACCGCCATGGATGCCTGCAGGACGGCTGTAAGGCTGGGAGCCAAGGAAGTATACAACATCTACAGAAGGACCAAGGACGAGATGCCTGCCGACATGGTGGAGATCGAAGAGGCCGAGGAAGAAGGCGTTATCTTCAAGAACCTGAGGAACCCTCTGGAAGTCATCAAGGACGAGAACGGCCACGTCAAGGAAGTCGTACTCCAGGTGATGGAGCTGGGCGAGCCTGATGAGTCGGGAAGAAGGAGACCTGTTCCGGTGGAAGGAAAGACCGAGACTGTCGCCATCGACACCATGATACTGGCCATCGGTCAGGCTGTAGACGCTGAGATCTTCGACTGTGACAAGACCAGGAAGAACGCCATCGCCTACGACAAGGATACATTCATGACCAGCATCCCTGGCGTATTTGCCGGCGGAGACTGCGGTAACGACAAGATCTCTATCGCTGTTGAAGCCATCGCCGACGCCAAGAAGGCTTCCGAGATAATAGACGCTTATCTCTACGGAGAAAAGGTGAAGTATGAAAAGCCTTACTTCGTCCAGAGAGACGATATAACGGAGAAGACATTCGAAGACAGAGAGAGGATGTGCAGACCTGAGATGCCTCAGCTGAGTCCTGAGGAGAGAAGGGACAACTTCAGCGAGGTGATTCCTGACGGATACACTGCCGAGCAGGCCGAAGCGGAGGCCTCCAGATGTCTCGAGTGCGGATGCCACGATTACTTCGAGTGCAAGCTGATAGATCTGGCTCATCAGTACGACGTACATCCTGAGAGGTTCGACGGCGACAAGCATACTACAGAATACGAGGACGATCATCCGTTCATCGTGAGAGACCCTAACAAGTGTATACTCTGCGGCCTCTGCGTGAGAGTGTGCGACGAGGTGATGGGCGTTGGAGCTCTTGGTCTCGTAAACAGAGGATTCGATACTGTCGTAATGCCTAACATGGAGAAGCCGCTGATCGAATCGGGATGCATTTCCTGTGGTCAGTGTGTCAGCGTATGCCCTACGGGAGCTCTCCAGGAGAGGACTACCATGATAAAGGAGACTCCTGTGGATACTGTAGAGACAGACACAACATGTTCCTTCTGTTCGGTAGGATGCAGCCTGAAGCTGGAAAGCTGCGGCGATATGCTGATAAAGGCCAATCCTGATAAGGAAGGGACTGTCAACGCCGGACTGGCTTGCGGCAAAGGCAAGTGGGGATTCGACTGCGCTATGCTGGAAGACAAGCTGGAAGAGCCTCTCATCAAAGATGTGGAGGGTTTCAGAGAAGCGGATTATCACGAGGCTCTGGTGATGATAGCCAAGAAGTGTCAGTCAGTCGGAGCCAGATATGGTAAGGACGCTATCGGTGTTTCTGTTTCTGACCGATACACCAATGAAGAAGCATATGCCATAAAGAAGATGGCTGAAGCCATGGGCGCCAGGATATTCTGCATGAACAACAGGAAGAGCGGTATAGCTCAGGTCATCGGACACGACGCTTCGCCTAATACGATAGACGAGCTGCTTTCGACGGAGCTGATACTGGCTGTAGGCTTCAACGCCACAAACAATCCTGTTATACAGCTGAAGATGAAGCAGGCGGCAGAAAGGGGAGCACAGGTAGTTCTCGTGAACCCTGAAGGCTTCGAACAGATGAATATGCCTTACCTGGCTAAGGAAATCTACACGCCGAACGATCTGGGATTCGTGAAAGCCATCGCAAAGGCCATCGTCGACAGCGGCAAGGGCAAGGATATCGCCGGATACGATGAGTTCGCAGCCAGCCTCAAGGATGTGACTGTAAGCGAGGAAGCCAAGGAGATAGCCGACATGTACATGGGCGCCAGGAAGGCTATGATCGTGTTCACACAGAACGTGATAACTACTGACGCAGCTGCTTTGCTGGCTGATATCGCTATGATCAGCGGCCATATCGGAAGCCCTAGAGACGGTATCCTTCAGGTGAAGGCAAAGAACAACTCTCAGGGTCTCATCGATATGGGTATCACGGATGGAGCCGAGGCGCTGGAAGGCGTGAAGGCACTGGTGGTATTCGGCGAGGAAGCTGACATCGATACAGATGCCCTCGAATTCCTGGCAGTATGTGACACTCACATGACTGCTCTGGCTGCAAAGGCCGACGTGGTGATACCGGGAACTGGTTTCGCGTCCACGGATGGTACCTTTACAAACACTGAGAGAAGGATGCAGCTGGTACTGGCCGCTATAGATGAAGGAGTTGCCCTCAGCAACTGGGAAGTTGCAGCGGAGATCGCTCACGTATTCGAGGTGGATCACGACTGGGAGGACACTGAGGATATTTCTGAGGAAATGAACGATACTGTGCCTGCTTATAGATATGCTCAATTGGATGAAGTATATGGAGGTGTTCTCACACCTGCGGAAGACGCCGGGCTGGTAGCCGTAGGAGATGGCAAGTTCGCTGATCCTGTGGCATGCACTGACAGCCTGATGAACGTCATCGTGGAGAGACTGCCGAAAGCGGCAAATCCGACTGCGTAGGATAATATCCGCTGGTGGTAAAAGAGAATAATAACAGTCAAGGGGCTGTTCCTCGGTCGACCTGACGGTCGGCTGAGGGGCAGCCCCTTGTTTCTTTAGGCTCAATTGCCAGCACGTCTTTATAAAAAAGTGGTGGTGGTAGCGAGTGGTGGTTGCCGGATTTCGTCATTTCTCTGAAAATTCGGCAGCTCTGCCATGACATCTTGCCGGATTTTGGGATGCGGCGTAAAATCCGGCACGCCTGACACGATTTCTTGCCGCATTTTTCATTTTAGAATTAAATCCGGCACATCTACTGCCGGATTTTTTGCGTGGAGAGATTATCCGGCAATCGCTTTACCGGTATATTCCATGTACGAAGTGCTCATTTGCTGTGAATGCGATTTTTCCGTTTTTGGTTGCCGGATTTTTTCTTTTTATCGGAAATTCGGCACAAGGCCGTGTCAGCGCTGCCGAATTCTGTTCGTTGTCTCGGAATTCGGCAGCGTCGTGTGCAAAGGACTGGAGAACCTTCGGTGAAGGTCGAGGCTCTGTAGATATCGGTTATGGATCCATCCTCTCTATGGGAAGGCCCAGTTTCACAGCATATCCATCGAGGCTGGAGCGTGATACGCTGTCCAGAAGTACGTCCTCGAAGAAATGATCGCCGGGCATCAGGTGGTTTTCGCGGGCGAATTCCATCAGACTAGTGAACATGGAAAGGATCGGGAGGAAGCCTTCGGTGCTGTAGATGACGGCGTAGGCCCTGGGCGGGATGACAGTTATATTGGCGTCAGAGTAGGCCACATCGTCGGGATCCAGTTTTGTGTACAGGTGGGAGTAATAGTAATCCTTGTCGTCATAGCCTCCGTCTACGTCGATAAGGCCGCCTGTCACATATGGGCTGTATATCTGGTTCTGGTGACAATGGGCTATATGGGCGGCAAAAGCCGCGTATTCATCGACGCCTTCGGTACCGCCGCTGTATTTGGTAAATATATAGTACTCTTCAGGACGTTGTTCCAGCTTTATTTCCCCATGCCGGGCGGATATGCCTTCTTCTGTTATGGCTATCTTGCCGTTGACGAATGATTTGAGCCATTGAAGCTCGGCTATCTTTTCGTCGATCAGTGTGTCATGTTCTTTCAGGAGAGTGAGGAATGAGACGGGAGAGCGGTTTTCCAGAAAGTCCTTGATATAGGAAAGGGGGATATCCAGTTCTTTCAGCATGGAGATGGTGTTGTAGGTATCGAATTGGAATATGGAATAATAACGGTATCCGTTGTCGCCGATCAGTTCGGGCTTCAGTATACCGATCTGATCGTAGTGAAAGAGAGTCTGCTTTTTTACTCCGCAGAGTCTGGCGAATTCGCCGGTGGTGAAGTACCCTTTAGGCTTTTTTCTGATTTTTCTCATTATATTACCTCGAAGTGGAAAAAGGTTATTGACTATACGGTTACAGTATACTTTATTATATAGCCGGAGGTCAATGATATGGATGGTATTTTTTCGGGAGAGGTAACAGCCAGGAGATTCATACATTTCGTATGGCCGTCTGTGCTGATGATGGTCATAATAGGACTGTATTACAATATGGATTCGGTATTCGTGGTGAACCTGGTGGGAGAAGAGGCTTTGGCCGGACTTTCCATAGCTTATCCGGTACAGGGCATAATGTGGGGCTTTGCCGTGATGCTGGCATCAGGATCCAGCGCTATCGTCGCCATAAAGATGGGCGAGGGAGATCAGCAGGGGGCCAATGAAAAGTACACCCTCATATGTATCGTTTCCATCATAACAGGTATTATTTTTTCGATAGTCTGTATCATCTTTATGGATCCGCTGGTGGAATTCCTCGGAGCAACGGAGACGCTGAAGCATTACTGCCATGATTTTCTTGGTATCATGGTGTGGAGCTTTCCGGCGGCATTCCTGGGGCAGCTGTTCGAATATTTCATAAGGGTGGACGGCAGGCCTGTATTCACCCTGTGCCTGTATCTTTCGGGCGGATTTGTCCATCTGGCTCTCGATTACATATTGATGGGGCCTATGGGAATGGGAATAGAAGGCGCGGCATATGCCAACCTGGGAGGCATAGTTGTCATCATGATAGTAGGCGGAGCATATTTCATATTCGCCGATACGAAGCTGAAATTCGTCAAATTCAAGAATGACTGGAAATATATAGGACACTGTTTCCTCAACGGTTCGTCGGAAATGGTCAGCGAAGCGTCGTCGGGGATAACGACTTTTTTCTTCAACATAGTCGTGATAAAGCTTGCCGGTGATATAGGGGTAGCGGCTATGAGTATCATACTCAATGTCCATTATCTGCTTATATCAGTACACCTGGGATATATAATGGGCGTAGCGCCACTCATAAGCTATTTCTATGGAGCTAAGGATTATGACAAGGTGAATATCTTCATAAAGTATTCCAAGCGGTTCATAATCGTCACATGTCTGGTCAGTGCCGTATGCTGTCTGCTGTTCGGTCAGTATATCGTGATGATATTCGAACGTCCGGGAAGCGAGCTGTTTGAGATAGCTCTGACAGGCGTGAGGTTCCTGTCTGTAGCGCTTCTCTTGTGCGGTATCAACATATTTGCGTCCGGCTTTTTCACCGCTTACGGGAACGGTCCGGTATCGGCGCTCATCTCCATGTCGAGAGCGCTGATAATGAATATCATAGGAGTGATGATACTCAGCTGGCTCTTCGGGATGACAGGTGTTTACCTGACTCTGGCTTTTGCGGAGCTGACGACTATGGGATTGTCCTTCTTCATGTTCAACAGGTACAAGGACAGGTATCATTACAGTCTAAGGTAACGCCGCGGACAGGAAAGCGTCCCGCCGGAGAGAGTTGCCAAAGAGAACAATATAGTACGCGGCATAAAGCCCGGAAGCTGTTGGCTGGTCCGGGCTTTTCTGATATAATCATATACAATATGAATCCAGGAGGAGAGAGATGAAATATATAGAATTCAAAGTACACGCCAGCAGGCAGGGCGTGGAGCAGCTGACGGCCATGTTCATGTCCAAAGGGATATATGAGCTTTCCATAAAGGATCCGGCCGACATGGAGGACATCCTCGACAAGAAGGCATCCTATGAGTGGGACTATGTCGATGACAGTCTCAGGGAGACCGTGGACAAAGAACCTGTCGTATCGGTATATTTTGAGGATACGCCGGAAAACAGGGAGCGGATACAGGACTTGAAATTATCGGTCATGATGCTGAAAAGCAAGGAGCTGGAGGGCCTGTACGGCTGGGATGTGGACTTTGGCAGATTATACGCGGAGACTGTGGATGTAGATGATGTGGACTGGAAGGATAAGTGGAAGGAGAATTTCAAGCCTCTGAAGGTCACGGACAGGTTGGTGATCAAGCCTACGTGGGAAGAATATACTGCGGCCGGAGATGAGCTCGTGCTGGAGCTGGATCCGGGTATGGCTTTCGGGACGGGGAGCCATGAGACTACATCACTTTGTCTGAAACTGCTGGAGGAATATCTGGGAGAAGAGCCGGCGGACAAGAAGATCCTGGACGTGGGCTGCGGTTCAGGCATCCTTTCCATAGCGGCAGCGCTGCTGGGCTGCGGCCCCGTCCTGGGTATCGATATAGACGAGGATGCGGTAAGGGTCGCCAATGAGAACGTTCGACTTAATGGCGTCGATGATGTCGTTGAAATAACACATGGAGATTTGCTGCAAGGAGTGGATTTCAAGGCGGATATCGTGGTGGCCAATCTGATGGCAGACCTGGTAGCCATGCTTTCGGAAAGCGTAGCTGATCACATGGAAAAGGGCGGCGTTTTCATTTCCTCGGGTATCCTGACGGAGAAGAAGGAAATGGTGGAAAATGCTCTTGAGAAAGCCGGCTTTGAGATAAAGGAAATAAGAGAGGATGGCGAATGGTGCGCAATAGTCGCAGAGGTCGGTAAATGAGAAGGTTTTTCGTTTCGCCTGAGGATGTTGGCGAGGAGACGATAGTCATAGATGACAGAGAAGACATACGCCACATGAAAAAGGTGTTGAGGTTGTCAAAGGGTGATGAGATAGATATTTCCGATTCTACGGAGTGGGAGTACAGGACGGAGATCATTCTGTTGGATGATGAGAAAGCGGAAGCTCGGATACTGGATAAGCAGCGGTTTACAGCGGAGCCGAAAGTCAGAGTGACATTGTTCCAGGGGATCCCGAAGCAGGGAAAGATGGAGACTATCGTCCAGAAATCAGTGGAACTGGGTGTTGCTGCCATAGTTCCAGTCTTCATGGCAAGGACTGTAGTGACCGATAAAGGGAATTTTGAAAAGAAGATACAGCGGTGGCAGAAGGTGGCTGATGAAGCTGTCAAACAGTGCAGGCGCGGAGTGATACCGCAGGTCTCCCGGCCGATGAAGCTGCGGGAGATGATCGATAAGCTGGAGGATTTCGATATGGTACTCTTCCCTTATGAGAACGAAAGAGGGATCACCATAAAAGATGTGCTGCGGGGAGACCGCGCAGAGGAGTGCGGCAATTGTGAAGCTGCGAAGAACAGTGATGCCGCTGAGAATATCGCTGTCATCATCGGGCCGGAAGGCGGGTTCTCTGATCAGGAAGCGAAGGAGATCGTCGCCGCGGGAGGTATCTCTCTTTCTCTGGGGAAAACGGTCCTCAGGACCGAGACCGCGGGGATGGCCGCTATAGCTATGATAATGTATGAAAAGGAGCTTTGAGTCATGAAAAGTGTATTTCTCGATTGCGCCATAGTCAATCCCGGAGATATTTCCTGGGAAAAGATACAGGAGCTGAGCGACTTCACCTGGTATGAGAGGACGGCCAGGGAGCAAGTGACCGGGAGGATCAGGGGAGCCGAGGCTGTTTTCATAGATGCGGTGGCGATGGATCGAAAGACGATGGAGGATTGCCCGGAGCTTAAATTTATAGGCATTGCCGCCACAGGGTTCAACCATGTGGATCTGGATGCGGCAAGGGAGCTGGGCATCGCTGTGGCAAATGTGCCGTCCTATGCGGGAGACGCTGTGGCTCAACATGCCATAGCGTTGTTGTTGGCGGTGACCAATAAAGTCCAGGTATATAATGACGCCATAATCGATGGGCAGTGGCAGGGAAGTCAGGATTATACTTTCGTGAAGGCGCCTCTGACTTTGTTGGCGGGAAAATCCATTGGCATCATGGGATATGGCGCTATTGGCAGACGAGTGGGAGAAATAGCGGAAGCGCTGGGAATGACGGTCAACGTCTACAGCCGTGATCCGGAAGCGGCGGTGACTTCTGATGTCCTGTCCCTCAATTGTCCGTTGACGAGGGAGAACACCGGGATAGTGGACGCCGACTTCATCAGTAGGATGAAGGACGGCGCTGTCCTGATAAATACCGCCAGAGGAGGGCTGGTGGACGAGAAGGCTCTGGCCGATGCGCTGAGATCCGGAAAGCTGGCCGGAGCAGGTCTGGATGTGATGGCTCAGGAGCCGCCTGAGGAAGACAATCCTCTCATTGGCCTGGAAAATTGTTATATCACACCTCATATAGCCTTCATACCTATAGAGGCAAGAAGGACGGTCGTCGACACATGTGCTGACAATCTCAGGAGCTTCATAAACGGTGGGATGCTCAACAGGCTGGTGTAGCGGTATCGGAGGAAAGCTGTGTTTATGAGCCGCATCAGCGGGAAGCGTCGGGCCGCATCCATTCAGTTGAGAAAAGTGAAAAATTCCTGTGGCGAAGAGCCGGGAGGTCTCAGATGTCTCTTCAGCTTGTAGAGACAGCCGGGGTCTCCCTTTTTTATGGTGCTGACGCCTTCAGTGCAGCTGAGGGTGGCTTTGAAACCGATCTCCTTCAGTATCGTATCGGTGTTCTCGTTGAAAGCTCCGAAAGGGTACGTGAAGGTAGTGGGAGCCACTCCCGTCACGTAGGCTATCTTGTCCTGGAGGCGACAGATATCGGAAGTCAGAAAGGTACGGTAATCTTCGTCACTTTCGTTGGATACCTGGGAGACGCCGTTTCTCACATCGTAAGTGTGGCAGTCGTAGGAATGATTCTGTATCTCCCAGTATCCTGATAAGTGCATGTCGAGGATGTCGTCCCACGTCAGATGTGAATAGTTGAGATTCCTGTCGCCGCTGCCGGTGAATTCGTCGGACATCTTACCGACTACCGAGATGACTGCCTTCATGTTGTACTTTTGAAGAAGAGGATAGACATAGTAGTAATTGTTATAGTAGCCATCGTCAAAGGTGATGACGATGGGCCTTTCCGGCAGCTTTCCCTTGCCTTCGGCGAAGGCGATGACTTCCTTCATGAAGACGGGAGTATATCCCTTTTTCCTGATATAGGCCAGATCTTTTTCCAGGAGGTCAGGTGATACTATGTATTTGCTGGACAGCTTGTTGTCCTCCAGTATGGCATGATACATGATGATGGGGAGCTGGATCTCGTCAGCGTCGGACATTTCAGCAGAAGCCCGCATCTCTTTCAGATAGTGGTTTTCCTCGATAAACGGATATTCGCGGCTGTATTGACCTGTGTTATCGTCTTTTACCACTGTGGATCGGTGGGAAGACAGGAGCCTGGTGATGGCGTACAGGTCTATCCATATCTGATCGGGACTGTCCTTTTCATCCTCGTTGAATATCAGCTGCATGCCGAAGTGGAGATGGGGTGTATTTATGTTGTTTGTGTTTTCCTTCAGACTGTAGCCCGTCTGTCCTGTGTATCCGATCACATCACCGGCTGTCACGCTGGCTCCTATGTACAGGTTTTCGGCGTAAGGGGTATCTTTTCGCAGATGAGCGTAGTAATAATATCGCTGCTTGTCATAGCTTCGTATGCCGAGGCGCCAGCCACCATACTGGTTCCATCCCATGGCTTCTACCGTGCCGCTCTCTATTGCCGTCACAGGGGTGCCTGTGGCAGTTATCATGTCATGACCCAGATGCGTCCTGCTGTAGCCATAGCTGCGCGATTGGCCGAAGTCGTCGAAATGGGAGTAGTCGAATCCTTCGGCGATGGGAGAAAATGCCTTGAGACCGTAGGCTTTTTTCCAGACAGACTGGCCGGTCGCTTTATCAGGGATCTTTATCTGATATTCACCGAGAAAGCCATTCAGAACAGCTCCGTAAGCTTCACGGTAATAGCTGAAGCTTTCCATGTCTTTCGTCAAAGTGGCGACAGATTTTCCGCTTTTGACGCCGGAGACGAAGCTGTCCATGTGATGCCGGTCGTAATTATCGAAGTTGCCGCCGTATCTGGATCCAAGATATGCCAGTATATCTATCCAGTCAACATGTATTTTCTCATCGTAAGTATCTATGTCTGTATCCATGGCCGCTTTCAATACATGGTATGGCACATCGAAATCGACCCATTCTATGGTTCCACCGGCACCGCCTGTTTTCCTGTCCGTAAGGATCGCCGGATCGTGGATCAGCGATGACAGCATCAGAGACAATATCGTACAGGCGACCATGGCAAAGGCCGCTATTTTGCTTGCTTTTTTCCTTTCTATTTTTCTTTTCATGAAAACCTCCGCGATGATTTAGTTAAAGATATGAAAGTTTCTCTTATTTTATGTAGAGGGCTGCTGTGCTATAATTATCAAATACCGATAAAGAGGAGGTAGACGATGAAAGTCGCGTTTCATACGCTGGGCTGCAAGGTCAATCAGTATGAGACTGAAGCCATGGCGGAGAAGTTCAGAAAAGAAGGGTATCAGGTAGTGGGCGAGAGGGAGTTGGCCGATGTCTACGTCATAAATACGTGTACGGTCACGGCTGTAGCCGACAAGAAATCCAGGCAGTATATAAGGAAAATGAAAAAGATCAATCCTGAAAGTGTGGTAGTCGTCACCGGATGCTACGCTCAGATAAAGCCGGATGAGGTGTCGTCAGTAGAAGGGGTAGATATCGTTACCGGTACCAACGAAAAGGGGCGGTTGCCGGAATACGTCAGCAGATATATGGACGATGGAGTGAAACAATTACACATAAAGGGATATGATGAGCTGGACGTCTACGATGAGATGGGTGCTGTCGCCAGTGTGGAAGGCAGGACCAGAGCATATATCAAGATACAGGAGGGATGTAACAGGTTTTGCTCATATTGTGTCATACCGTATGCCAGAGGGAAGGTCAGGAGCAGGGCTCTCCGGGAAATAATCGCCGAGGCAGAGGGGCTGGTGGCGGCCGGGTATAAGGAGCTGGTGCTGACGGGCATAAATACGGCGCTGTATGGGATGGAAAATCGCAGCGGAGCCGGCGGAGCGGACGAAGACGGGGAGGGCGAGCTCTACGGTGTGGAGGCTATTATCGCCAGAATGAATGAGATCCCGGGCGATTTCAGGATAAGGCTCAGTTCTCTGGAGCCGGCTGTAGTCAACGCCGATTACGTGAAACGATTATTGAAATATGATAAGCTCTGTCACCATCTCCATTTGTCCGCTCAGAGCGGCAGCGACAATGTCCTTTCAGCCATGAACAGGCCCTATGGAAGGAAGGAATACATGGATATCGTCGAAGTGCTGAAGGCTTTCGATCCGCTTTACGGAATATCAACTGATATCATAGTGGGCTTTCCGGGAGAACGGGAGGCTGATTTTCAGGAAAGTGTCAGTCTGGTGGAAAAGTGTGGATTTTGCAGGACTCATGTTTTCAAATATTCCAAGAGGCCATTCACCAGAGCAGCCGGGATGAAAGGCCATATAGCTCCCCAGGTGAAAAACCGCCGCGGCGACGAATTGAGCAGGGCCGGGAAGGAGGCGGCGCGTAGATTTTTCCAGATGAATCTGGGGACATCAGAGAAAGTTTTGCTGGAGGAGATACATCAGGAAAAGATGATGATCACCGGTTATACGGGAAATTACATACGCGTTTATATACCATTTGATGATGAGGCAGCGGCGGAGAGGCTGTTGGGAAAAGTGGTCAGCGTCAGACTCACGGGCCTTTTTGCCGACGGTATGACAGGGGAGATCCTCTGAAAGAGGTGTGACATAAACGTGTTCGAGGCCTGCTTCGAGTCACGGGCGTTGGACTGAGAAAAGTGATCTGCATACATTTTCGTAAAATACGGAAATGTATGCTTTTTTGTTGACAAAATATGGATATTACCATATAATGGATATATGGTAATAAATTACAAAAAAAGAAAGGGGCGTGAAACAATGAAGGAATGGTATGAAAAGCGCGAAAGGAGAGCTTTTCTCAGAAATGGTGTGGTCGTATCGGCTGCTGCGGCCATCATAGCCGTCGGGACGGCGACGGCGTTTTTTACAGACAGAGATGGTGTATCAAATATCTTCACTGTAGGTAATATCGATATTTCTCTTGAAGAGCCGGGATGGGATCCGGAAAAGGGCAAGGATATGACTCCTATGGAAGAGGTGGACAAGGATCCGACGGTGGTCAACGAGGGCGCCAATGAAGCCTATGTATTCGTGAGAGTGTCGGTGCCAAGGGCATTGGCAGCTACGGCAGGACAGAACGGAGAATATGTGAAAGCCGAGGTACAGGATCTGTTCCGGTATGATCTGAATCAAGGATGGACTCAGGTAAAAAGTGAGACAGAAGATGGAAAGAGCATATATACATATGGATATACAGGGGATGACGGAAAGATGAGATCGCTGGCCAAAGCCTCCAGGACCGAGCCGGTATTCGACAGTGTGTCGCTGATAAACCTGATAGAAGGACAACTGGATGGGAGCCAGCTGACCATAGAAGTAGAGGCGCTTGCCATACAGACCCGGGATGTAGGGGAAGGAAGGCCTGAAGAAGTGTTGAAACTGTTGGAGGCCGGATCATAACAGACAGGAGTGGTGATGAGAATGAAGAAGATGGGAAGAAGAGCCACATGGCTGACTGTGTCTTGTCTGGCAGCTGTGACCATGGCTGTTCCTGCGGCTGCTGCGTTTTTCATATCCGCGGAGGAAGGAGTAAACCGCTTTTCCGTCGGAGCAAACGCCAGTCGCATAGAGGAGGAGTTTGGCAGCTACGAGGCATTTGAGAAGGGCAAAAGCTACGGCAAGGAAGTAGCCGTGAGAAACGAAGGAAGCGTCAGTTGTTATGTCAGGGTCTTCGCGGAGATAGAAGATCCGGATGCAGCATCGGTATTGTCTGTAGACTTTAACGAAACGCAGTGGACGGACAGGCAGGAGGACGGGTTTTATTATTACAGAGAGCTGCTGAGGCCTGGGGAGAAGACTGCTCCGCTGTTCACTGAGCTGAGGGCCGGGGCGGATATAGAGAGATTCAGGATGATAGTCATGAGCGAAACCGTGCAGGCAGATGGAGAGGAGGATCCTATCACGGCTTTCGATCCGGTCGGACAAGGAGGAGAACATGAATAAGCGGTGTTCGGGAAAGCTGGCGGCAGTCGCCGGGACGCTGACAGCCATTATTCTCTATCTGTCCATCGGAGCATGGGAGGCCGGCGCCATATCGACAGGAAGAGTGCCGTCCAACAGCACTATCGTTCCTGCCGGCTATGTATTCTCGACAGGCTACAGCAATGCCACATGGAGTATAAACAGCGCTTATAAGGACTCGATAAGGGTGATGGACAAGAGATCCGGAGAGGGCTGTATAAGTTTCGTAGTGACGAGAAACAGAGGCGGCACCAGGACTTATACTGATCCGCTGACGGTGACCTACAGCAACGCAGGACAGATCAACGGCAGGAGCGTGGATGTCAGGCTCAAGGTGGAGAAGCTGGTGCAGACGGGGAGCAGCGGCAGCAATATCGCCAACTGCGACGGTGAATTCCTCTGCCTCTGGTATTCCGTCAGCGATGTGTCCTCCATGAAGACTACGGGGACACGATACAAGCTGACGCACACGACGGACATATCATATGAGATAACATACGCAGACAACGGAGCTGTGGTGGAGCTGCCGTGTTTTCAGGCGGTAGCAGATCTGGACACGTTCCAGAACGTGGCATCCGTAGCAGAGGGATTCGTACCTGTATCAGGATACGATACGGCTTATCTTTACCCGGGCAGCGTGTTGGTGCAGAAGAGCGGGGGATTTTTCTCTCCGTCCCAGCTGGAGACCGATGGCAACGATTCGTATATCAAGACCGGGCTTTACATCACGACCGACAACGGCCGGTTCAAAGGGAGATATTACGCGACAAACTGTCGGACGAGACTTCTGGTATACAGTCAGTACAGGGCGGGGATGCTGCCTGGGCCGTCGCTGGAGATAGACGGGACGAAGCCATACGAGCCGGGAGATACAGTGACGATAGATGTGAAGCAGAAGATCGGGACATTTTTCGTGGATACGGTCACAAGATATCCGGAAATGGTCATTGCTGATGACATCCCTGAAGGTCTTTCATACAGATCGGCGAAGGTGCGGGACGCATCCGGGAGAGATGTAACGGCAAAGGGGGATCTGACCTATGATGATGCGTCGAAGAAAGTAACATTCCGGTTTGACGACAGCTTCCTGAAGGATCAGGGAAACTACGACGGCAGCCTTTATACACTGAGGATAATTACGGTGGCGGAGCCTTTAGACGAACCGGTCAGGACTATCGACGACACGGCCTTTTCTGTCATATCGGGGATAGAACAGACCACCAACAGGCAGGAGATAAGTGTAAGGAAACCTTTCAGAGTTGAATACACGTATGTGAGCGGTACAGATGGCAGGAGGCTGCCGGAGGAGATAAGTGCTGAGAGAGGAGCATACGCCGTTTCTGATGAGTCGGTCTACTATCACGGAGATGTCGTTGTAAGAAAAGCCGCACCGGCGGAAGGGACAGCGCTGGAAGTGAAAAACGGAGACGGGACAAGGAAGGGCAGATGGGTGTTGTCATGGGACGCTTCGCGGCAGACAGTGGAGAACGGCGATGTGACGTTTACCGGAACGTGGCGGTATGTACCGGAACCGAAGCTGGTGATAGTGAAGCGGCTCAAGGCAGATGCGGAGCAGTTTACGGCATCACACGGAGAACCGACATTCCTGTTCAGGGTGAGCGGAGAAAAATCGGGGAAGACCTGGTATAAGTCGGTGACGTTCAGTGAGGAAGTGATGGAGGCTGTCAAGGAGAACGCAAGATTCGTGGACGAAGATGGTACGTGTTTCACCTTCGGAGACGGATATGTAAAGGCGGAATGCGTCGCCATGCGTTTGCCGGAAGATGACTATACCGTAGAGGAAATTGAAACATTGAGATTTGAAAGCAGAAGCGTTTCAGCCAGGTATCACAGCGATGACAGCAGTGGCGGGGAGATCGCCGCCGCGGCTGACGGCGCCTGTCTGACGATATCGCTCGAACCAAGCGCCTGTGAGCCTGAAGATCCAGGATTCGATGCGGCATATGTCAGCGTATTGTTCGATAATATCAAGACGAGATGGGACAGGTTCTCCCATTGTGATGTGGTGATAAACAAGCTGGAAGGAGGCAGGAGATGAATGGCAGGATGAGGAGAACGTTCGTACCGTTGGTGTTGGGCGCAGTCCTGGCGGCCGGAAGCGCTGCCTCGGCATGGGGTGTGTTGACGCCTTTCTGGGAATCAGGCCGGCGCATCTCTACAGGAGGCATCGATATATCGGTGAAAGCCTGGACAGAGGATGATGGTCATAGGAAGGACGCCGCCGCAGCGACAGTCATCGACGCGGAAAAGATGGTGTCATATGTACCTCAGGTGGAGAACAAAGCAGACAAAGCGTATGTAAGGGTGTCGCTGTCGGCCGACGCGGGAGCGGAGGGAGTGAATCTGACTGAGCACATCTGTGGCGTGAAAGAAGATTGGAAGAAAATCGGCGGATATATGTATTGTACGAAGGTGATGAGTGCCGGGGATATGCTGGATGTGTGCGACGGGTTTACGGTCCCTGAAGAATGGGATTATATGAAAAGCAGAGAAATGGCGGTGAGGATCAGCGCGGATGCCATACAGGCTGAGGGCTTCAGACCTGATTTCGATTCAGAGGAGCCGTGGGGTGAAGTATCCATAACGGATTCTAAAAAGACTGGCGGTCATCTTGTCAGTGAAGCCGTCTCCGGGAAAAGGCAGGGCGTGCGGGTCATCTGTGATGAAGCGGCGGGCATATGCGTAGGAACAGATGACTTTTCGGATCTGACCTGTCTCATGCCGGGAGATACGAAGACAGGGGTCATCACTGTGAGAAATGACAACCGCGAGGATGTGAAGCTGTTTTTTAAAACCGAGTGGGAGGGTGACGATCTCTCGAAGGTGATGAGGATGAGGGTGGACAACGGGGCGACGGTATACAGCGGAACAGTGGCAGGCGGCAGCTTTTCCAGTTACAGACCGGTGGCAGATCTGAAAGCGGGAGAGGAGAAGGATATCGCGGTGATGATGAGTCTCCCGCCGGAAGCAGATAACAGGTACAGTTTCCAGGAAAGCTGCCAGACCTGGTATTTTGCCGTAGAGGATGAGGCTGTCGGGACGGGAGATGGCAGTACAGTGCTGTGGGCGGCTGCGGTGTGTCTGGTAAGCGGTATATCAGTGATATGCGCAGTGAAGATGAAGAGGAAAAGAGATGAGGAGCTTTAACAGCAGGCGTTTTCCGGCTGCAGAGCCGGTCCGCGTCCTGGCCGCGGTCGTGATATTGACTGCGATGGCGGTAATGGCAGGGATAAGACCTGTAGTCATCGTTTCAGGCTCCATGGAGCCTGAGATACCGACGGGCAGTCTGTGTTTCGTGGATACCCGGGACAGGGATGCGGCGGAAGGGGATATCGTGATGTATGAGATGGCAGGAGTCTCAGTAGTCCATCGGGTAGAGGACATCGATTTTGACGGAAGATATGTAATGAAGGGAGACAATAACGATACGGCTGACCCGGCTCCTGTGAAAAAGGGAAATATCAAGGGGACAGTGATATCAAGGGTGCCGGGATTGGGGTATGCGGTCTGCATTCTGAGAGAGCCGATGGTTTTAGCGGCGATGTCAGCGGTGATGTCGATCATTCTTTTGCTGGGCTTTTGCAGGAGGCTTCCTGTGGCATCAAAATCATCGAGAAAGTTGTCCGTGAGGATAGCAAAAAAATCAAAGAGGCATTATAATATAGCTGTCGATAATTTTATGAGAGGAGTGAGAAAATGAGCGACTGCGTATTCTGCAAGATAGTATCGGGAGAGATCCCGTCCAACAAGGTATACGAGGACGATGATATCCTCTGCTTCAGGGATCTGGATCCGCAGGCTCCGGTGCATGTGCTGATAATCCCCAAGAAGCACATCGCGTCTCTTGACGATGTGACGGAAGAGGACAAGGAGCTTTTGGGTCATATCATGATAAAGGTCAGGGAGATAGCTGAGACGCTGGGACTTGAAAACGGGTACAGACTGGTCAACAACTGCGGTGAGGATGGCTTTCAGACTGTAAAGCATCTTCATTTCCATCTTTTGGGCAAGAGAAAGATGACATGGCCGCCGGGCTGATGGAAGGGATATCTCTATCATGAAGGTGGTTCATTGGGTCATAGGTATGATATTCTCATTTTCTCTGATAGCCGCGCTGTTGTTTACCAGCTGCGAAATAGCTATATACTCGGATTTTGACGTATATGAGAGAGAATATGAGAAATACGATGTGCTTTCGGAACTGGATATGACCATGGATGATGCCATGTATGTCACTCATGAGATGATGGATTACCTCAGGGGTGACAGAGAGACGTTGTCGGTGGTCACAGACGTGGACGGCAAACGGCAGGATTTCTTCAATCAGCAGGACAGATTCCACATGTCTGAGGTGAGAGAACTCTTTCTGGGAGGCATGGCCATCAGGGCAGGAGCCTGCGTGTCGATGGTCGTATGCATTATCCTGCTCCTGTTGATGAAAGCAGATGTCAGGAGGATATTACCGTCCTCATATCTGATCGCGCTGGCAGCGGTGGGACTGTCCCTGGCAGTGGCAGGGGTCATGGCTCTGGTGGATTTCAACGCGGTATTCGTGATGTTCCATCATCTGTTCTTCGATAATGACCTCTGGATATTCGATCCGGCGGAAGATTACATGATAAGGATGCTGCCGGAAGGACTGTTTGCGGACATGGCCGCGAGGATAGGCGTGATATTCGCGGCAGGGCTGGTGATATCGCTGATTTTGAGCATAGCAGCAAGGAGATCCTCGAAGCGGGATAGGAGAAGGGTGTTGCGAGAACCGGAGGACGCGCATTGAAAAAGCGCCGGCACATCAATGATGGACAGGCGCGTTAAAAGTCCGGATATATCAAAGTAGTTTGAGATTTTTAAGGGAAAGGTCGAGGATGGGAGCTGAATGAGTAAGCGCGCCGCTGGAGATGTAGTCTACACCGATGTCGGCCAGCTGTTTGATATTCTCTCTTGTCACGTTGCCGGAGCATTCCGTCACGGCTTTTCCTTTTGCCATTTCTACGGCTTTTCGCATGTCGTCGACAGACATGTTGTCCAGCATTATTATCTCCGCTCCGGCATCGATGGCCTCCCGGACCATCTGCAGGTTTTCCGTTTCAACTTCTATCTTTATTACGAAGGGAGCATATCGGCGGGCCATTTGTATGGCCTGAGTGATACCGCCGGCGGCGTTTATATGGTTGTCCTTAAGCATGACGCCGTCTGACAGATTGTATCGGTGGTTATATCCTCCGCCTACCTTGACAGCGTATTTTTCAAAGATCCTCATATTAGGAGTGGTTTTGCGGGTGTCCAGCAGTTTTGTGCCGCTTCCCTCCAGGATATCAGCCAAGGATCTTGTGTAGGTGGCGATGCCGCTCATGCGCTGGAGAAAGTTGAGGGCGGTCCTTTCACCTGACAGGATGGCTCGCGCGTCTCCCGTAACTGTGGCTATGAGCTGACCTTTTGTGATGCGGTCTCCATCTTTGACGCAGGCGTCTGCAGTAGTGTCGGCATCCAGCAGCTGAAAGACGCGTCTGAAGACATCGAGTCCTGCTATAATCCCATCCTCCTTGCAGAGGAGTTGAGCGGAAGCGCGGCGCGGTTCTTTTATTACTGAATTGGTGGAGATATCCTCGGAGGATATGTCTTCCCTAAGAGCCGCCTGTATGAGGTGATCCATATTGTTTTTCATCGTTATATTGTTTATCATGCTGACTCCTTTTTATCGTTTTCTATAGCTGTGAGTATTTTTTCCTTATTGTCCTTCATATATTTTTCTTTATCGCTGTATCTGTCAAGCTCCAGGTCGTATATATCGGAAAGCTGCTCTGTGGTCATGTCCAGGAATTGAGTGTAGCGGTCTGTCCCGTCCGCGCCATCCGTGCGGCTTTTCGTGATGTGGATCGCGGCGCTTCTGGCGAAGACGAGGCTTTCCAGAAGTGAATTGCTGGCAAGTCTGTTGGCTCCATGGACTCCGTTGCAGCACGTTTCGCCGGATGCGTAAAGATGATCCATGGATGTGTGACTGTTGAGATCGACATCTACACCGCCCATGAAGTAGTGCTGGGCGGGAACGACAGGGATCCATTCCCGGGTGATATCGTAGCCATGCTCCAGACATTTGCTGTAGATGTTAGGAAAGCGTTTCTTTACATCTACATCCTTTATGGTGAGAAAGGACAGCCAGACGTGATCCGTACCGTCCTTTTCCATCTGACGGAATATGGCATTGGATACCACGTCTCTTGGCAGCAGTTCGTCGATGAAACGATCTCCGTCTTTGCCGTAGAGCTGCGCACCCTCTCCACGTACTGATTCCGATATGAGAAAGCGCCTGTCTTCATCTTTTGAAAAGAGCGTGGTGGGATGTATCTGGATGTAGCTGATGTTTTTGAGCTTTATATTCCTCCTGAGAGAAATGGCCAGCGCATCTCCCGTCAGGTGGGCGAAATTTGTCGAGTTGTCGTATATCCCGCCTATCCCTCCGCAGGCCCACATGACGTTGTCGGCGAAGACAGCTTCCAGCTGTCCCTCCTGAGAAGCCATGAGGATGCCGTCGCAGCATCCATTCCGGCAGAGTATGTCCAGCATGGTCGTATGGGTGAGGATCGTTATGTTATTTTTTTCTTTTACCCGGTTCAGAAGCTTGCTGGTGATCTCCTGTCCGGTTATATCCTCGTGGTACAGTATCCTGTTGGTGGAATGAGCGCCTTCCCTGGTGAAGGCCAGGTGACCGGAATCCTTTTGAAATTCCACGCCGTATCCTATCAGTTCCCCGATGACGTCCCGGGAGCTTCGTATCATGAAGTCGACGGATTCGGCTCTGTTTTCATAGTGGCCGGCCCTCATGGTATCTTCGAAGAAGCTGTCATAATCGTCTTCGTCCTTCAGGACGCATATGCCGCCCTGAGCCAGGAAGGAATCGCTTTCTTCCAGGTCTCCTTTTGTTATCATCAGGATATCCATGTCATCGGGAAGGTGGAGGGCGGTGAAACATCCGGCTACACCGGTGCCGACGATGATGATATCGTATTTGTTTTTCATGACAGTTAACGCCTTCTTTCTATCTGATATGTATGATCATATGGACAGCTCGAGCATTCTTTCCATAGGCTTACGGGCAGCTTCCGCCAGGGCTTTATCCATGGAAATGCCCTCATTGTCGTTTTCCAGGACTGAGATGATATTATCCAGAGTTATCTTTTTCATACCGGAGCATATCTGGGGAGGTTCGGTGGTGAAGAATTCTTTGTCGGGATTGTTTTTCCTCAGTTCATAGAGGACGCCCGCTTCGGTCAATACTATGAATTGACTGCTGCCGCTCTTCGTCGCGTGATTTATGATACCGGAGGTGCTTCCGACATAGTCTGCCAGAGCCAGGACTTCCGGCCGTGATTCGGGGTGAGCCATGACGATGGCCGCCGGATATCTTTTCTTCAACGCGGATACCTCTTCCTTCGTCACGTTATGGTGGACATGGCAGAATCCGTCGTTGAATATGAAGTCCTTTTCGGGAAGCTGCTCCGCGATGAAATGAGCCAGGTTTGTATCGGGGATAAAATAGATGTTCCTGTTGGGCAGAGAGCTTACTATTTTGAGGGCGTTGGATGATGTGACGCATACGTCGCTGCAGGCCTTAAGCTCCGCAGTCGAGTTCACATAACAGACGACAGCCACATCGTCATACTTTTGCCTGATGGCCTGTATCTTATCAGCATCGGCCATGTGAGCCATAGGGCAGTCGGCGGTCATGTCCGGAAGGAGGACTCTCTTTTCCGGATTGAGGATCTTTGCGCTTTCTCCCATGAACGAGACACCGCAAAGCACTATGGTGTCGGCGGTCACTTTTGTGGCTGTTTCACTGAGATAGTAGGAATCGCCTACATAGTCCGCCAGCTGCTGTATTTCGTCGGCCACATAGTAGTGAGCCATGATGACCGCGTTTTTTTCTTTTTTGAGCGCTTCTATCTTATTGATTTTTTCATTCATTTTCAAACTCCTTTGCTGTGCCGTCCCGGTCGTGTGCCGGTCGGTGAGCTGTATGTCAAATTGTATTGAGTATAACATTTTTGACGGAATTTAACAAGACAAATGTCTTTTATAGTGTCATGACATATCGAGGGGGCGGGGAGAAGAGATATGATCTGCTTCATACAGTCAGACTTGTGGAAAACCGAAGGTCTTGTTGTAATCCGGCGCTTACAGTGGTATCATGTATACATAAGGATAAAAGTTGAACGGGAGGAGGATTGAGATGGATCTCAGAAGCTCTAAAGAATTCCCTTTTTCTGCGGAAACGGCATGGAAGGCGCTTCATCAGACGAGTCGGCTCGATGTCGAGCCGGGAACGGTCATAAAAGATATCTCCGACACTGAGTGGGAAACTTACAATAGTGAGACGGGTTCTCAAACGAAATATGTCGCTGAGTTTGATGACGAAAACAGACGAGTTACCATCGAGGGCGCCAGCAATAAGAAGAGCAACCATGACTTCATATACCTGACACTGAAGGAAATCGCGGAAGAACGTGTGGAACTGATCCTTGAGATAGAGATAAATACAGGAACACATTTCCTCGCGAAAGCTTTGGGAGCGATGATCGCGAAACCGGCTCAGGAGATAATTTCCCGTCACATCTATCAGAATTTCGAGGCGTTATGTACCGGAGCGGGGACGAGGACTATGTCATCTGATGATTTGAAAGCAGAGGCAGCAAAAGTGTATAAGAAGTGAGTAGAAAGGGAAGACGGCTGAGATAAAAAAATCTTGCATAAATCCCCATAAAATAGTATAATAGCAACGTTATAGGCGAGCCGTTTTTAGGTTTACAAAGATTTCTGTAAAGTCAGGAGGTGAAATGGGAAATGGCACAGGTAATAGTCAGAGAAAATGAAAGCCTGGAAAGCGCTTTGAAGAGATTCAAGAGATCTTGCGCGAGAGATGGAGTTATGTCTGAACTGAGAAAGAGAGAACATTACGAAAAACCTAGCGTAAAGAGAAAGAAGAAGTCTGAAGCTGCTAGAAAGAAGGCTAAAAAGTATTAATGGGAACAGACTTAAAAGATCAGAGGTGTTTTGATTGACCTTAAAAGAAAGATTGAACGCTGACTTTAAGGAAGCGATGAAGAACAAGGAAAAGGTGCGTAAGGACACCATAAGCTTCGTAAGAGCTGCCATCAAGCAGTTCGAAGTGGATAACAGGGAAGAAATCGACGATGCCGGGATTGCCTCCATCTTAGCCAAACAGGTGAAGATGAGAAAAGATGCCCTCGCTGATTTTGAATCGGCCGGAAGAACGGACCTCATAGAAGCCTATAACGCGGAAATCGAAGTCCTTACGGAATACATGCCTAAACAGCTTACCGATGAAGAGATAATGGATGTGATCCAGAAAACCGCGGCGGATCTGGGTATAGAGAAAGGCAGCGGAAAGGCATCCATGGGCAAGCTCATGGGAGCGACGATGCCTAAGGTAAAAGGCGTTGCGGACGGTAACAATGTAAAGGCAGCGGTAGAGCGATTCCTTGGATAGCGATGACATATGGACAGGATCAAAGAGCGATGCTGATTGAAAGATATCGGCACCGCTTTTTTGTATAAAGAAAACCCGGTTTTTATCGGCTCTGTGAGGATCGAAAATGCTGCGGCAACCGGGTCTTGTAGGTTTTTTACCTATATTTTACTTTTTTTATTGAATGTAGATAAAATTTTCAACGTTCGTGGTCTCTCATGACCATGACGAGTCCATTAAAGCCGGCAAAAGGCCACCCCGGCCCTTTACATAAAAAGTCCGGATTGCTCAACCCCATTGGATTTTAGCTACATTTTTCTTTTTTCGTGAAATGTAGGTACTTTTGCTGTTGGCTGTGGGATCAGCGTGAGAAGCTTTGGAGCTGCCTGCGTAAAAACGCCAGTTGACATTGCCTGATGGAAGTGACACAATTATCCTATATATGTAGCGAGGGCAGGAAAGTCAGGTGATGGATTTGTTTTTACCGATAGATAAAAGAGATATGGAAGCGAGGGGATGGGAGCAGGCTGATTTCGTCCTGGTGACGGGAGACGCTTATGTGGATCATCCGTCTTTCGGTACGGCCATCATAAGCAGATTGTTGGAGTCTCATGGCTTTAAGGTGGCGATACTGGCTCAGCCGGGATGGAAGGACTCTTCGGATTTTAAACGGTTCGGCAAGCCCAGGCTTGGCTTCCTTATCAATAGCGGCAATGTGGATTCCATGGTAAACCACTATTCTGTCTTCAGACACAGGAGAAAGCGGGATGTTTATTCACCGGGCGGCAAGGCGGGCAGGCGGCCCGACAGGGCAGTCATCGTTTACTGCAACAGGGCCAGGGAGGCATACAAGGATGTGCCTGTGATAATAGGTGGTCTGGAGGCCAGCCTCAGGAGGCTGGGCCATTATGATTACTGGGACGATAAGGTAAGGCGTTCCATAATGATGGACTCCCGGGCCGATATACTGATTTATGGGATGGGTGAACGGGCCATGGTGGAGATCGCTGAAGCGCTGGATGCCGGGATAGATGTCAGGGATATTACGTGGATAAATGGGACTTGTGTACGGATGAAAGACCCGGGCATCCAGGAGGACGATGTGATCCTGCCGGATTTCCGGGATATCGTCTCGTCCAAAGAGGAATATTGCCGCAGTTTTGCGATGCAGTACAGAAGCAACGACGCTGTGACAGGAACCCGGCTCATAGAGAAGTATGACGGAAGCAATTTCGTAGTGCAGAATCCGCCTCAGCCGCCGTTGGAAAGGGATGAATTGGACGAGCTGTACAGTCTGGACTATATGAGGGATTATCATCCATGCTATGAGAAGGACGGCGGCATCCCGGCCATAGAAGAGGTGAAGTTCAGCATAACGGCCAACAGAGGTTGTTTTGGCGGCTGCGCGTTCTGCGCTATAACATATCATCAGGGCAGGGAGGTCAGGAGCCGCAGTCAGGAGTCCATAGTGGAGGAAGTGAGAAAGCTGACAAAGATGAAGGGGTTCAAAGGATATATCCACGACGTGGGAGGCCCTACAGCCAATTTCCGCCATCCATCATGTGCCAGGCAGCGGAAACATGGTATGTGCCGCAACAGAGATTGTCTCTATCCTGAACCGTGCAGGCAGTTGGATACAGATCATGAAGAGTATCTGCGGGTCCTGAAAGCTGTTCGTAACGCAGAGGGCGTCAAAAAGGTATTCATAAGATCAGGGATAAGGTACGACTACCTGTTAGCTGATGGGAACGACCGATTCATGGAGGAGCTATGCAGCTATCACGTCAGCGGGATACTTAAGGTGGCGCCGGAGCACGTATCACAGCGGGTGCTGAAAAACATGAGAAAACCTCCTATAGAGGTGTTTGAACGGTTCGGGAAGATATATCGGGAAACAAACAGGAGACTCGGGAAGAAGCAGTATATGCTCCCTTATTTCATATCATCCCATCCGGGGAGCAGTCTGGAGGACGCCATAGAGCTGGCGCTGTACATGAAGAAGACGGGATTCGTCCCCGATCAGGTACAGGACTTCTATCCGACACCAGGGACGCTGGCCACATGCATGTATTATACGGAGAGAGATCCATTCACCATGGAAAAGGTGTATGTAGCTAAGGACGTCGAGGAAAAGCGGATGCAGAGGGCATTGATGCATTTCAATAAGAAGGAGAACAGGGAAACGGTGAAGAAGGCGCTGAAAAAAGCAGGGCGCCAGGATCTTATGGGGGTGCTGCTCAAATGATAGGTACTGCTAGATTCGATGAGATCGGAGAAGCTTTCAGGGAAGGCTACAGACAATATGAAGAAGCCTTGTCTTCTGTCGATGGAGGGAAATTCCAGGTCTCGGAAGAATATGGAGGAGCAGCTGAAAACAGGATAGCTGTCGGAGACAATCTGCGATACATGGCGTATCTTTTGAGAGAGGGAGCCATGGAAGGGAAAATACAGCTCATTTATGTGGATCCGCCGTTTTTTTCCAACAGCAAATACGAGGCGTCCCTCAGGCTGTGCTCCGAAAAGCTGGGGACATCAAAGGTGCTGAAGGTGGGAGCATATGACGACAGGAAGAAATCCGGGTTGGCTGGATATCTTGCCATGCTCACCGCCAGGTTTTTCATGATGAGAGACCTGCTTTCAAAATCGGGATGTTTGTGGGTCCATCTGGATTGGCATGTAGTCCACTATGTGAAAGTGATATTGGACGGTATCTTCGGGGAAGAGAATTTTATAAACGAGATAATATGGACGTATAAATCAGGCGGATCCAGCAAAAAAAGCTTCGCCAGGAAACACGATAATTTGCTGGTCTACGCCGGAGGGGAGAAATACAAGTTCAGGCCGTTGAAGGAAAAATCCTATAACCGGGAGATGAAGCCTTACAGATTCAAAGGGGTGGAGGAATTCAGGGATGAAAACGGATGGTATACCATGGTCAATATGAAGGATGTGTGGAGCATCGATATGGTGGGGAGGACTTCCTCCGAGCGGAACGGCTATGCTACTCAGAAGCCGGAAAAGCTGCTGTATCGCATAATAGAGGCCTGCAGCGACGAAGGTGACATATGCGCTGACTTTTTTGCAGGATCGGGGACTTTGGGAACAGTGTGTCAAAAGACCGGCAGGAACTGGATCATGTGTGACCAGAGCAGTCTGGCGGCGGCATCTCAGATAGAGCGTGTAGGCGCTTTGAAAGGCGGGAGTTTCGTCGTGGAAAGGGAGCATCGCGAAGGGTGCGATGAAGCGATGGGAAAACCGGAGGTCTCTGTGAAGTTAAAGGGCGGCGAAGGCCCGGTCGCGGTAACGCTGGACAGGTACAGACTGCCCGTCGGCGGCTTGGTGACAGCGGAGGACAGAGGCTACGGGGGCGGTGAGGTCCAGGCGGAAGTAGAGCGGTATCTGGCCGACGATCCTCTGTGTCTGGTGAAGTGCTGGAGCGTGGACTGGGATCATGACGGGCAGATCCACAGAGCGTCAGCTCTGCTGCCGGGGATGGAGCGGAGCTGTCAGATGGCTTGCGAGGAGGCTGCATCGAAGGCTGCGTCCGATGGAAATGGCGCCGGCAGGATCGTCAGTGTTGTCGGCTACGATGTTTTCGGAGGCCGGTTCGAGACGGTGGCGCGGAGATAAGACACAGGTGCGGGTCGTTCACGCCAAAGCGGGCCCGGAACTTATCAAAACATGAAAAGACGAAAAAATGTCCTGGAGATGTGTCAAATGACATTTCCGGGATTTTTTTATGACCAGGGAAAATATTGGGTCTTGATTCTAAAACTATTGTTTTTACAAGATATATATATTGACAAAATAAAACGGGGGGGGTGTATAATATACGGGATAAAAGCCAATGTCGAGTTTAAATTGATCTAGGAGGAAAAACATTATGAAAAAGGCTTTAGTGATCGCATTGACCCTGCTGATGACGGTCGCGTTCTCTTCTACTGCCTTCGCGGCGACTGTGACGGAAGGATGGACGACACGAGATAACAACACGCCTATAGAGCCTGTAGGAAAAACGATAACGATTCCGGATACAGCAATAGGCGGAGCAAGTACCTACGCAATCAGAGGTGATGCTATCGATGGCACGAAAACGTATGAGGCGATAGTAGATCTGAGCAAAGAGTATCAGCATGGCGAACTTTTCTGTATCAGTTTGGGGTTCGGTATTAATGCGGATACATATAATACTGAATTTTCAGTATGCACTCAGAAGAGCGGTGATGATTTCATTGTGTCGGCAGGCGTTGCCGGAGCAGAGAGTATCACGGTAACAGAACCAGGAATCTATACGTATCAGTGGACCGTTTCCAAATCAGCGGATGGAATCAGTGCAAGCTTTGAAATCGCCGAGCTTGGACAGACTTTGGAATTCACTGATGAGGGGGAACTCGCGAAACTTCAAGATTCGACAGTTGTAAGATATCTGTGGGCATTTGGAGGCGGCGCTGATCCTTCATCGTATCAGTTGGACAGAGATCTGGTGCTCTATACTGCAAAGCCTGAAATCCAGGGTGTCAGCGTAGTTGACGGGACTGACGGGTATACTCCGGTTGAGATCCCTCAGGTGGGACAAAAGCTTACTGCCAATGTGACTGTTGACGAAGGTACGGTAGGCTCGTATCCTGTTGATGAGAATATTTCTTATGTATGGTCCTATGAAGATTCGGATACTGTTCTTGGGACAGAGCCCGTTTATACTGTAACAGAAGATAACCTGGGCAAGAAGATCGTCCTTACGGTCAGCGGCGGTAACCACGGATATGCCGGAATAGCAAGCTGGTCTGCAACTGACGTTGTAGGCGCTGAACCTGGTGAAGAGCCTACTGAGCCGGGCACGGATGATCCGACGACCGGAGACGGCCAGGATGGTACTGCTGCGGGGAACACTGACAAGGGCAACGGACAGCCGAAGACAGGAGACAGCAGCAATGTGCTGCCGTTTGTGGCTCTCTTGACGCTGGCCGCGGCAGCAGGAACGGCTGTAGCTGTTAAGAGAAGAACAAATCAGTAGGATCCAGGGAAAACTGAGATAAAAGAGGTACAGGACTCGGCGCGATAGGGGCTGAGAACTGGAATCTGGATGTTGAAGAGGCTTCGGAGCATAGCAGCAGGGATGATCCGGGCCTCTTTGATTTTTCCATTCGGCTGTGCGGCGTGACTAACGGTCTTGACAGAGATGGGCCAGCCAGTTCGCGGCTCTTGTGCCGGATTTTTACTTTTTCTCTGAGATCCGGCACCTTTGACACAAATTGTTGCCGCCTTTTCGATTATTGAAAGAGATACGGCAAGCCTATTGCCGTATCCTCTTTGTGAAGCAAAAATTCGGCAAGTTTATTCAAAAAATTTCTGAGGCAATGCGGTTTGATGTCGTTAAATCAACAGATATATCCATTTGCGTGCCGGATGATCTTTGATCAAAAGGTATTCGGCAAATACTCGTGTCAACACTGCCGGATCACTGTCTGTTTCATGAAATTCGGCAAATGCTTGTGTCGGTACTGCCGGGTTTTCTAAAGCTGGTAAAAATCCGGCACGAAAGCCTGGCACGAAAGCCTGCCACGAAAGCTTGCCGGGAAAGTCTGCCAGGTATCTCAACAAGGCTCGCGGACTCGCGCGCAGGAGTTGCGTGCCTATTTACCACAAAAAACATCTTGCATGGCATATTCATTTGGTGCTATAATATCAGAGTAATTTTTGTGCGCAAAAGATATGAGAATAAGGAAGACGGCAATGAGTTGGGGTCTGGTTTATCCTTCTCACCCAAAACGCCCGAGACCTTATCTTTTTTCTTTTTTGCGCATTTTTAAATGATTTTCGGTGGGCTTGGTGTGCGATGATAAGAGGTGGAGTCATGAAGAAGTACATATTTGTTACAGGTGGAGTAGTTTCAGGACTGGGAAAAGGGATAACGGCAGCGTCGCTGGGAAGGCTGCTGAAAGCCAGAGGGCTTAGGGTCTCTGCTCAGAAGCTGGATCCGTATATCAACGTAGATCCGGGGACCATGAGTCCGTATCAGCACGGAGAAGTGTTCGTGACAGAGGATGGCGCAGAGACAGATCTGGATCTGGGCCATTATGAGAGATTCATCGACGAGGATCTCAACAAGTATTCGAATCTGACGACGGGGAAGGTATACTGGAATGTGCTCAACAAGGAGAGGAAGGGGGAGTATCTTGGCAGCACGGTGCAGGTGATACCACATATAACTAATGAGATAAAAGATTTTATATACAATGTGGGAAAGACCAGCAATGCTGATGTGATAATAACGGAGATAGGCGGGACCGTGGGAGATATAGAAAGCCAGCCGTTCCTCGAGGCCATAAGGCAGGTCTCGCTGGAGCAGGGAAAGGAAAACTGTCTGTTCATCCACGTCACGCTGGTACCGTACCTGAAGAGTTCAGGGGAACATAAATCAAAGCCGACTCAGCATTCGGTAAAAGAATTGAGGACAATGGGCATATCTCCTGATATAATAGTGATGAGATCAGACGAGCCTATCGATGAGGGCATTGCGGAAAAGATATCTCTGTTTTGCAATGTCAAGCCGGACTGTGTCATAGAGAACAAGACTTTGCCGGTCCTGTATGAGGCGCCACTGATGCTGGAAAAATCCAGATTTTCATGGATCGTGTGCAGGGAACTGGGGATAAACGCAGGGCCTTGCGAAATGACTGAGTGGGAAGCTATGGTAGACAGGATAAAGGCCAGAAAAGAGTGCGTACGCATCGCTATCGTAGGTAAGTATGTCAAGCTTCACGATGCCTATCTTTCCGTAGCGGAGGCCCTTAAGCACGGCGGATATGAGAATGGTTGCCATATCGACATCAAGTGGGTGGAAGCGGAAGATGTGAACGGGGATTCCGTTTCACAGCTGTTGGGTGATGTGGACGGTATACTGGTCCCGGGCGGCTTTGGCGACAGAGGTATAGAAGGAAAGATAACGGCGGCCAGGTATGCCAGGGAAGAAAGGATACCGTATTTTGGCATATGTCTGGGGATGCAGATCGCAGCCATAGAGTTCGCACGCGGTGTGCTGGGCCTGGATGATGCCGATTCGGGAGAGTTCAGCGAAACTTGCGATCATAAGATAATAGATTTCATGCCTGACCAGTACGGTGATATCCCCAAGGGCGGGACTATGCGCCTGGGTGCTTATCCGTGTGTCGTGACAGCGGGGACCATAATGGAAAGAGCCTATGGTACCAGAGAGATATCAGAACGTCACAGACACAGATACGAGTTCAACAATGAGTACAGGGAAGCCTTCGAAGGGAACGGCATGAGGATAGCAGGGACATCGCCTGACGGCAGGCTGGTGGAAGCCATCGAGCTGGAGGATCATCCGCATTATGTGGGTGTACAGTATCATCCGGAGTTCAAAAGCCGGCCTAACAAAGCTCATCCGCTGTTCAGAGAATTCATAAAGTCCGCCTTCGAGAACAGAAAAAGATAAGACGACAGGAGGAAATCAAAGGGACATGTACATAAGGAACAATACGCTAGCGGTCATATTCAGAGTGATATTCATCATAGTATGCGGAGCCGGGATAGTGATGAGACTGATGGGAACCGGTTCGATCATAGGAACGGTCCTGGGCGAGTTCGCGCTGGTAGCCAATGCCGCGGCACTGATATATTTCGCATATCTGATAATAGCCAGACCGGGATACGAGAGAGGCGCGCTGAGGGGAGCAGTGACCATTTACATGGTGATAACGTTCATCGTCTACTATTTCATGTATTTCGGGACGGCGCTGTCGCGTCCGGAACAGCTGTCGGTGGCGGGTTACCTGTTATACTTTGTGGCGCCCCTGATGGCGTTGGCTGATTATCTGTTGTTTTGCAGGAAAGGAGAATTTACGGCATACAGCCCGGTCGTATGGGCTATAATACCGGTGCTTTTCAACATTGCCGTCTTTATTGTCAACAGGTTGGGATTTGCTATGGATACCATCCCGTATTTCAATCTGATGGGAATGAATCTGATCGCTACGTTGTTCATCTTTCTGGGTATAAGCTACCTGCTTTTCGTCATAGACAATATGATGGCCGGGAGGAGACGTTAATGCTCGCGTCATGTATTCCAAGGAGGCAGTCTCATGGGAACGAGGCAGCCTCCTGCTTTTTATCTCTTTTTATGTAAATACTTTTCTCTGGTAGCAAGACCGCCTCTGATGTGGCGTTCAGCCTTGTTGTTGTCCAACACCTCTTTTACCTCAGCGGCAAGTCCGGGATTGATCTCATGGAGCCGCTCGGTGATATCCTTGTGCACCGTGGATTTGGAGACTCTGAATTTGGCCGCAGTGCTCCTGACCGTCGCGCCGGTCTCCACGATGTAGCGGGCCAGTTCCAGTACCCGCTCCTCGATGTAATCTTTCATAGTATTGACAGTTCACCACCCCTTGATTTATTAACTTTTCAGTCAAAACAATATATGTCGGAATTTAAAAAATATACTTGCTTTGGATTTTCGGTGTAAATTTCTTTTGTGTGGTAAAACTAAGCGATAACTGATAAAATGAAAGGAGCAGGCGATGTTTCCCATATCGCGTTTTAATGATATGATGTTCAATGAAGAAGTGGGGATAGACCTGGGCACGGCCAATGTGCTCATATATGTAGACGGAAAAGGAATAGTACTGGAAGAGCCGTCGGTGGTGGCTATAAACAGGGACACCAAGGAAATACTGGCAGTTGGCAGCGAGGCCAAGCGGATGATAGGCAGGACGCCGGGCAATATTTCCGCCGTAAGACCGCTGCGGGACGGTGTGATCTCAGATTATGACGTTACGGAAAAGATGCTGCAGTATTTCATAAAGAAGACATGCGGCGGCAATCGTTTCTTCAAGCCGAGGCTGGTGGTATGTGTTCCCAGCGGAGTCACCGAGGTGGAAAAACGGGCGGTGAAGGAGGCGGCGCTCCAGGCCGGCGGCGGAGCGGTATATCTGATAGAGGAGCCGGTGGCTGCAGCCATAGGTGCGGGGATAGATATCACCGCGCCGGAAGGTATCATGATAATAGATATAGGTGGAGGCACTACCGATATTGCCGTCATTTCCATGGGCGGCATAGTGACAAGCACTTCGGTCAAGATGGCCGGTGACAAGTTCGACGACCACATCGTCAAGTACATGAGAAAAAAGTACAGACTGTTCATAGGGGACAGGATGGCGGAGAAGTTGAAACGGGAAGCCGGAATGGCATCTTCGGAAGAGGAATCGCTCATTACGCTGTGCAAGGGAAGAGACCTTGTGACGGGCCTCCCAAGGACAGTAGAGGTAAGGTCAGAGGAGATCCTGGAGGCTCTGGAGGAGCCTCTGGACATCATATGCGAGGCGACTCATGGAGTGTTGGAGAAGACGCCTCCCGAGCTGGCGGCTGATGTGGGTGAGCGAGGTATCGTCATAACAGGCGGAGGCGCTCACCTGAGAGGGCTGAACAGGAGGATAGAGGAGCGGACAGGGATCAGGACGGTAATAGCTGACGACGCGGATCTGTGTGTAGTGAGAGGTACCGGTGAAGCGCTTAAATTCATAGATGTGATAAGCAGGAACAGTTTGAACAGGAGAGAGACGTATATATGAGACTGGAACTTATAGCGACGGCCACATTCGGGCTGGAGGCCGTAGTGAAGCGTGAGATAGAGCAGCTGGGGTACAGGATACTGAAGACAGAGGATGGCAAGGTGACCTATATGGGGGATGAAAGAGCCATAGTCAGATCCAATCTGTGGCTGCGGAGTGCCGACAGGGTACTGCTGAAAATGGCAGAATTTGAGGCCAGAGAGTTTGAAGAACTGTTCCAGCGGACCAAGGCTCTGGACTGGGAACAGCTCGTCCCGCTGGACGGAAAGTTCACCGTCACGGGAACATCGGTGAAATCCAGGCTTCACAGCGTGCCGGCATGTCAGAAGATCGTCAAGAAGGCTATTGTGGAAAAGCTGAAGGAATTTTACGATGTGGAGACTTTCCCCGAGACTGGAGCCCAGTACACGGTCAAGGCCACTATATTGAAAGACAGAGTCACACTGACCATAGATACCAGTGGGGCGGGTCTTCACAAGAGGGGATACAGGCAGGCTGATGTGGCGGCGCCTATAAAGGAAACGCTGGCGGCAGCGCTGGTACAGCTCTCCTTCTGGAAAGCCGGGCGTATACTGGTGGATCCATGCTGCGGCTCAGGTACTATACCAATAGAGGCCGCCATGATAGGCAGGAACATCGCGCCGGGGCTCAACAGGAGCTTTGCCTGCGAAGAATGGGAGCTGATAGAAAAGAATATCTGGAGGGAGGAGAAGAAGGCGGCGTTTCAGGCTATCGACTATAACGCAGAGCTGGAGATATACGGATACGATATAAATGGCAGAGCGGTCAGAGCCGCTATGGAAAATGCTCAGGAGGCGGGCGTCGATGACTGCATAGTATTCAGGCGGCAGGATGTGGCGAAGCTGGAACCCACAGGAGAAAACGGCATCATCATCGTCAATCCTCCTTATGGTGAGAGGATAGGCGAGGAGGCACAGATCAAGGAGATATACAAGGCTCTTGGCGGATTTTTAAAAGATTATCCCGACTGGTCACTCTTCATGATAACGACGGATAAGAAGGCGGAAGAAAGGGTGGCGGGCCGGAAGGCCGACAGGCGCAGGAAGCTGTATAACGGCAGGCTGGAAACGTGTTACTACCAGTTCCATGGTCAGAGAAGGACATTAGAGGGAAGATAAGGCATCTCACATAAAAAAGCTCCTCCGGGAGATAATATATATCATATTTACATAGCACTTATAATCAAGTAAAGGAGAACATAAAATGGCGGTTAATTTGAAAGGAAGAAGTTTTTTGACGCTGATGGATTTTACCCCTGAGGAGATCAGGTATATGCTGGATCTGGCCAGAGATCTTAAAGCAAAGAAGAGAGCCGGCATCAGGACGGAAGCTCTCAGAGGAAAAAACATCGTGCTTCTGTTCGAGAAGACGTCCACCAGGACAAGATGCTCATTCGAGGTGGCATGCCACGATGAAGGCGGGCATGTGACGTTCCTGGACGCGAAGAGTTCACAGATGGGGAAGAAGGAGAGTCTGGAGGATACGGCCAAAGTACTGGGAAGGTTTTTCGACGGGATAGAGTACAGGGGCTACGAGCAGTCGGTAGTGGAAGATCTGGCCAAGTATTCCGGAGTACCTGTCTGGAACGGACTCACCGACGTGGATCATCCAACTCAGATACTGGCGGATATGCTGACTATAGAGGAGCACATCGCCAAGCCTCTCAGCAAGGTAAAGGTGATCTTCTGCGGTGATATAAGGAACAATATGAGCTATGCCTGGATGTATGGCTGTGCCAAGATGGGGATGCACTACGTGGCTTACGGGCCTGATGTGCTGGCTCAGCAACTGGATCAGGATATAATGAAGAAGGTGAGGACGGTAGCTGACGAGACGGGAGCCGTCATCGAAGTGTCTTCTGATCCGGCATGCCTCAAAGGAGCGGACGTGATATACACCGATATATGGGCTTCGATGGGAGAAGAAGATCAGATAGAGGAAAGGGTGAAACTGCTGTCGCCTTACAAGGTGACCATGGAAATGCTGGAAAAGACAGAAAATCCGGACGTTATTTTCCTCCACTGCCTGCCGTCCTTCCATGATTTTGAAACGGATATGGCCAGGGAGCAGAAGGAAAAGGGCCTTGATATAAGGGAAGTCACCGATGAAGTATTCAGGAGCAGGCATTCCAAGGTGTTCGACGAAGCGGAGAACAGGATGCATACAATCAAGGCCGTTATCGTGGCGACGATGGGATGACGATGAGGCGATGACTATATGACTCGGAGGGATTTATGAAAAAAGGGGTAAACAACTATTCGGAAATAGGCAGGCTGAATAAAGTCCTGCTCCATCGCATAGGCGATGAGATAGAAGGACTGGTGCCAGACAATTTCGAGCGGCTGTTGTTTGACGATATACCGTATCTTGCGGTAGCGCAGCAGGAGCATGACAGGTTCGCTGATCTGCTGAGGGAGAATGGCGTGGAAGTCATCTATTATGTGGACGAGTCAGCGAAAGCTCTGAAGGACAGGAACGTAAGACAGATGTTCGTGAAGCGGTTCATAGACGAAAGCGACGTGCATTCCGACGCGGTCAGGGAAGCTCTGGAAGATTACCTGCTGAGGATGGAGCCGAGGAAACTGGTGGAGAAGGTCATCTCCGGCGTCAGGAAAAGCGAGCTGGATGTCAAGTCAAATTCGCTGGCCGACTACATTTCCGCCGGCTATCCTTACTATACGGATCCGATGCCTAACCTGTATTTTACCAGAGACCAGGGCGCGTGTATCGGCAGCGGTGTCAGCGTCCATCATATGAGCACCTCGGCCAGGAGGCGGGAAGCGTTGCTGCTCCAGTATATGTTCAGGTATGACGAAGATTTCGCCCCTGAGGGAACGGAGCTGTGGTACGATTACGATCAGGCTTATTCCATAGAAGGTGGAGATGTGCTGGTGCTGTCGGATGAGATCGTCGCTATAGGTCTGTCTCAGCGGACTACGGTGGCAGGGATAGAGCAGCTGGCCAGAAACATTCTGGATAATTCAACGTTCAGGAAGATACTGGTGTTCGATATACCAAAGAGAAGAGCGTTCATGCACCTGGATACGGTGTTTACCATGGTTGATTTCGACAAGTTCACCATCCATCCGGAGATAGAGGGGCCGCTGCAGATCTATGAGATAACCCTCGACAGGAGCGGGGAAACTCATTTCAGCAGCGTACAGGATCAGCTGGCCAGCATACTGAAGACAGAGCTGGGACTTCCGGCGGTAGAGCTGATAAGATGCGGCGGCGACGATCCTCAGGCAGCGCAGAGGGAGCAATGGAACGATGGTTCCAATACGCTGGCCATAGCGCCGGGAGTGGTGGTGACTTATGAAAGGAACTACGTGACCAATGAGCTGCTGGACAGGAAGGGGATAAAGGTGCTGACTATACCCAGCTCCGAGCTTTCAAGAGGCAGAGGCGGCCCAAGGTGCATGAGCTGCCCTGTAAACAGGGACGACATATAGGAGGGTCAAGGTATGAGCGCGGAGAGAATAGTAGTGGCGTTGGGCGGCAATGCTCTCCAGTCGGGAGGCGGGCCGGCGACGGCCCAGGCGCAGCTGGAAGTAGTGAGGAAGACGTGCGAGCATATCGCTGCCATAAGTGGCAGGGGGTATGAGATTGCTGTAGTTCACGGCAACGGGCCGCAGGTGGGACGGATAGTGATGGCATCGGAGGCGGCTGAAGATGTGACGCCTGCCATGCCTTTTGATGTGTGTGGAGCCATGTCTCAGGGATATATAGGTTACCACATACAGCAATGTCTCAAATATGCTCTCAACAGAAGCAACAGGAATATCCCGGTGGTGACGGTGGCTACTCAGGTCATAGTCGATGCCAACGATCCTGCTTTCCAGGATCCCGCCAAGCCGATAGGGCCATTTTATACCGAAGAGGAAGCCAGAAAGCTGGAGCGGGAGAAGGGCTACACTATGAAAGAGGACGCGGGAAGAGGGTACAGACGAGTGGTGGCATCGCCGTTGCCGCGGAGGATAGTGGAGATAGAGGCAGTCAGACAGTTATGGGATCATTCCATCGTGATAACGTGCGGCGGCGGAGGGATCCCGGTAGTGGAAAATCCCGATGGGACGCTGGAAGGAGTGGCAGCTGTCATCGATAAGGATTTCGCAGCGGAGCTTCTGGCGGAGGAGGTGAAGGCCGATATGCTGATGATCCTGACTGAAGTAGAGAAGGTGGCCGTCAACTTCAATGAGCCTGACCAGCGGGATCTGTCCTCCATGACATTGGCGGAAGCGGCAAAATATGTGGATGATGGTCAATTCCCGGCAGGAAGCATGCTGCCAAAGGTGGAAGCAGCCATGAAATTCGTGAGAAGATTTCCCGATAAGAAAGCTGTCATAACGTCGCTGGATAAGGCTGTAGATGCGCTGGAGGGCAAGACAGGAACGGTTATCACCTTCAACTAGTTCCCCGGCATGTCCCGGCGATGGATTTGTTAAAAAATTAACTACTTGACTTGCTGTATATTAAGCGGTATCATCTATAAAGTCGATTTTCATAGATTTGACAGACCAGAACAAATAATATAAACGGGAAGGTTTAATGTATGGAGATAGAGTTGAAATACAGGATACCGACGCCTGAAGTGGCGGACGATATTTGGAATGACAAGCTGTTTTTCAGCTACGAGGAGGACGGATCCCGAGAGGAGCTGTGCTTCATGGCTAAATATTTCGATACGTCCGACTGCGATCTGGCAAAGCATAGCATAGCCTACAGAGTCAGAAAGGAAGGGTGCCGCTGGGTGGCGGCTCTCAAGTGGAGCGGTCAGAGTGACGGCGCACTGCACACGAGGGAAGAGATCAACGTACCGGTACAGGATGACAGACCGGATCCTTCGGTGTTCCGTGAAAGCGAGATGGGAGCAGTCCTGGAGGAGATCATAGGAGACAAAGCTCTCATAGGTTTGCTGGAGACCAGGTTCATGAGGAGACGGTTCAGGATCGACACAGGAAAAGGCATATTCGAGCTTTCCATCGACCAGGGAAAGATAGTGACTCCTTACGGTGACAAGCCTATATCGGAGGTGGAGATAGAGCTATTTTCCGGTGAGTCAGAAGAGCTGGAATGCCTGGGGAGAAAGCTTTGCGGCAAGTACCATCTTGAGAAGGAATCCAGAAGCAAATATTCGAGAGGCATAAGGATAATAAAGGACAACAGATGACAAGGCCGTTCAGAGATCGCGGCGAAGAAAAGGAACACGGAGCTGTTCCTTTTTTGTTGCTTTGGGTATACATTATACAGCCGGCGCTTTGATGTGAGCTCTCCAGGGTATGGACACGGTCATCTGCCGCCGGTCTTTTTCGTTATGAGCAGCAGCTCAGGAGGCTCGTTCCTCTGATTGAGCATATTGACGTATGCTGAATGGTATGTGCGAGGGTCGAGAGCGGAGGCCATTCCCAGCAGTGCTTCCTTTTCGCGTTGGCCTTCAGGGTGACCGCTGTACATTGTGATACAGAGAAGGCCATCTTTAGCCAACAGCGTCAGTGATGCTTCTGCTGCTTTGCGGGTAGATATTTCTCCGGTGGTGATATGCTTATCGCCGCCCGGCAGATAACCAAGATTGAAGATGATGACATCGACAGGCGCGGCGGTATGATCCGATTTGCCAATATGGTCCCGCATGTTCTCGTGAGAATCTCGTATCAGCTCTATGGTGCCGTCCTTCAGTTGGGGTCCGAATCCTTCTGAGATGAGAAGGCGTCTGGTATTCTCTATGGCGTCTGACTGGATGTCGAAGGCGTAAAGCTTCGAAGGCCCCATTTTGGCCAGCCGCAGGGTATCGTGGCCATTCCCGCATGTAGCGTCTGTAAAAACCCCGCCCTTCTTCGCGTATCCTGATACCATATGGATGGCCAGCTCTGTTGTGGTCTGTATTATGTTTGACATGATGCTTTTCTCCTTGGTTGGAAGTATACAGGAGAAGGGGATAAAAAAGCAAGTTAGAATAGTAAATAAACCGTAGCTGTGGTATATGGTGAAGAAAGATGGCGGGGATTTCAAAAAGGTCGCAAATAGTTGATGCGTTTGGCATATCGGCTGATAGTGAAAGCTTAAAAGAAGCTAGCGGGCCTGTGATTCGAGTATTTTAAAAAGTGGCTAGGATATCCAAGTTTGTCAGATATGGTTTTGATACATTTTGAGTCCGAGTTTTATTAGTTCGGCTCCTCGTTTCATATCGTTTTTATTTAGGACATAGGCAAGTCGTATTTCATTATGACCTAGTCCCGGTGTGACATAAAACCCTTCGGCTGGTGTGAACATGACCGTTTCTCCAGCATCATCAAATTCGGTTAAGAGGAATATAAGAAAATTTTCGATATTGTCAACTGGGAGTTTTGCCATGATATAAAATGACCCGCCGGGTTTATCACATACGATTCCAGGGATCTGAATCAGTTCTTCATATACAGCGTCGCGTCTTGCTTCGAATTCATCCCGCATTTTATCGTAATAAGAAAAATCCAAGTTATAAAGAGCGGCTGCGCCTATTTGTTCTAGAGTAGGACAGGAAAGCCTGCTTTGAGCAATTTTCATGGCATTGCCTATGATCTTTCTGTTTTTGCTTATGAGACATCCTACTCTTGCTCCGCAGGCGGAGAATCGTTTTGATATAGAGTCAGTTATGATGACTCTTTCAGCTAATTCTGGGAGCATCCCAAAGGATGTTATTTCTCTTCCGTTGAAAACGAACTCTCTATATACTTCATCGGATATTATCCATAAATCATGCTTTTTTGCGATCTCACCGATAAGCTTCATATCTTTGAGAGTAAGTTGACGTCCTGTTGGATTTCCAGGAGTAGTGCAGACGATAGCTCTTGTTCTGTCGTTTATGCTGTTTTCTATCATCCTGACATCAGCATAATTATAGCAATCTTCGGCTGCAGTTGTGATGGGAACGATAGTTCCACACGCGGCAGCTACGAAAGCATGATAGTTTGTGTAAAACGGTTCCGGGATAACTACGTTATCCCCAGGGTCAAGGATACATGAAAAAGCCATGCTGAGAGCTTCTGAACCGCCGTTTGTGATTATTATCTCATCGGGGCTATATTTCATACCATACATTTTGAAATAATGAGATATGGAGCCTCTGAGCAGGAGGTCGCCTTCTGATTCAGAGTATGTCAATGTGTCACTAATGTGATCCTTTATGGCTTCAGAGAAGCATTTTGGAGTCTCGATATCGGGCTGACCTATATTGAGCTTGTATATTTTTTTCCCTTTTTGTTGGGCATTTGCTGCGTATCCATTGAATTTTCTTATTGGCGAGTGGGCGACCATTTCTATTCTTTTAGATATATACATTTTTCTTTCCTCGATTCGCAAGCTGTAAACACTCAGTTTTTATATTGAGGGAGTGCTTCCTGAAAACAGAAAGCACCCCTTATTTTTTATATAGAGCTGATTTGTTTGACGTAAAGGCTTTGTATTGCCGCTATTTTTTGGAAGCATCTATTTCCTTTTGCCTTTCCAATCTGAGAACACCTTCCGGGGCCAGGACTACGGAGTCACCTTTTACCATCCCGCAACTAGCTACGCCGGAATAAGTATATTCTTTTTTACCTGTACAATAATCGCAAGTGCATTCCATATCATCCGTGTCCTTTGGTTCGGTATATGATGTTATGGTGCCTTCGTAATTTCGCAGGATTATCTTGTCAGGTGTCTGTGAAATTATATAGTTAGGCATAACAGGGGTTTTTCCCGCTCCACCTGTTGCGTCTATCACATATGTAGGCACACATAGTCCGGAAGTATGGCCTCTGAGTGATTCTATGATCTGTATGCCGGAGGCAACTTTTGTCCTAAAGTGTTCGATACCCTGAGAAAGATCACATTGGTAGATATAGTAAGGGCGTACTCTGATTTTTACAAGGCCCTGTACTAGTTCTCTCATTATATGAGGACAATCATTGATTCCCTTTAGTAATACGGATTGGTTCCCCAATGGAATACCAGCATCTGCAAGTTTTCTGCAAGCCTCAGTCGATTCAGGAGTTATTTCACTAGGGTGATTGAATTGTGTGTTGAGCCAGATAGGATGATACTTTTTCAACATATTAACGAGGTCATCGGTGATGCGCTGCGGCATGACAACTGGAACTCTGGTTCCTATCCGTATGATCTCCACATGTGGTATTGCTTTGAGCTGCTTTATCACATATTCTAAAGTGTCGTCGCTTATGAGAAGGCCATCGCCTCCAGAAAGAAGGACATCTCTGATCACAGGAGTATTTCTTATATACTGGATACCCTGGTCGATGATATCTCTGCTTCTGGCACCGTCAGTCTCGCCAACTACTCTTCTACGGGTACAATGGCGACAATACATAGAGCATTGATCTGTCATGAGGAATAAAACACGGTCAGGGTATTTGTGAGTGAGTCCGGGAGTTGGAGAACTGGCATCCTCCCCAAGGGGATCTTTCATGTCTGCGGCGCTCCTATAAGTTTCCTGTATCCTGGGTACAGCTTGCATCCTTATAGGACATCTCGGGTCGTCAGGATCCATCAATGTAGCGTAATAAGGTGTTATCCCCATTCTGAAAGTTTCAATCACTTTTGAAATATCAGCCTCTTCCTGCTCGGACAGGTTCAAAACTTGTTTCAATTGTTGGACGGTAGTTATCCTGTTGGCGACTTGCCATTTCCAGTCATTCCACTGTTCAGTAGTTACATCTTTATACAGTGGTATTTCTTTATAATCTCTCATTTCATTAACTCCTTTCGTTAAAAGATAAATCCGGTGATAAGATAAAGGACGATTGCTAATCCTGCGGCTATCAAAGCATATGGTATCTGGGTCAAAGCATGATCGAGGTTGTTGATACCACTGGCTTGTGAAGATAAAACTGTAGCGTCTGCGTAGAAGCACGCATGGGAACCGAAGGCGGCTCCGGCAACGAGCGCTCCGAGAACCATCAAAGGATTTGCTCCAGATGCGAAAGCTAAAGGCATCAGTATAGGAACGGCAATAGCGGGAACGCCCCAGCTGCTTCCTGTTACGAAAGCTAATACACAAACGACCACAAATGTGATTGCTGGCAATAATGGAGCACTGCAGAATGGTACAGCTGCTTCGACGACATATTGAGGCATCTGTATCAAATTCATAGTATCTCGCACCATGTAGCAACCAACGAGGATTATCATTACCGGGAGCATATTTGAGACCCCTTTTGGAAGGGCTTCGCAGAAATCACCGAAGGTGATAGTCTTCGTCGGTATATACATGATGAACATCACAGCGATCGTTATAAGTAATGACGCCACCATGTCGTTAGTTATTAACATCGCTATTATTACAGCGATAAGAGGGATGATGAAATTTCTCGCTTTCGCTTTGCTGTCGCTATCACCGTCAACATTTTTGATTTCTTCTGAGTTGAACTGATCTGATGCATCTGACCACAACTTACCAGTGCTTTCAACTCTTCTGAAGGCTTTTTTCATAGGACCGATTTTGGGCATGATCCCTATTGCTAAGGCGGGAACCATCAATACCGTTATCCAAGCATAGAACATAAACGGTATAGCTCCTATATAGGCGCTCATTCCACTTCCATATGCTGTTATTCCGGCTTTATCGAATTCGGTTTGAGCTAAGTCGGCGTAGAAAATGGCCCATGTGGAAAGAGGAATGAGGACGCATACGGGAGCTCCTGTCGAGTCGAGTAGATAGGCGAACATTTCTCTTGGCGTTTTATGCCTATCGGAAAGAGTCCTCATAGCAGATGACACTGTGAGTATGTTCAGAAAGTCATCCAGAAACACTACGATGCCCAAGACCCAAGATGCTACCAATGTCTTTTTCTGAGTGTTGGCCCATCGCGATAAAAGGTTGGCAAATCCTATCGTTCCTTTGGATTTTTCCAGCAGGACAACGAAAAATCCAAATAATGCAAAGGCAACAAAGATCCAGATCTCATCTGAAATCACAGTTTGCACTAAATCTACAAGAGGAAAGAAAAAATCCTCTTTGTAATACATTATCAAGCTTACCAGTGAGCCGAGAAAAAGTGCTTCAAAAGTACGTTTCGTCGCTAATGCAAAAACCAGGATCACAATAGCTGGTATCAGACAGAAGATTCCAAAGTCTACTGTTCCACTCATTTAATCACTTCCTTTCAAACAAGTTTGCAATATCGACAAGCGATCGCTATAAATATTTCAAAATCTGGAGGCGCCTTATGATCTTGAAATATATTCTTTTTTAGTGAGTATGAATGCTTTTACAAAAATTATCCGTCGTATTGTAAAATCCATCGATACTCAATTATAAAGGGTGAATGGAATCGTATTTTCCACTTGCTATGGACGTTACTGTTTCGAGAACGCGATCTATATCTGATTCGGTGCAATATGGTGCCAGACCGAGTCTGATAAGGCCGCCGCTTTCCGATAATCCCAACGCGCTGATAGCTTCGATTGCGTAAAAATCACCATGCCAGGAGTTGATCGATCTTGAACCGAAAACTTTTGTTACGAATCCAGGCGAGTATTTGTCCATTGTGAAAACCACCGTTGGCGTTCGTGGCTGTCCTTCCGCAGGGCCATAGACAGTCACTCCTTCGATTACACGCAAGCCGTTGCGGAGCTTGGCTGCGAGGGGCGATTCGTAGGCGTCGATGGCCAGCATTCCCGCTATGATATTTTTCCTGCGGCCTTCGAAGTTTTTTGTTTCATCGAGAAAGAAGTTTATGTACTTTTCTCCGATGGAAGCTATGAAGTCGATAGCTTCACGGACGCCGCAAAGGAGTTCGTACTGAGGCGTTCCCATATGGAATTTTCTAACTCCTTTGCTTATGTCGTCAGCGCCTGCATTATTGAATTCCAGAGTATCGATAAGTTCTTTTTTTAAGTAGATGATACCCACATGAGGGCCAAACCATTTGTAGGAGGAGCAAAGGAGAGCGTCCGCGTCGATAGCTTTTACATCTATAGGCAGATGGGCCGCGTAGTGAACAGCGTCCACAACAGTCAGAGCGCCCCGCTGGTGGGCAGCATCGATATATTTTTTGACATCTGTTATGGTGCCAAGAGCGTTTGAGGCCCAATTGATGGCGACTATCTTTGTTTTTTCGGACAGCTTGGTTTCAAAATCATTGAAATCCAGCTGCTGTGTTTCTGGATCGAGACGAACTGTTTTTACTACGCATCCGAGCTTTTCTAGCGACCTCCAGGGAGCACTATTGCATCTATGGTCGATTTCCGTAATGATCACTTCATCGCCTGGAATAAAGGTTTTGGAAAGATTTGCTGCTAAATTGAAGCTATTTTGTGTGGAAGAACAACTGAAACCGATTTCGTCTGGTGTACAGCCTAGAAAATCGGCCGCAGCTTCTCTGACAGATATCTCTATATCTTCGGTGTTGAAGCTGGCTTTAAAATTCCCGTCTTCATTGGCGTTATCATTTATCAGGTATTCGGTCATGGCATCAAGAACTCGCTTGGGTACTTGTGTCCCGCCAGGACCGTCGAGATATGCGATGGGTATCCCGCGTTCGTTGATATCGCAGGCAGGAAATTGCTTGCGTATCGATTGGACATCGAAGTTAAAGTTCATATCAGTTACCTCCTTATTTTGTATGTAAGTTGTCATGATTAAATGATAGATAATTTTCAGAATATTACAATTGTTTAAAAGCAATAATTGAGTGGTCATGATTTGTATAAAATACAAATATAGAATATTTAAAGTATCAAAGATGGCCATAGAAATGATATAATGTATGGGTCAAAAGGAGGTGCCGACATGTTGACAGTTTCAGATCTGATATTGTCTCCAATATTCAGTACAGTCAGATTAGCTGCGGGGAAAAATGGTCTAAGTAACATAGTGCTTGGTACGGGTATTTTGGATTGGGAAAACATAAATGAGATCCCGCAGTATTTTAATGCCGGAGAGTTCGTAATAACGAATCTGGCCAACATGAAGGATGACAGGAAGAAAGCGGAGAGCTGTGTCAAGGCGTTGATAATGAACAGGGCCTCGGCTGTGATGATAAAAGATATTTACTATGACGAGATATCGGAGGAGTTGCGGCAGTTTGCGGAAGAAAAGCATGTCCCTGTATTTTTCTTCGATAAGGTGTATATCGATGACATGATTCATGAAGTAAAAAAGAGATTGGAGCTTGTCCGTGAAGTGGAAGAATACGAGTCGATCCTCGATGATATATTCAGTTCGCCGTATCTGCCTCCGGATGAGATGAATGGCCTTGTTGATCAGATAAATCCGTATTTCCATAAAAAAGCATTCCTCACGATATATATATCTGACGATGAAATAATGTGTTCAAATGAAATACAAAGACTGTATCAGCATATGCATAGCAGTTATGGATTTATCGAGGATATAAAAAAAGATGATGTCGATATGGTTTGTTCTCAGCTTATCTATAAGAGAGGGATACTTCTTATAATATCATTTGATACGGAAACGGAACAAAAACGCTGTGACTATGAAAACTATTTGATAAAGAGAATTATCGAATCATCTAGATTTGATGGCATGCGGATAGGCATAGGACAAAGATGTCCGAAGGAGAAGTTTTCAATCGCTGTGAGAAGCTCCGTTTTCGCCAATGTGAATTGTGTATTAAGAGGCTGTGATTTCATGCGATTCAATACAGTAGACGGCGACTATACCATATTTTCTGTGGCAGGCGAAAAAGAGGTGCAGGAATATCGCGACAGGATTGAGGAAATGTTGCTGCGGCCGGCAGCCAAGCATATGCCGCTCCTGGAGACGGCACTGGCCTTCGCGGAATGGGGCGGTAACGTGGAAAGGACGGCGGAGGTCCTGTGTCAGCATAAGAATACGGTAAGGTACAGGGTGGAAAGGATCAGAGAGATCTTTGGCGCCGGCAACAATATGGAGCTGTATGGCAGACTATACATGTTCGTGAAGATCTATAAGGCGTGGCCTTATTTAAAAATGTTTTTCAGAAGTCCTGTTTCGTAGTGGCGCGGACGGGAAAAGGCCCGGAGCCGCAGTGTTTTAGGGAGGACGGTCATGATCAGAGGAGTTGACAGGGAAGTGGTGAAGGCGGAAGCAAAGAAATATGCTATCGTTTGCGTAAGCGCGTTTCTTTTCGCGGTCAGCGTGAATATGTTCATAGTACCTCTGGGGCTTTACAGCTCCGGAGTGCTGGGGATATCCCAGGTGACAAGAAGCGTGCTCATATCGCTCTTTGGAAGCTCGCTGCCGCACCATATAGATATAGCGGGAATGATAAATTTCATCGTGAATATACCTCTTTTCATCATGGCATTCAGGACCATATCGAAGAATTTTTTCTTCAAGACCCTGCTTTCGGTGGCGGCTCAGACAGTGTTCATGACGTTGATATATATCCCCGCAAAGCCGATATTGGACGATGTGCTGGCTAATTGTCTCATAGGCGGCCTTCTGGGCGGGGTGTCCATGGGTATGACGCTCAGAGCTTCGGGCTGTGGAGGGGGACTCGACATACTTGGAGTGTATTTTACAAAGAAATTTGAAAACTTTTCAGTCGGCAAATTGAGTCTCATGGTAAATGCGGGACTTTATTTCATATGCGCCATACTCTTCGATATCCCTACGGCCATATATTCCATCATCTATACAGCCTGTCTTACGCTGGCTATAGACAGGACTCACGCTCAGAACATAAATGTGACGTGTCTGATTTTTTCCAAGAAGCACAATCTGCGCATACAGGATGAGATAATGGAAAAGCTGCATCGGGGAATGACCCACTGGCACGGATACGGGGGATATACGGACGAGGCTACCGACGTCATGGCGGTGGTGGTGAGCAAGTACGAGATAAACCGGGTGAAACAGATAGTCAGAAAAAACGATCCGAACGCTTTCGTCATCTTCTTCCAGGGGACTCATGTGAGCGGACATTTCGTGAAAAGGCTGTGACGCGGCGGAAAAAGTCATTTATACCCAATGTTTAGAGAGTAATATACTTTACTTTTATAGGCAAAGGAGGTATAATAATATGAACTATGTGTTTATAATCGAGGAGGATATATATTCATGAAATCAACATTAATCTCAAAAGAAAACAACGATGCGAAGTTCACAATGGAGTTTACGCCGGAGGAATTCGAAAACGCGATAATAAATGTTTACAAAGCACAGAAGGACAGGTTCAGCGTAGATGGTTTCAGGAAGGGCAAGGCGCCTAGGAGCATCATAGAGAAGAAGTACGGAGAAGGAGTGTTCTTCGAGGACGCCATCAACAATCTTTTCTCTGCAAATTATCCGTCGGCTCTCGATGAACTGGAGCTCAACGTGATAGACAGCCCTAGGGCGGAATTCAGCCAGATAAAGAAGGGCGAAGGCTTTACGGTGACCATAACCGTGGAATGCTATCCTGAGATCGAGGTAAAGGATTACAAGGGAGTGGAGATCGAAGCGGTAAGCTCTGAAGTGACCGACGAGGATGTGGAAAACGAGCTGAAGGCCAGAGCCAGGAGAAATTCCAGGATGGTGACAGTGGACAGACCGGCGAAAGAAGGCGATACAGTCCTCATCGATTACGAGGGTTGGGTAGGCGACCAGCAGTTCGAAGGCGGTACGGCTGAAAGACAGCCTCTTAAGCTGGGTTCAGGCACTTTTATCCCGGGATTCGAGGAGCAGCTGATAGGCGTAAGTACAGGCGAGGATAAGGACGTGAAGGTAACGTTCCCTGAGGATTATCATGCCGAGGATCTGGCAGGCAAGGAAGCCGTGTTCAAGTGCAAGGTACATGAAGTTAAGGAGGAAGAGGTCCCTGAGATCAACGACGAGTTCGTGAAAGATGTCAGCGAGTTTGACACCCTCGACGAGTATAAGGCGGATATAAGGAAAGAACTGGAAAAGTCCAAGGCGTCCAGAGCTGAGAACGCCATGAAGAACAAAGTCATCGAGAAGGTTTTCGAAGCTAACGACATAGACGTCCCTGACGTGATGGTGGAAAGCGAGATCGACAATATGATCTCCGAATTCGACCAGCAGCTACGTTCCCAGGGTCTGGATCTGAACACTTATATGCAGTATCTCGGGAAAGACCCTAAGGAGATGCGAGACGAACTGAAGGATGAGGCGTTCAAGAAGACCAAGACCAGGATGATCGTCAGCGCCGTGGCGGAGCAGGAGGATTTCCAGGTGACGGAAGAAGAGGTCAATGCAGAGCTGGAGAGAATGGCTAAGCAGTACGGTCTTGAGGCCGATAAGCTGAGGGAGATCATAGGAGAAGCTAACCTCAGCATGATCGAAGGCGACATCAAAGTGAGAAAGGCTGTCGACATGATGTACGACAGCGCTGTGAAGAAATAGACTTGAAACAAGGAGGTCCGGATTATGGCATTAGTACCATATGTTATTGAGCAGACGAGCAGGGGAGAGCGATCCTACGATATATATTCCAGGCTTTTGAAAGACAGGATAATCTTTCTGGGAGAGGCGATAGATGATCACATCGCCAGTCTGGTGGTGGCTCAGCTGCTGTTTCTGGAAGCGGAAGATCCGGATAAGGATATAAACATATATATCAACAGTCCCGGCGGTTCTGTGACCGCCGGAATGGCTATATACGACACTATGCAGTATGTCAAGCCCCAGATTTCCACCATATGCGTGGGGATGGCGGCCAGTATGGGAGCTTTTCTGCTTTCGTCAGGCGCTAAGGGAAAGCGTTTCGCGCTGCCTAACGCCGAGATAATGATCCATCAGCCGCTGGGAGGAGTCCAGGGACAGGCTGAGGACATAAAGATACATGCGGAGTGGATCCTGAAGACAAGAGAAAAGCTCAACAGGATACTCAGTGAAAATACCGGCCAGCCTCTCGGCATCATAGCCAGGGATACCGACAGAGATAATTTCATGTCGGCAGATGAGGCGATGAGATATGGTCTCATCGATAAGGTAATAAAAGACAGATAGACAGGGGTGGATAATCAATGAGCAAATACGACGAGAACAATGAATTGAGGTGTTCTTTCTGCGGAAAGCCTCAAAGTCAGGTGAAGAGATTGATCAGCGGATCAGGGGTTTACATCTGCAACGAATGTATAGAGCTTTGCCAGGAAATACTGGCTGCGGAAGACAAGCGGTATGCAGGCGAAGGCGGTCAGCTGGCGGAAAGTCCTGAAAGGCTGCCTAAGCCGAAGGAAATATACGACATATTGTCGGAATATGTGATAGGTCAGGAGGACGCCAAAAAGGCCCTTTCGGTGGCTGTCTACAATCACTACAAGAGGATAAACTATGTAGCGGCGGCCGACGATGACGTAGAGATACAGAAGAGCAATATCATAATGGTGGGGCCTACAGGCTCGGGGAAGACGCTGCTGGCTCAGACACTGGCAAAGATACTCAATGTGCCCTTCGCTATCGCTGACGCGACAGCCCTCACGGAAGCCGGGTATGTGGGAGAAGATGTGGAAAACATACTTCTCAAGCTTATTCAGGCTGCTGATTATGATATAGATAAGGCCCAGAGAGGCATAATATATGTGGACGAGATAGATAAGATATCGAGAAAATCGGAAAATCCGTCCATCACCAGAGATGTCAGTGGAGAAGGCGTACAGCAGGCTTTACTGAAGATACTGGAGGGTACGGTGGCCAATGTTCCTCCGCAGGGCGGCAGGAAGCATCCTCATCAGGATTTTCTCCAGTTCGATACCACCAATGTGCTGTTCATCTGTGGAGGCGCTTTCGATGGCCTGGATAAGGTGATACAGAACAGGATAGGAGAGAAGACCATAGGCTTCAATTCCAATATCGAGGCGGATAAAGTAAAGCAGGCGGATCTGCTGAAGCACATACAGCCGGAGGATCTTCTCAAATATGGGCTCATTCCTGAATTCATAGGAAGGCTGCCGGTGCTGGTGACTCTCGAAGAGCTTTCCAAGGAAGCGCTGGTGGAGATAATCACGGAACCTAAGAACGCTCTCATCAAGCAGTATAACAAGCTGTTTTCCATGGACGGAGTCGAGCTGGAGGTGAGGGACGACGCGGTGGAGGCCATCGCGGAAAAGGCTCTTGAAAGAAAGACGGGAGCCAGAGGCCTGAGAGGCATCATGGAGAAGATCATGAACAATATAATGTACGAACTGCCGTCAAGAGACGATGTCAGCAAGTGCATAATAACCAGGGAGACCGTGGAAGCGGAGAAGGATCCCGAACTTGTGCTGGCCGAGCCTAAGCGCGCTAAAGCAAATAAAGCTACGGCAGAAACGGCGTAACAGATATGGGCGGCTTTTTAAGTCGCCTTTTGCATAAAAAGTAAAAGAAAGACGGAGGTCATATGATATGGATGACAATAAACGATCTGTTGACATAGATAACAACAAAGACGAAGAACGAATGGAAAATGATTTTTTAGACGATGAAATGATGGAGCTGCCGATGATACCGCTGCGGGGGTTATCGGTATTCCCGAACATGGTGCTCCATTTTGACATAGGGCGGGAGAAGTCTATCAACGCGCTGGAAAAGGCTATGGTGATGAACCAGCATATATTCCTGGCGTCTCAGAAGGACGATAATACGGATCTGCCTACCCCTGATGATTTCTATCACATAGGGACCGTGGGAAAGATAAAGCAGATGCTCAAGCTGCCGGGCGATTCCATCAGGGTGCTGGTGGAAGGCGTATGCAGAGGCGAGATAGAAGAGGTGATGTTCGAGGTCCCTTACTTCAAGTGCAGGATAAGAAAGATAGAGGAGCCCGTATATCCGGCTGACGATGCCGAAGCCGAGGCTCTGATGAGGACTGTACTCTCCAATTTTGACGAGTATATCAATATCAACAGGAATCTGGCTCCGGAGATATTCGCCACGGTTGTGACCATAGAAGATCCGGGCAGGATGGCTGACATGATCGCATCTCATTTGGAGATAAAGCTGGAAGACAAACAGATCCTGCTGGAGACCCTTGACCCCAAGGAGAGGCTGGAGAAGCTCAATTCCATATTGACCAAGGAAATAGAGATACTCAACATCGAACAGGATATTTCCAGCAAGGTCAAGTCTCAGATAAACAAGAATCAGCGTGAGTACTATCTGCGTGAACAGATGAGGGCTATCCAGGAAGAGCTGGGCGTAGCGGAAGACGTAGAAGACGAGGTGGCCGGCTTTATGGAAAAGCTGGATTCTCTTGAGCTGGAGGAGAAGACCAGGGACAAGGTGGAAAAGGAGATAAACAGGTTCTCCAAGATGCAGCCATCCTCGGCTGAAGCTAACGTAAGCAGGAATTACATCGAGACTATTTTATCGCTGCCGTGGAACACGGAAAGTGAAGACAATATAGATCTGAACAAGGCTGAAGAGATCCTCAACGAGGACCATTACGGCCTGGACAAGGTAAAGGAGCGAGTGCTTGAATATCTGGCCGTGATGCAGCTTTCCAGAGGACTCAAAGGCCCTATACTCTGTCTGGTGGGACCTCCGGGAGTAGGTAAGACATCCATCGCCAGAAGTATCGCCAGATCCATAGGAAGGGAATTCGTCAGGATGTCCCTGGGCGGGGTGAGAGACGAGGCCGAGATAAGAGGTCACAGGAGGACCTATATCGGAGCTATCCCGGGAAGGATAATCAACGCTATAAAGGATAGCGGGACCAAGAACCCTGTATTCCTCTTCGACGAAGTGGATAAGATAGGTGCCGACTATAAAGGCGATCCCGCGTCTGCGCTGCTGGAAGTGCTGGATCCCGAACAGAACAAGGACTTCACCGATCACTATCTGGAAGTGCCTTTCGATCTGTCAAAGGTGATGTTCATAACCACTGCCAACACTACCAGTACCATACCGAGGCCGCTGCTGGACAGGATGGAAGTCATCGAGGTCAGCGGATATACTGAGGAAGACAAGCTGAGCATCGCGGAAAGGTATCTGGTGCCTAAGCAGGTGAAGGAAAATGGCCTCACCAGCAGGAACATCTCCTTCACGGAGAAGGGACTGAGGACCATAATAAACTATTATACGCGGGAATCGGGTGTGAGAAACCTGGAACGTGAGATCGGCAACCTTTGCAGGAAGGTAGCTAAAAATGTGGTCTGCGGAGAAACGAAGAAGGTCAGCATCACCGGTAAGAAAGTGGAGGAGATGCTGGGTAAGAAGAGATTCAGGTTTGATATCATAAAGGGTGAGAAGGAAGTTGGCGTGACCACCGGACTGGCATGGACTGTAGTAGGCGGAGATACTCTTTTCATAGAGACTACAGCGGTTCCCGGCAGCGGTAAGCTGGTGCTGACAGGCCAGATGGGAGATGTGATGCAGGAGTCAGCCAAAGCAGGAGTCAGCTATATAAGATCGGTAAGCAGGAAGCTGAAGATAGATGAAGACTTTTACAAGAAGTATGACTTGCATATACACATTCCTGAAGGGGCTATCCCAAAAGACGGTCCGTCAGCCGGCGTGACCATGTGCACCGCCATAATTTCCACACTTACAGGTATACCGGCAAGAAAGGATATCGCAATGACCGGTGAGATCACGCTGCGAGGCAAGGTGCTCCCGGTGGGAGGGATCAGGGAAAAGGTGATGGCCGCTCATAGGGCAGGCATCAGAAAGGTACTGCTCCCTAAGGACAACGATGTGGATATACAGGATATACCTGAGGTGGTACGAAACGATATGGAATTCGTGCTGCTGAGAAATGTAGACGATGCGCTCAAGGAAGTACTGGTGAAGGATTCCGGGAAACCTTCGAAGCGAAATGTGAAAAAGGATACAGCCAATGATGATAAAAAAAGCTGAGATAGAAGCGGTGGCTGTGAAGCCATCTCAATATCCTCAGGGAGATATGAAGGAGATAGCATTTGCCGGACGTTCCAATGTCGGCAAATCATCTCTTCTCAATTTGCTGACCGGACGCCGGAACCTGGCCAGAGTCAGCGGGAGCCCGGGGAAGACCAGGACTATAAACTTCTATCGGATAAACGATGGATTCAGGATCGTGGATCTGCCCGGGTATGGCTATGCAAAGGTGTCGAGGTCGGTCTCTGAAAGCTGGGGCGATATGATGGAGACCTATCTTGAGAAGCGTGGTAATCTGGCCTGTGTCATCCAGCTGGTGGATATCAGGCACGCCCCTTCCAGACAGGATGTGGAGATGCAGGCGTATCTGCGGCATTACGGGCTGAACGGACCTGTGGTGGCTACCAAGGCTGATAAGATCTCCGTCAATCAGCGGGCGAAGCAGATAAAGCTCATAAGACAGACACTGGGTCTGGAGCCGGATACGGTGGTGATACCAGTGTCTTCATTGAAAAAAACAGGCCATGAAGCGCTTCTTGAGGAGATGGAAAGGATATTGAAAGGATAGCGACAGATGCAGTATTTTGGACTCAGGGTGATCATCAAGAGGATCAAGGCCATCAAGTTCATGATGGCCGACAGATCTGTGCCCAAGAGGAAGAAAGCTCTCATCGTGTTCGGTATCATTTATCTGTTCCTGCCTATTGATCTGATACCGCCCATACTCTTTCCTATCGCCTGGGTAGATGACCTGATAATCTGGCTGTGCATTCTCTGGTATCTGAGAAACGAGCTGGACAAGTATTGGATGGGAGGAAAGACAAAGGATTATTCAAAAAAATATCGGGGAAAGACTTTCGTCGACGACGTGGAATATGAAGTGAAGGAAGACGAAAAGAAAAAAAGAGGAGAATAAGGGAATGGCAAATGGAACCATCGGCAGCGTGATGATAACTCAACAGCAGATAGAGGAGAGAGCAGCGGAGATAGCCAGGCAGATAGAGAAGGATTTTGAAGGTCAGCCGATATTGCTGGTAGGCATTCTCAAGGGTGCCGTCATGTGGATGGTCGATATGATGAAAAATATCCAGCTTGAGATGACTATCGACTTCATGGCGGTCAGCAGTTACGGTTCGTCCACCAGATCATCAGGTGTGGTCAAGATAGTGAAAGATCTGGATACGGGAATAGAGGGGCGGAACGTGATAATAGTCGAAGATATCGTCGATTCGGGAAGGACTCTCAGCTATCTGAAGTGTTATCTCTTCAATAAAGGCGCGAAGGCAGTGAAGATATGCACGCTGCTGGACAAGCCCGAGGGAAGGACGGTCGATATAGACGCAGATTACATAGGCTTTACGGTGGATGACAGATTTATCGTAGGCTACGGACTGGACTATGCCCAGAAGTACAGGAACCTTCCTTACATTACATATCTGGCAGAGAGCGACAGAATGATGGACTGACGAGATGATGGGATGATAGACGACATGCCGGGGAATCGCGCTTTTGACGGCGATTTCCCGGCATTTTCCATTCATGCAATCATTGAAAAAGTGAATTTACAGTATTTAGAATTCGGCTTATCCTTTTTAGAAGATATTTCGACATTTTCCGTATAAGGAGGTACCGGCATTTTGCGGATTTTTTCACTGAAATTGTACGGTGTCCACTGGTGTATAGCCAAAACAGTATAAATTCAGCGGGTTTTAGGGGGAAGAGGGGATGGATTTTTATACGGGAAAGCTGCGAAGTTCGCATTTGCAGTATAAATATCGTTGCCGAATATGGCAGATTATCCTTCCTTGCATAAGGAAAACCCTGTGTTCAGCACAGGGTTTCGTGAATGCTATTAACTGAATGACATTGGTATACCTCGAGGGCTTTGAGCCTGGGACTTACGCCGGGACTTCAGCTTTCCATCTGTTTGGCCAGAAAGCCTGCTCCCAGCTCTGCTGTCTTTATCTCCAGATCGCTCAGATCTCTGCCTTCCGGTGGCAGCACTGTCACCGAGCCGATAGGATCTCCATTGGAAAGGATAGGGATCACCACCCGGGAGGTGGTCTCATATTTGTCCTTGCTCTGTATTATATCGTCCAGGTCTGCGTCGATGGCCTTGTTTATATAGTCCTTCTGCTTGAGACCTGAAACGGCGACAAAGCGATCCGTGTCGGAGACCAGGACCGGCAGTCCCAGGATGGAAGAGGCTGATTCGGCAAAGCCTTCCGCGATTTGCCCCAGCTCGCTGATAGGAGAGTATTTCTTCAGTATCACTTCTCCTGTGGTGCCGGTATATATCTCCAGCGGATCGCCTTCGCGTATCCTCAGTACTCTCCGTATTTCCTTGGGTACCACCACCCGTCCCAGGTCGTCTATTCTCCTTACTATTCCGGTTGCTTTCATTATAACTTCCTCCGTCGTGTTTTTCGTTTTTTCTAAAAGTATTGTCTGTAAAAGCTGTTTAAATATACATGTGAAAGTCTTTGACTTTTTTCAGCGCATGAAGTAACATTTTATATAGTTATGATTTTCGAGAGATATGCGGCGCGGGCCGGGTATCGACAGGGACAGGAGAATTTATGAGAAGACTCAGAGGTCTGTGGAAGATAATATTCGGACGGACGACGATACTGGTGCTGCTGTTGTTCATCCAGGTGATGATACTCTTCGGCGGGTTCATGATACTGGACAGGCAGATATTGGTTTTCAACTACATGTGTGGTTTTCTGGCCGTCATCATACTGATGTATCTGTTGAATGTGAGGCAGAACAGCAGCTTCAAGCTGATGTGGATAATATTCATACTGGCTGTTCCGGTGGCAGGCGTTACATTTTACATATATACCAGGCTACAGCCGGGCACCAGGTTCATATCCAGGAGGGTCCGGGAGCTGGTGGAGGAAGAGAGGCCGTTTTTGCTTCCAGACAGGGCCATGATGGAAAAGGTCTATGAGACGTCAAAGCCGGAGGCAGGTCTTTTCAGATATATCCATGATAAAGGAAAATATCCGGCCTATGGCAACGCCAGCATCAAGTATTTTCCTCTGGGAGAGGATAAATTCAAGGAGATGATCTATCAATTGGAGAGGGCCAGGGATTTCATATTCCTGGAGTATTTTATCGTGGAACGGGGGCATATGTGGAACACTATCCTGGACATCCTGGTCAGAAAGGCCAGAGAAGGTGTCGAAGTCAGGTTTATGTACGACGGCACATGTACGCTGTCCCTGCTTCCGAAGAACTATAACAGGAGGATGGAAGCGCTGGGCATAAAGTGCAAGATATTTTCTCCTATGATGCCGTTTCTGGCCACACACCAGAATAACAGGGATCACAGAAAGATACTGGTGATAGATGGTCACACGGCCTTTACGGGCGGGGTGAACCTGGCGGACGAATATATCAATGAGAAAGTACGCTTCGGTCACTGGAAGGACACGGCTATCATGGTCAAGGGCAAAGCAGTCAATAACTTCACGCTGATGTTTTTGCAAATGTGGAACATCGAGGAGAAGCGGAAGGAAAATTACGGGAGATATATGTACACCGGCGAAGAACGTTACGACGCTTCCATGAGGAACGGCGGATATGTGGTGCCTTACGGTGACAGCCCTTTTGATGGTGAGAACGTAGGTGAGAACGTATATCTGGATATACTCAACACGGCTAATGAATACGTCCATATCATGACGCCTTATCTGATACTGGATGAGGAGCTGCTCAATGCCATCACCTTTGCCGCCCAGCGGGGAGTAGACGTGAAGATAATACTGCCACATATCCCTGATAAAAAATATGCGTACTGGCTGGCCAGGACTCACTATAAGGAGCTGATAACGGAAGGCGTCCGGCTTTATGAGTATACACCGGGCTTCATCCACGCCAAGGTCTTTACCAGTGATGATGAAAAGGCTGTCGTCGGGACCATAAATCTGGATTTCAGAAGTTTGTACCTGCATTTCGAGTGCGCGGCATATATATGGAAAAATCCGGTCATAGGCGATATCGAGAATGACTTCCAGATGACTCTGGAAAAATGTCAGAAGGTGACTATGGAGAACTGTAATCAATATAATATCATATACAGGATAATCGGCAGGGCGCTGAGGCTCATCGCTCCCCTCATGTAGGCGAAAGGGAAAGATCGGTCTCAGTCAGGCGGCGGATACAAAAGGAAAGAGGAGGAAGATATGCTCTTTAAGGATATAACCATATTGAATGAGGATATGGAGATAGAAGAACACAGGTATGTATCGATAACGGGAGATCATATATCATATATCGGGAATGAACCTCCCGCAGAGAGCCATGACAGGGAGATAGACGGCCGGGGCCGCCTGCTGATGAGCGGTTTCTTCAACGCTCACGCTCATTCTCCTATGACGCTGATGCGTGGGTACGGTGAAAACATGGCGCTGCAGGACTGGCTTACGAAGAAGATATTCCCTTTTGAGGATAAACTGTATCCGCAGGCAGTATATTGGGCTACCATGCTGGCTATGGCTGAGTCGCTGAAGTTTGGCATAGTTTCCAGCAGCGACATGTATTATTTCTGCGAGGATATGGCGAAGGCCGTTATCGACAGCGGGGCAAAGGACAATATTTCCAGGTCTGTGGTCAATCCTGCGGGCATTCGGCCTGAAAGTCTGGAAAGCTTCCGGGAAATGAAGGATTTTTACCGTGAATTTCATGGCGCTGCAGAGGGAAGGATAAAAGTGGATATGAGCCTTCACGCCGAATATACGTCGGATCTTGCGACTGCCGAGGCATTGGCGGATCACGCCCGTTCTCTGGGAGATGTCAACATGCAGGTCCATGTGTCGGAGACGGCGACGGAGCACCGGGAATGTCTGGAACGCCATGGACTTACTCCGGCGGCCTATCTGGAAAAGGCCGGTATATTCGACGTGCCGACAGTGGCGGCTCACTGCGTGTGGTCCACGGAGGAGGATCTGGACATATTCAGGAAGAAAGGCGTTACTGTGGCTGCCAATCCTGTCAGCAATATGAAACTGGCCAGCGGTATATGCGATGTGAAGAAGGTGCTGGAAAAAGGCGTCGATCTGGCCATCGGCACCGACAGTGTGGCCAGCAACAACAGCCTTGATTTTATCGAGGAGATAAAGACGATGATGATAGGCTGTAAGGTCGCGACAGGAGATCCTACGGCTGTATCGGCCAAAGACGCGTTGAGAGCGGCCACCGCGGGGGGAGCGAAAGCACAGGGCCGGTATGACAGCGGGTCGCTGAAAGAGGGATATAAGGCAGATGTGATAATGTTGGATATTTCAGGAGCGAATATGCATCCTGTTCACAGTCTCATCAACAATCTGGTATATTCTAGTTCAGGAAGCGATGTGGTGATGACCTTGGTGGACGGTAAAGTTCTCTGGGAAAAAGGGGAGTACACCACCATAGACATCGAGAAGACCATATACCAGGTCGAGAAGGCGACCGAAAATATACTTGAAAGGCTTTGATCATGGGTAAAAAATCACTGTTAAAAGGCGCGGCGGTCATGGCTGCCGCGGGTATCATCGTTAAACTGCTGGGAGCTGTGTTCAGGATACCGCTGGCCAATATGATAGGATCCATAGGGATGGCCAATTATTCTCCGGCATATTCGCTGTACAGTTTTCTCCTGGTGTTCGCTACGGCAGGCTTGCCCGTAGCCATTTCCAAGATGGTTTCGGAGAGGTATGCCGTAGGCCAGTTCAGGGAAGCGGAGCGCGTGTTCAGGCTTTCCAGGACGCTGATGATGATAATCGGTATCATAGGGTTCATCGTGCTGTTCTTCTGCAATGAGCTGATAGCGGAGCTGATAAACCTGCCAGGCTCGGCTCTTTCCATGAGGGCGACGGCCATAGCCTTGCTCCTGGTCCCGATAATGTCGTCATACAGAGGATATTTCCAGGGGATGCAGGAGATGAGGCCGACGGCTATATCGGAGGTTGCGGAACAGCTCTTCAGGGTGGTTTTCGGACTTCTTCTGGCTCATCTGATGCTGAGCAGTCAGTTCGAGATGCTGGGATATACAGCTGAGCAGCGAGGAGCGGCAGGAGGCTGCTTCGGAGCCAGCGCAGGCTCCATAGGAGGCCTGGCTGTCATGCTCATCGTCTACATGGTGTCCAGAAGGAAGATAAAGCTGAGGATAAAGAGAGACAGGACCCGGGAGCACGAGTCTTCCAAAACCATTCTGAAAAAGATAGCGGCAATAGCTATTCCAATAACTATCGGAGCGGCCATAATGCCTATCGTCAACCTGATAGACGCGGGTATCGTGCAGACCAGACTTCTGTCCTCGGGGTGGGACGCGACCGCTGCCGAGAGCCTTTACGGACAGCTGACGGGTTTCGCGTCGCCGGTGATACAGTTCCCACAGGTGTTCATGACGGCCATAGTGATGAGTCTTGTGCCTATGGTCTCGGCCGCCCACAGACTGGGGAACAGAAAGGAGCTGCATGAACATATATCGCTGGGCATGCGGACGACTACCATCATAGCTTTCCCGGCAGCAGTGGGGATGTTCGTGCTTGCTGAGCCTATACTGACGCTTCTCTATTCATCTCAGAAAGCAAGCGCGATCGGGGCGGCGCCGTGTCTTCAGATTTATTCGATAGGATTCGTATTTCTGGCTATAATAACTACTATGACAGGCGCGCTGCAGGGGATAGGAAAACAGCATCTGCCTGTGATAAACCTGTGCATCGGAGTGGCGGCCAAGTTTATCGTCACATGGACGCTTACGGCAGTCCCGTTCATCAATGTGAAGGGAGCGGCCATCGGTTCGGCAACGGCGTATCTGATAGCTATGATACTGGATATCATCGTTATCAGAAAGTACAGCGGCGTCAGATTCCCGGTGGGGCTTACGGTCATCAAGCCGTTGGTATCAGCTCTGGTGATGGGTGCTGTTGTGATATTGGTATATATGGGCCTCGACAGTCTCCTGGGAAGCAGCGGTACAGCTACGCTGATAGCTATATTCATCGGCGTGGTCGTATACGGTCTGATGGTTCTCAGGACGAAAACCATCAGAAGAGAGGAGCTGATGGATATCTCTTTCGGAAGAAAGATAGTATCCATATGCGACAAACTGAGATTATGGTAAGCGTGTGAAAACGTTGATATTTACACAAAAAACAGCGGTCTTTGACCTAAAACAGCTTGACAAACAACTTGAAAGATGGGAAAATAGTGCATAGGCAAAGTGCAATGGTAGTGATGCCGGGTGTCAAATGGGTATTTGGCGCAAATACATGAGGTTATTATTTTTAAGGAGGATTTATTGATGAATAAAGCGGAATTAGTAGCTGCAGTTGCAGAAAAGACTGGTTTTACAAAGAAAGACGCCGAATTGGCTGTTAATGCTTTCGTTTCAAGCGTAGAAAACTCTCTGGTAAAGGGCGAGAAGGTACAGCTCATAGGATTCGGAACCTTCGAGGTTCGTCAGAGAAAAGCAAGACAGGGAAGAAATCCTAGAAAACCGGGAGAAGTCATCAAGATCGCTGCTTCAAAAGCTCCTGTATTCAAGGCTGGCAAGGCTCTGAAGGATGCTGTGAACAAATAAGCGGCGGACAACGATAAAGAATGGAAAACAAAGGGTAACTCGTTTACCCTTTTCTTTTTTAGCGGAGGACGATGAAGAGCGGGAGAGGAGGATATATGAGGATAGATAAATTCCTGAAGAACTCCCGGATAATCAAGCGGCGTACCGTCGCCAAGGAAGCGTGCGAACAAGGCAGGATAACGGTGAACGGGAAGGTCGCCAAACCGGGGAATGAGGTGGACACGGGCGACGATATATATATAAGCTTCGGGAACGGGAGCCTTCGGGTCAGGGTATTGGAATTGAAGGATCCGTGCCGGAAGGAAGACGCGGCGTCCATGTATGAAGTTATAGAATAAGCAGGGCCTCTTTGTCAGAGTCATCGATGACATCCGGCAGGAGGCTCTTATCATGTAGGAAACAGAGGTATTTATGGTGAAGAAGACGAGAAAAGAGATAGAGGCGCGGATGAGTGCTATTTCAGAGGAAATAGAAAACAACCCTAAGGAAAACATGAATACGCTGCTGGCACCGGAGTTGTATGGCTTCGATGAGGAGCGTATGACAGCGGAGATCGGATTCAGACGGTACGGATGGGAAACCAATGAAAGAGGAGAGATACATGGCGGGGCCATATCGGCCATGTTCGATACGGCCATGGGGATGACAGTGCTGGCTTTTTCCGATTCGGAAAACATCTCTACGGCAGATCTGAGTGTCAGCTTCATAAGGCCGTTTCTGGGAGAATCATATCTGTTCAAAACAGAGATAGTCCATCCGGGGAGAACGATAGTAAGGGTGAGAGCTATTGCCTACGACGAAAAAAGCGGCAAGCCGCTGGCTTCGGCTACCGCTAATTTTTTCCGTTTGGACAGGTGAGGGACATCATCATGGATTCAGGCTGTCGATGAAATTCAGTATATTGGTCAGCGCCGCGTCCATGTGGTTGATATTGCACTGATATGAGATGATATTCAGGTCATCGGCTTTTGATGAAAAGATACCGCATTCGCTGCTCTTCACGGTGGAGTCGATGATGGATTCCTCGGAGCCGAGGGCATCGGTGAGGAATGGTCCGGCGCCGTTTTTACTGTCAGAGCTCCATGTCATGAATGGATCTGTCGCTGAATAGGATATGTTGCACAGTCCCGATGTGGTGAGAAATTCCTGTGACATCTCACCCATGACGCTGCTGTCTGTGCTCCTGGATACCATGGTGAGGGTGAAAGCTCCGCCCGATGTAGTGACAGATGATATACCTGCGGCGGCAATGATGTCGCCGCTATTTTCATCCTGACGATATATGCCTGTCTGGAGGGTGTACATCAGGCTTATGATGTTATCGCTGCTCTGACTGCTCATCACTGTTTCCGGCATGGTCGTTTCCGTAAGAGTATATACGAAGTTGTCGTTGAGGTTCTCGAACCTGTCCTTCATGTTGTTGTAGGATGAATTGAACCTTCTGGTAAAACTGTCTACATCGTTGCTGTCCACGATGACCACAGCAGTTGCGGAGGTAGGCGTGTATCCATCGGCAGATTCACACTCGAATGAAGCCAGGTTGAAAAGCTGACCGGAGCTTTTTTCCGTAGCAAGAAGACTCCCTATGGTCTCGACAGGGTTCGGATAGCGCTGGTCGAAATCGAAAGGGTCGTGATAGCCGGATATGGACATGGTTATGGCAAAGGCATGAGAATATGCCGGCTCGGCCGTTTCCACAGGAGTAGTCATAGTGCTGGTCATCTCGTAGGCTCCGGAGGTCACCAGGCTCACATCGTTGTTGAAATCCAGGTTTATGAAATTGTCGCACTGATAGTATTTTGGATCGACGGAAGATGCTCCGATAAGCTGACCGTCGTCTATCTCGGTTATTATCAGTGTGATGTCGCCGTGCTCCTCAGGCCCCAAAAGCGATGTAAGGGCTATGGCGAGGGGCTGCATGGAATTGTTGAAATCGTTGGTCCTGACAGGGCACTGGAGGACTGTGGACTGGCTGCTTTCACAGCCGGCCGTGGCAGGGTTGGTCAGTACCATGTAGTGATCCTGATTTTCCGCAACGTCCATTTCGTTCTTATTGGCCCATGATTTGAGGTACTCCGTAACCAGGGAGAATTGTCCCGATTCGCCGGAAAATGTGGAACTAAGCTCATCGTATGTAGTCTCGGCGGCGGCGTTCAGCTCGCTGTCCCTTGACATTTCTTCCAGAGAGCAGCTGCTCAAAACCATGGTGAATATCAGTATAAGTGGTGTTATCAGTAGCAAATATCTCTTCATGCCGATATTTCTCCTTGTCTGTTATTATCATTTTTTATATAATAATATAATAACACATGCGGAAAATAAATTGTAGAGATTGTATGAATCTTTATCGAAACGGGAATTATTAAGGAGAAGATATGGAGACTCAGAGATTTCTCATAAGGGAGCCGGAGTTCGGCGATTACGAATATTTCGTCAGATGGGAAAATGACCCGATGGTCACGAAGTATCTCACATATGATGAGGAGAGAAGCTACGAAGAAGTGGTGACTGAAGCCATATACAATAAATTCAGCAAGGACAGGATGGATTTCACTATCGTCGAGCGGGAAACGTACAGACCGGTAGGAAGGGTGTTTGTTTCCAGGGTCGACACTCAGAGCGACAGCCTGGACATCACCAAGTTTTATATAGGTGAGACGGAGCTGTGGGGACAGGGGATCGCCAGGGAGATAATCAATGAGCTGCTGGAATATTTCTTCACGTTCCTCCATATGGAGAGGGTGACTATAGACCACTATGTGGGAAACAAGAGGGCCCATACGCTGTACGAGAGCATCGGCTTCAGACAGGAGGGAACAGGTCGTCACGCCACTAAGAAAAATGGCCAGTATTACGATCTGGTATTCATGTCCATACTCCGTTCGGAGTTTTTCGGAGAGAAGGACTGACCGGAAGATTTGTGATCAGGCACACGTGCCTAAAGAAGACCTAAAACTATATTATGTAAATATAAGAGCCTTCGGAAAATCCGGAGGCTCTTTCGATGCAACAGCTTTCGCATGGAAGGGGAAAAAGCGAAAAATGACAGAGGAAAAAAGTACAATAAAATACATTGCTTTAGTATTGACTGTGTCTGCATTTTGTGTATAATTTAATCTTGTAAATCAAAAGGTAACAATATGTAGTGGTCAGTTAGAGGTGAAGAGAATGGAACAGATAAAACAGATAATAAAGCGTGACGGAAGAACGGTGGACTTCGATATCGATAAGATAGCGGACGCCATATATAAGGCGGCTCAGGTCCTGGGGGGAAAGGATTACGATATGGCCAGATACCTGGCCAGACAGGTAGAGGTGTATCTGCTGGAGATCTGCCACAACGAGATACCTACTGTAGAGCAGATACAGGACGCGGTGGAGAAGGTACTTATAGAGAACGGACATGCGAGGACAGCCAAGGAGTATATCCTCTACAGGGCGGAGAGAACCAGAGTGAGAGATATGAACACCAGGCTCATGAAGATATATGAGGACCTGACGTTCAAGGAAGCAAAGGACAACGATACCAAGCGTGAAAACGCCAATATAGATGGCGATACGGCCATGGGGACCATGCTCAAGTACGGTTCAGAGGGCGCGAAGCAGTTCTATGAGATGTTCGTGCTGAAACCGGAGCATGCCAAAGCTCACAGAGAGGGAGACATCCATATCCACGACATGGATTTCCTCACTCTGACTACCACATGTTGTCAGATAGATATAGAAAAGCTTTTCAAAGGCGGATTTTCCACCGGACACGGATTTCTCAGGGAGCCTAATGACATCCAGAGCTACGCGGCTCTGGCGTGTATAGCGATACAGTCCAATCAGAACGACCAGCACGGTGGTCAGAGCATACCTGATTTTGATTATGGCATGGCCAACGGTGTCAAGAAGACGTACAGGAAGCTGTACTGGACAAATCTGGGGAAAATGCTCAACCTGCTTTTTGATATAGATGATGGTGTGGAAAAGACCAAGGATATCGGCGCCAGGATAATGGAGGAGCGCGATATCTATCCTATACTTGCTGACGACAACGGGTATAAGGACATAGAGCGAGAGTATCTGAAAGAGATAATAGATGAAAAGTTCATTGACAAGCTCCAGAAGAAGGCGACCAAGTATGCCAATGAAGAGGTGAGGAGAGCCACATATCAGGCCATGGAGGCATTTGTCCACAACCTCAACACTATGCATTCCAGAGCCGGAGCGCAGATACCATTCTCGTCCATCAACTACGGTACCGATACGTCTCCTGAAGGAAGGATGATAATCGAGAACATACTGCTGGCCACGGAGGCCGGTCTGGGGAACGGCGAGACTGCCATTTTCCCGATACATATATTCAAAATAAAGGATGGGATCAACTACAACCCGGGCGAGCCCAACTATGATATGTTCAAGCTGGCGTGCCGGGTCTCGGCCAAGAGGCTCTTCCCTAACTTTTCCTTCATAGACGCTCCGTTCAATCTCCAGTATTATCATGAGGGTGATCCTAACACGGAGGTGGCATACATGGGATGCAGGACGAGAGTGATAGGTAACGTATATGATCCCAGCAGACAGGTAGTGGGAGGCAGAGGAAACCTCAGCTTCACGTCAGTCAATCTGCCGAGGATAGCCATCAAGGCTCATGGAGATGTGGACTGGTTTTTCGAGGAGCTGGAGAGGAAGGTGGATCTCTGCATAGACCAGCTGATGGAGCGATATAAGATACAGGCGTCCAAGAAGGTGAAGAACTATCCGTTCCTGATGGGCCAGGGGATATGGCTGGATTCTGATAAACTGAAGCCGGAGGATTCGGTGGCGGAGGTGCTGAAACACGGTACGCTGACTGTAGGATTCATAGGCCTGGCGGAGTGTCTCAAAGCATTGATAGGTGTTCATCACGGCGAAAGTCCGGAGGCTCAGGCGCTGGGGCTGGAGATAGTAGGTTTCATGAGACAGAAGATGGATGAGCAGTCCAGGAAAACGGGCTTCAATTACACGTTGATAGCGACGCCGGCGGAAGGGCTTTCCGGAAGATTCGTCAGGATAGACAGAGAGAAATACGGAGTGATAGAAGGTGTCACTGACAGAGAATACTATACGAACTCTTTCCATATCCCTGTATACTTCAATATCAACGCCTTTGACAAGATAAAGCTGGAGGCTCCGTATCACGCGCTCACCAACGCAGGCCATATAACGTACGTCGAGCTGGACGGCGATCCGTGCAAGAACCTGGACGCCTTCGAGCAGGTAGTAAGGTGTATGAAGGAGAGCGGAGTGGGCTACGGATCGATCAACCATCCTGTGGACAGAGACCCTGTCTGCGGTTACACGGGAATAATCGACAACGAGTGTCCGCATTGCCACAGGACTGAAGATGACGGAGACCAGGGCTTTGAGAGGATAAGGCGTATCACCGGATATCTGGTAGGGACCATGGACAAGTGGAACGACGCCAAGACGGCGGAGGAAAAGGACAGGGTAAAACACAGCGTCGAAAATCTCAGCACTGAAATGGAGACACTGCAATGAGCGGCGGAGAGATCCTGAGACTGGCAGGGATCGTGAGAGAGTCTATCGTGGATGGCCCGGGGATACGGTTCACTGTATTCTGTCAGGGCTGTCCCCACGGTTGTCCGGGATGCCATAATCCCGAGACTCACGATTTTAAGGGAGGCTCCGACTGTTCCGTAGACAGATTGATGGAGGAAATAGACAAGGATCCAATTCTGGCCGGAGTGACCTTTTCCGGCGGCGAACCTTTTTGCCAGGCAGAAGCCTTCGAGAACATGGGAAGGAAAGTGAAGGACAGAGGTCTTTCACTGACTGTGTTCAGCGGATTTACTTATGAAGAGCTGATGAAGATGGCCGAGAAGGATATCCATGTCAAAGGGCTGCTGGAGCTGACGGATCTGCTGATAGACGGTCCTTTCGAGGAAAGTCTGCGCGATCTTACGCTTCAGTTCAGAGGAAGTTCCAATCAGCGGCTCATCGATATGAACCGTACCAGGGAGTCGGGCGATATCGTCATATGGGAACAGGACACAGGTGTCAGACATTGAAAATCAACGTGAAATCAACGCGAAACGTGAAGGCGGTCTAAAAAGTTCTTGTGTTTGTGTTTTTGCTGTGATATAATGTCATGTGTTCGAGTCCGAACTGAGGCTGAAATGGCCCGGGCGGCGCGAAAGAACAGATTTTTGTCGAGAGAAAAAGTTAAAAGAACTTTTGATACCGGATATACAAGGAGGTGCGCCAGATGTCGAGAAAGTGCGAAATTTGCGGAAAGGGACAGGTTTCCGGCAACAATGTATCACATTCCAACAGACACACTAGAAGAAAGTGGAATGCGAACATACAGAACGTGAAGATCGAAGAAAACGGAACGGTCAGAAAAGCCAAGGTATGTACGAGATGCCTCAGATCAGGCAAAGTAAACCGTGCCATCTAGCTTAAAAGTCAACGCTCACTTATGTGGGCGTTATTTTTTTAGCTTTTTCGCAACAATGCGATGCCGAAGACTATGAGGGCAACGCTCAGAAGCAGCACCCAGTATCTGAGCGGCAACACCAGCAGGAAAACGGTAAAGGCGCCCAGCAGCAGCATGGCGAGTCCTATCTTCCCGTCTTTGCCGCGACAGCCTCTTTTTTTTCGCTTCCTTTTCGGTACGCAGCACTTGTGATTTTGTCTGTTCATATCATCCACCCTGCTTCATGTTATGAAGCCGCTGTTCACATTGTGCATGTATTATTCGCGTCATTGTGATAAAATAACGACAGAGGAGGCTGTTATGTTGAACATGGAGACAAAGCTGGGAGATATACGGTTTTCTCCCGGTATAATAGGCGTACTCGTCGCTGATTCTATCGAGCCTTTCAGCGGCAAAGCCGAGCTGCTGAACTACAGAGGCAGGTACCAGAGTGTCGCTTCGGGGCTGGCTTCGAGGATGAATCTCTGTGATGAAGATGCCGGCAGCGTGCGGGTGGAAGACACGGATGAGGGTGTGGATATCACGGTGTATATCACCGTCCGTTTTGGTGTCAGCATCAAAAAAATCACGGAGGGAATAATAGATAATATATATGAGAATGTGGAGAAAACCATGGGCCGGAAACCGGCCAAAGTGACGGTGATAGTCACAGGGACGGTGGCCAGGAATATCGTGAAGAGACATATAGAGGTGAGCAGATAGATGGAGCTGAAGGATAAGGTGACTCAGCTGAAGGGAGTGGGTCCAAAGAAGGCGCAGGCTTTGGAAAAACTCAATATAAGGACATTGGAGGACATGGTGTTCTTCCTTCCGAGAGATTACGAAGACAGGAGGAACAGGCTCAGGATAGGGCAGCTGGCGGAAGATATGGCCGGAGCCGTGGAAGCTCGTGTTACCATGATAGTCCCAGACGGATACAGGCGCGGCGGAAAGCAGCTGCTGCGGCTTCTGGTGAGCGACGATACAGGCTCCATGGAAGTGGTATTTTTCAATGCCAGATATCTGAAAAACGTCTTCAAGCAAGGAGAATCATATCTCTTCTTCGGTAAAGTCTCGAGAAACTTCGGGAAGCTGCAGATGGTGCATCCGGAATTCGAACGGGCTTCGGAAGCCGGAAGCGGTATCCTCGCAGTGTATCCTCTGACCAAAGGTATTAGCCAGCGGGAAATGAGAAACTGGCAGGAGGCTGTCAGGCCTCTGTATGAGAAAGCCGAAGATTTCCTCAGCGATGAGCTGAAGTCGGCCAACAGGCTGTGCAGTCTGCGGTACGCGCTGGAAAACGTCCATTTTCCTGAAGAGAAGCAGTCGCTGCTGGAAGCCAAGTACAGGCTTATATTCGACGAGCTCCTGGTATTGCAGACGGGAATGATGGCCGCGCGTGCCGCCGCTAAGGAGGGAAAGGATGGCATAGCTTTTTCCCGTGACGCGGACATATCTGAATACATAGATTCGCTGCCTTATAGTCTTACAGAGGCTCAGAGCCGGTGTGTCAGAGAAATAGAAGAGGATCTGGAAAGTGAAAAGGCCATGAACAGGCTGGTGCAGGGAGATGTGGGCTCCGGGAAGACGGCGGTAGCCGAGATTGCGTTGTATAAAGCTGTGAAAAGCGGATGGCAGGCGGTGCTTATGGCGCCCACAGAGATATTGGCAAGACAGCATTTCGACGGGATAGGAAACGCCTTCCGGACGCATGGTATAAAAGTTGGGTTCCTGTCAAGCTCCGTCGGAGCTGCCGAAAAGAGGGAGACTCTGGAGAAGATAAAGACAGGGCAAGTCCAGGTGGTCATCGGCACTCACGCGGTGATACAGCCGGAGGTGGAGTTTGCGGCGCTGGGGCTGGTCATAACAGACGAGCAGCACAGGTTTGGGGTCAGACAGAGGGTAAAGCTCAGGGAAAAGGGCAGGAATCCCAACGTGCTGGTGATGACAGCGACGCCTATCCCAAGGACTCTGTCGGTGGTCCTTTACGGAGATATGGACGTGTCGGTGATAGACCAGCTCCCTCCTGGAAGACAGCCGGTGAGGACCAGGAGCATCGGGCAGGAGAAAAGGGATCTGTGTTACGATTTCGTGAAAAAACAGCTGGAGATGGGGCGGCAGGCTTATGTGGTGACACCTCTAATAGAGGGATCCGAGTCTGTGGATGCCAGATCGGCGCTCCAGGTATCGGAGGAGCTGCGGAAGCGTTTCTCAGGATACCGTGTGTCGCTCATACATGGAGCAATGAAACAGGCGGAAAAGGATGAGATAATGGGTGAGTTCCACCATGGAAGCATCGATGTGCTGGTGGCCACAGTAGTCATAGAAGTGGGGATAAATGTCCCGAACGCCACCGTGATGGTAGTGGAGAACGCCGAGAGATTCGGCCTGGCTCAGCTCCATCAGCTTCGTGGCCGTGTAGGCAGAGGCAGGGAAAAGTCATACTGCTTCCTCATATTCGAGGGTCAGTCGGAAATCGCAAAAAAACGCGGTGAGATAATGGAATGCTCGTCGGATGGATTTTTCATCGCTGAAGAAGATCTGAAGCTGCGGGGGCCGGGCGAGATATTCGGTACCAGACAGCACGGACTCCCGGATCTGAACATAGCGGATCTTTCAAGGCATTTAAAAATAATGAATCATGCCAGAGGTGAAGCGAAGGTCATACTGGAAAAGGATCCGAAGCTGGAATCGGCGGAGAACAGCGGTCTGAAGCGGCGAATAACCAGGCTTTTCGGAGAGGATCTGAGTCTTGATCTTTAGCATGGGAAATGGCGGAAACGCATGAAATAATTGCATGTAATACTTTTTTCACCCCGGGTTAAATTATTACTACAGGAGGTGAGAACAAATGGCATTACAGAACAAGATGAATGTGAATGCGAAGCCCGCACTTAAGAACCTCAAGACAGAGGTTGCCAATGAGCTGGGCATGGCCAATTATGAACAGGCGGACAAGGGAAACCTTACAGCCAGAGAAAATGGTTATGTCGGCGGCTATATGACTAAGAAGTTAGTCGAAATGGCTGAACAGCAGCTGGCCGGAAAATAAGCGCGGCTCGAGACATTAAGAGAACAGACTAATGAGAAAGGGAGATATTTGCCTCAATGTAAATATCTCTTTTTCAATTCCGGTGGATAAGGAAGGTGTTTGGTGGTAAAATGAAAAAAACGACATGCAGGAGGAAGATATGAGGGTAATAGCGGGAGATTACAAGGGAAGAAAATTGCAGACACCGTCCGACTATTCCATAAGGCCGACTACTGACAAGGTCAAGGAGGCGCTGTTCAGCATACTGGCGGAAGAGATATATGGCAGCAGGGTGCTGGATCTGTTCTCGGGGACGGGCAATCTGGGGATAGAGGCTCTCAGCAGGGGCGCCGACGAGTGTGTGTTCGGAGATAACTCGCGGGAAAGCGTAAGACTGATAAAGGAGAACATAGCCCATTGTGGAGCTGAGGACGGCGCGGTAGTGATGCCTGGAGATTTCAGAAAGCTGCTTATGAATGTCCGGGGGACTTTCGATATAATATTGCTGGATCCTCCCTATGGCAAAGGGTTGATGGAGCCATGCTTCGAGTTGATACATGAGAGAGGATTGCTGAGCGACGGCGGCGTTATCGTGGCGGAACATCGAAAGGAGGAACGGTTCCCGGATGAGCTCCAGGGTTATCGTAAGGTAAAGGAACGAAAGTACGGGATAGTCATGCTGTCAATATATTGTTGAACCGGGCTGGAATCCATGATATAATTAACAGTAATTTCTGGGAGGACTTACATATGAAGACAAAGGCATTGTATACCGGCTCGTTCGATCCGCTCACTAACGGGCATCTCAATATCATAGAGAGGGCGGCCAAGCTGTACGATGAACTTACAATAGGAATAATAGTCAACCCTTCCAAAAAATGTGTTTTTTCTCTCGATGAGAGGAAGGATATGATAGAGGAATCGCTGAGACATCTGAAAAATGTCAGAGTCGATTGCTTTTCAGGACTTCTGGCCAGATACGTCAACGCCAATGGCTTCAACGTCGTCGTTAGAGGCCTCAGGGCGACCATGGATTTTGAATACGAGATACAGATGGCGCAGATGAACGCCAGACTGTTTGACGAAACCGTTGAAACCGTCTTTCTCATGACTGATCCCAAGTACTCTTTTATAAGCTCCAGCATGATAAAGGAGGTACATTCATTGGGAGGTTCTATAGAAGGGCTGGTACCCGGTGAGATAATACGGAAGATGGATGAGTTGATTGGTGATAAATAGGAGGATATTATGAGAGTTTTGGAACTTTTGGAAGAAATCGAAGAAATAGTTGATACCGCGGCAGGATTTCCTCTTACGGGAAAGATCATGGTCGACTCCCAGGAACTGCTGGAGATAGTTCGAGAGATAAGGGCTGAGCTCCCGGATGAGATACAGCAGGCTCAGTGGATAAAGAACGAGAGAGAACGCATCATAGCTGAAGCAAGGACTCAGTATGAAGCGGTCATCGAAGACGCTCAGAAGCAGGCTGACGCTCTGGTTGAGAATAATGATATTACGGTAAAAGCCAAGATGCGGGCTGACGAGCTGATGAGAGTGACGGAGAACACTGCCAAGCAGCTTAAGATAGGTACCTACGATTACCTGGACAGCATTCTGTTCAGCTTCCAGGGGAAGATGGAGCATCTCAGCTCCATATATTTCGGCGAGATGTTCACCAGTATCGAGAAAGCCTTTGAGGATATAAATTCGGCGCTGGCTGCTAACAGAGACGAGCTGAAGGACATGGCTTACAGGACACAGATGGATGCGGAAGATATCACCCAGCCGCCTGCCGAAGAGGAGGAAGGACAGGAATAACGACGAGAATCGATGAGGAATACACATAATACCCGTGGTCGGTCAATATGATAGACCATGGGTATTTTTAAATTTGGTAAAAAGCGTATATTGATAGCGGGGTCCGTGACGATGGCTTGTTGTGTCCTCATGGTGGCCTTCCCGTCCATCGCGCTGGCCTCCGCCAGGAGAGGAATATCGCTGTGGGCCAGCGATGTGCTGCCGGCGCTGCTCCCTTTTTTCATCTGCGCTAATTTTTTGCAGAATATCGGTATAATAAGGATGTTAAGATCAGGAGCTTTTCCCTTTGCCATGAGTGTGCTGTCAGGATATCCTATGGGCGCCAAGATCGTTGGCGATCTGCGGCGGGGAGGAGAGATATCTCTGACGGAGGCCAAGCGGCTCATGAGCTTCTGCAGCACTTCAGGTCCGGCATTCATGGTAGGAGCAGTGGGAGCGGGTATGCTGGGATCGGGGACGCTGGGCGGGATAATCGCCGCCGCTCATTATATCGGAGCATTGGTCAACGGGATCCTGTACACGAGACTGCTGGGAAGAGAAAGCGGAGGACCTCCGGCGCCGATCAGTGACAGCAAACGTGGAGGAAGAGGGATGCAGGAATCTTTCACCGATGCCATATTGATGTCTTTCCGTTCTCTGGCCATCGTGCTGGCATATATAGTCCTGTTCATGTTCCTTACAGACCTGTTCCACATGAGCGGCCTCTTTTCCATGACAGATGATCAGGCCGTGCGGGCGCTTATAAAAGGGTTCTTTGAGATGACAGTGGGCTGTGAGGCTGTGGCGGAGGGCATCTCTGTCACCAGCTCGGTCAAATGTGTCCTGTGTGCGTTCATATTGTCCTGGGGAGGGCTTTCGGTGATGGGGCAGTCTATGAGCATGCTTTCCGGTACAGGAGTGACGCTGGGGTACCTTATGGTGAGCAAGCTGACTCATGGGATCTTTGCGGCGGCTGCCGCTTTCCTTATCACGCTCTTTGTGTTATGATTTCATTATGAAAGTATTAGGAATAACTGCGGAATACAACCCGTTCCACAACGGGCACGGATATCATCTCAGAAGATCAGTGGAACAGACAGGAGCCGACCGCGTGGTGGTCGTCATGAGTGGCGATTTCACTCAGCGGGGAGAAGCTGCTGTCATGGACAAGTGGACCAGGAGCAGGCTGGCGGTGGAAAACGGAGCCGACCTGGTGCTGGAGCTGCCTTTTGTCTTCGCCTGCTCACGGGGAAGCATATTCGCTTCAGGCGCTGTGGATATATTGAAGGGTGCAGGTGTCACAGATATCGCTTTCGGGAGCGAGACGGGACAGCTGGAGCAGCTGGAGGAGCTGGTCACGGCGCTGGACCAGCGCAGCAGGGAGATAGATGAGCTGAGGGCATTGGAGATGAAAAGAGGCGACTCTTTCGTCAGGGCTTACCGTCAGGCCGTGGCCCGCGTGATCGGCGAAAAGACGGCGGCTCTTATGGACAAGCCTAACAACATACTGGCTATGGAGTATCTGAGGCGTATAAGATACTGGCGCGGACAAGGAACGACGATACAAGCTCATGCGGTCAGGCGTTTCGGTTCGGGATATGGAGATGTGAACAGAAAGGAGGGCTTTGCGGGAGCATCGGCTCTCAGGAAGATGATGATGGCCGGCGACAGGGAACTGGTGGCAGACTATGTCCCGGACAACGTGGTTTCGGATCTTTGGGCTGCCGAGGATCCTCGCAGGGCAGAGGAACGGGCCTTCCTGCTGCTGCAAAGCGAGCTGATGAGGAACAGCGCGGGGCAGCTGGCTGAGATATACTGTATGGGAGAAGGACTGGAAAACAAAATGAAGAAGGAGATCGTCAGAGCCGGTTCTATGGAGGAGTTCGTATCGTCGATAGTATCCAGGAGGTACACGGAGGCGACTGTCAGAAGACTGGTGATCTACATCCTGATGGGAATGAAGGTGTACGAGCCGCCGAGGCAGATCTATGGAAGGGTGCTGGCGGCGGGAGAAAAGGGCAGAGCGCTGCTGTCGCAGCTGAAAAAGGACGGAGCGGTATCCATGCCTGTCATCACCAATATAAATAAGGAGAGGGAGCTATGGAGCCCTGTGGCTGACACGCTGAAGTATGATCTGCTGGCTGCCGATATGTACAATGTGTTGAAGGGGCGGGATCTGTATCAGTTCTCTGACAGGGTCATGGGCCCGGCCATGCTGTAAGGCCCGGACGGACAGCAAAAATTTTTGAAAATAGCTAAGGGTATTGAAATACGGCCTTTTAAAGGGTATAATGATATAGTTGTTTTAGTAATTAAAAAATGGAGGAATAGAAATGAAAGTTTTAGTAATCAACTGTGGTAGTTCTTCACTGAAATATCAGGTTCTGGATATGACCAACGAGGCTCTGCTGTGCAAGGGCCTGGTGGAGAGGATAGGTATCGAAGGTTCGGTCATCACCCACACGAAGATAGGAATGGACGAGAAGTTCCAGCTGATCGTTCCTATGGAGGATCACAAGGATGCTATTTCCCATGTCCTCATGGCTATCCAGGATGAAAACCACGGCGTTGTAAAGAATATGAGCGAGATCGGAGCGGTAGGCCATCGTGTGGTACACGCGGGAGAAAAGTTCGCTCATTCAGTGCTCATCGACGATCTTGTGATCGAAGCGCTGGAAGAGTGTGTAGAGCTGGCTCCTCTTCACAATCCGCCTAATCTGCTGGGTATCGCGGCATGCAAGGAACTGATGCCGGACACACCGATGGTCGCTGTATTCGATACGGCTTTCCATCAGACGATGCCTCCTGAATCATATATTTATGCGATCCCTTATGAGTACTATGAGAAGTATGGTATCAGAAGATACGGATTCCACGGAACGAGCCATAAGTACGTCGCTGAAAGAGCGTCGGATATACTTAACGTGAACCTGGACGATCTGAAACTGATAACGTGCCATCTGGGTAACGGAGCGTCGGTAACGGCTATAAAGAGAGGTAAGTGCATAGATACTTCAATGGGATTCACTCCGCTGGAGGGACTCGTAATGGGTACCAGAAGCGGAGATATCGACCCGGCTATCGTGACATACATCAGGGAGAAGGAAGGCTTCGACCAGGGCGTTGTAAACGAGATCCTCAATAAGAAGTCCGGTGTACTGGGTATATCGGGAGTTTCAAGCGATTTCAGAGATCTGGAAGCTGCCGCCGAGGAAGGCAACGAAAGAGCTATGCTGGCCCTGAAAGTATTTGCTCATAAGGTAAGATTCTATATCGGAGCGTACATCGCCGAGATGAACGGTGTAGATGCTATCGTATTCACGGCCGGCGTAGGTGAGAACGATATCGCCATGAGGGATATAATCTGTAATGACCTGGGTAATCTGGGAATCAAGCTGGATGTGGTGAAGAACAAGGTAAGAGGAAAGGAAATGATCATTTCCAGAGAGGATTCCAAGGTAGCCATCATCCTGATACCTACCAATGAAGAGCTGATGATCGCAAGGGATACTTATAAGATCGTAACGGGCAGATAAGCGGGAGACGATTGTGTCCGCAGGTGGCGGAATGATGCCGGATGATGCTTTTCGCATCTTTTCCGCGATATATTCGCCAGGCGGTAAAATAAGTATTGACAAGGTATGCTAAAGGAAGGTATACTTTAGAAGTTGCGAATTATTTGATAGACATTTATTCAAGTGCATTTATCATATAGATAACGGCGCAAAAGGAGGTGTAAAACATGGCAGTACCTAAGAGAAAAACTTCAAAGGCTAGAAGAGACAAGAGAAAATCGGCTAACATGAAGATGAAGGCACCGGGACTTTCCATCTGCCCGCAGTGTCACGAGCCAAAGCTTCCACACAGAGTTTGCCCTAACTGTAACTATTACGACGGCAGGAATGTTGTGGAATCCGCTGAAGCGTAAGGAACGCGTTACGGATTGTTATAGGAAGAATGAAGCGGTATCGCGTAGCGATACCGCTTTTTGCGCGAGAGGCGGCGAATAAAAGCAGTCGCCCGGTCGAAAGGAGGAAACGATGCTTTTTATAGAATACCCTAAGTGTTCTACATGTAAAAAGGCGAAAAAGCACCTGGAGGATCTGGGAGTTCAGTTCGAGGACAGGAATATAGTGGAGGAGAACCCTACTGCTGAGGAATTGAGAGCGTGGATAGGCAGGAGCGGTTATCCTGTCAAGAAATTCTTCAATACCAGCGGTATGAAATACAGGGAACTGGGACTCAAGGATAAACTGCCGCAGATGAGCGACGAGGAGAAGATCGAGCTGCTTTCCACTGATGGTATGCTGGTCAAAAGGCCGATCCTGATAGACGGGGACAGGATCCTGGTGGGATTCCGGGAGAAGGAGTGGACGTTTTAAGAGATGAGACACAGTGCTAAAGGGAACGCATATCTATTCATGGCGGCTATCGTGTGGGGCTTCTCTCTGGCGGCTCAGAAGGAGGGACTGAAATATATAGACCCGTTGTTTTTCACAGCCATCAGATGTTTGCTGGGCGGACTGGTGATGATCCCGGTAGTCTGCATGAGAATGCGGGCGATCAGACGGGAAAATGAGGCGATGGAGGCCGGGGACAAAGACGAAGGCGGTGCGGTGAACACCGGGAAACCTGAAATCGCGGCAGTGATCAAGTGCGCCCTCTGCTGCGGTCTTCTGATTGGGACGACCATATTGCTGCAGCAGATAGGTCTGCCGTATACGTCGGTGGGGAAAGCCGGCTTCATAACGGCCCTGTATATTTTCATAACACCCATATTAGGCCTTTTTATGGGGAAAAAGACGACGCGTAATCTCTGGACAGGTGTGATCATAGGTCTGGCGGGTCTTTACCTGCTGTGTCTGTTCGGTGGCATCGAAGCCATAACTTTTGGTGATCTGATGATGTTCATCGCGGCCTTCCTGTGTGCCTTCCACATCCATGCCATAGATCATTTCGTGAAAAAGGTGGATCCGGCCCTGCTGACGTGCAGTCAGTTCATCGTGGCCGGATTGCTGGGGCTGATACCTGCGTTCCTGATGGCGGATATCACATGGGACGCGCTGCGGTCGGCGCTCTTTCCCGTGGTATATGCCGGGGTGATAGCTTGTGCTGTAGGATATACCTTCCAGACCATAGGGCAGAAGCTCACCAATCCCAATCTGGCGTGTCTGATAATGGCTATGGAGACGGTGTTCACGCTGTTTTCGGGATGGATATTTTTCGGAGAAGTGTTAGCGGTCCATGAATACATAGGGTGCGGTCTGATGTTCGCAGCTATCGTGGTGTCCCAGCTTCCCGACGATGTTCTAAGTGTTGGAACGGTGAAAACTGTTCCTGAGGCGAAAGAAAATATTGACATGCAGGGAAAATAAAGATATCATAACATCAATGAATCCAGGCTTTCTGATGTCGTACTCCGTACGACGGACAGAGGTTGCTGGATAACCTATATGTCCGGCGTTGCCGGACAACGATCAATGAAGCCCAGCTTCCTGATGTCGTACTTCGTACGACGGACAGAGGTCGCTGGATAACCTATATGTCCGGCGTTGCCGGACAACGATCAATGAAAGGGAGTAGCATACACGGAAGTGTTTACGCTGCCGTCAGCGCGATGAGTTATCATCCGGTGCGTAATGAAATTGCGAGACTTTTATTGCATAGCTCATATGCGGTAAAGGTCTTTTTTTATGGCGTGGCAAATATTATCGCCGGGCGCATATGGACATAATAATAACCGGGAGGAGAACAGGATGAACGAGTTTTATAAAATGACCGGAGAAGAGGTAATGATGGAGGTCAATGGCAGCACTGAGCCTCTTAGTGATGGGCAGATAGCTGCCAACAGGGAAAAGTACGGACCGAATGAGCTGGCGGAAGGAAAGAAGAAGTCCACGGTCAGGATATTTTTCGAGCAGTTCAAGGATTTTCTCGTGATAATCCTGATATTCGCAGCGATAATATCGGGGATCCTGGGCGATGTGGAAAGTACCGTAGTCATACTGGTGGTGATAACCATAAATGCCATACTGGGGACGGTCCAGACAGTGAAGGCGGAACAGTCGCTGGACAGCCTGAAGAAGATGTCGGCTCCAGAAGCCAAGGTGTTCAGAGGAGGAACGTTTATCAAGATACCGGCTTCAGAGATAACGGTGGGGGATCTGGTCAGCCTGGAGGCCGGAGATTTCGTACCGGCTGACGGCAGGATCATCACCAATGCAGGAATGAAAATAGATGAGAGCGCTCTTACGGGAGAGAGCCTGGGAGTAGAAAAGGATGCGGCTGTCATCGAAGATACTGTACCGCTGGGCGACAGACTCAATATGGTATATTCAGGAAGCTTTGTCACTTACGGACGTGGAGAATTCCTGGTGACATCCATAGGTATGGAGACTGAGGTGGGTAAAATAGCCACACTTCTCAAGACTACATCTGAAAAGAAGACTCCGCTTCAGGTCAATCTGGACAACTTCGGCAAGAAGCTTTCCATATTGATATTGATATTCTGCGGGATCCTGTTTGGTATCAGCGTATTCAGAGGAGAAGCGATCGGAGACGCCTTCCTGTTCGCTGTGGCGCTGGCTGTGGCTGCCATACCGGAAGCGTTGAGCTCTATAGTGACCATCGTCCTTTCCTTCGGGACACAGAAGATGGCGCAGGAACACGCGATAATAAGAAAGCTGCAGGCTGTTGAAGGGCTGGGAAGCGTATCGGTCATTTGTTCCGATAAGACGGGGACACTTACTCAGAACAAGATGACGGTGGAGGATTATTATGTCCACGGACGCCGCATATCGGCTCATGATATAGACCTTTCCAGAAGCGAAGAAAGGGAGCTGCTGGCCGCCAGCATGCTGTGCAACGATTCGACTATAGCGGAAGGCAAGGAGATCGGTGATCCGACAGAGACGGCGCTGATAAATGTGGGGGCGAAGCTGGGAGCACCTTACGATGTGGAGCGCGATCGATGTCCAAGGACAGCGGAGATCCCTTTTGACAGCGACAGGAAGCTCATGTCTACGTGCCATAAGCTTGGAGACAAATACGCTGAGCTTTTCGGCGGAGCTGAAAATGTGATGATAACCAAGGGCGCTGTAGACGTGTTGCTGAAGAGAGTGACGGAGATACAGACGCCGGAAGGTGTGAGAGCCATAAACGCGGAAGATATGAAGGCTATAGAAGAGTGCAACGGCCAGTTTTCCAGAAATGGCCTGAGAGTGCTGGCTTTCGCGTATAAAAAGACCGAAAATGGTTTTGAACCGGGGACAGAGGACGAAGACGGAATGATATTCCTGGGCCTCATCTCAATGATGGATCCTCCGAGAGAGGAATCGATGGCTGCGGTGGCTGAATGTATCAGCGCCGGGATAAAGCCTGTGATGATAACAGGCGACCATAAGATAACGGCTGCTGCCATAGCGAAAAAGATAGGTATACTGAAGGATGAATCGGAAGCTTGCGAAGGCTCTTCCATAGACAGTATGGACGACGAGGAGCTTAAGGATTACGTGGAGGGTATTTCCGTGTACGCCAGAGTTTCTCCTGAGCACAAGATAAGGATCGTCAGAGCATGGCAGGACAAGGGCAATATCGTGGCAATGACGGGAGACGGCGTCAATGACGCACCAGCTCTCAAACAGGCTGATATCGGAGTGGCTATGGGCATAACGGGAAGCGAGGTCTCTAAGGACGCGGCTGCCATGGTGCTGACGGACGACAACTTTGCCACTATCGTGAAAGCCGTGGAAAACGGAAGGAATATCTATAAGAACATAAAGCATTCGATACAGTTCCTGCTTTCCGGTAACTTCGGCGCCATATTGACAGTGCTGTTCGCGTCTGTGTGCGCGTTGCCTGTGCCTTTCGCGCCGGTCCATCTGCTGTTCATAAACCTGCTGACGGACAGTCTGCCGGCCATCGCGCTGGGGCTCGAACCTCACAGCAAAGAGCTGATGAAGGAAAAACCACGTCCTGCCAATGAATCCATCCTGACTAAGGAGTTTTTGGCCAAGATCGGGATAGGCGGAGTTTCCATATGTGTGATGACAGTTTTGGCCTTCCTCATAGGGCTCAACGGCTGGTTCACCGCTTCGGAGCTGGGCGGAAGTGCTCTCTTGGGAAGCACCATGGCTTTCGGCACGCTGTGTACCAGCAGGCTTTTCCACGGATTCAACTGTAAATCCGACAGGCCGGTGATTTTCACTAAGAGATTCTGGAATAACAAGTATCTCATCGGCGCGTTCCTGCTGGGGTTCGTGCTGATAACGGTGGCCATAGCAGTCCCTGCTTTGAGCAGTGTCTTCAAAGTGCAGACTCTGGGTCTCCCGCAGCTTCTGACGGTATACGGGCTGGCTTTCCTCAATCTTCCTGTGATACAGCTTATCAAGCTGATACAGACTAAGGTGTCGGGGAAATAGAGCGATATAAGATCTGGCCGGGTTTATACGGGAATCGGTTAAGTTGAAGGGATCACGTATATGAGATGAGATGAAAAACGGGGCTGAAGGGTTGATTTTTATACGGGTTTCATGATGCTGATGTAAATCACGTATAGATCTTCCGCTAAAATCGCGATTTGGCAGGCAGCTTGTTATACTGGAATTGAAAGAAAATCATCAGAAGAGTACAAATCAAATGGAAAAAAATGAAAAATAGCGGGATAAAAAACGTGTCTGTCCGGAAAGTCCGGAGCGGACACGTTTTTAGAATTATCGGTTTGTCAGTGTTGTCTGCCGGATGACTCAGTCGTCCATTTCTTTCAGGAGCTGTTCGGCTATCTGGACAGCGTTGGTGGCAGCGCCTTTCCTGATGTTATCGGCTACTACCCAGATATTGAGGCCGTTATCGATGGAGAAGTCTCTCCTGATCCTTCCAATGTAGACTTCATCGGTACCGGCGGCGTCTCTGGCCAGCGGATATACGTTGTTTTCCACATCGTCCTGAACGATGATCCCCGGCGAGTTCTTGAAAAGCTCAATTACGTCGTTCAGTTCGAATGGTTTTTCCAGCTCGATGTTTATGGATTCGCTGTGGGAGTCGAATACAGGGACTCTCACGGTAGTCGCCGTCACTTTGATATCGTCGTCGCCCAGGATCTTGTGGGTTTCATTTATCATCTTCATCTCTTCCTTGGTATAGCCGTTTTCGGTGAAGACGTCGATATGAGGCAGACAGTTGCCGGCGATCGGGTGAGGATAGGCCTGAAGGTCGTCATCCTTTCCCGCAAGGCCGTTTTTCAGGTCGTTGATGCCTTTGACTCCGGAGCCGGAAACAGCCTGGTAGGTAGAGTATATCACTCTCTTTATACCGTATTTATCCTGGAGCGGTTTTAACGCGACCATAGCCTGGATGGTGGAGCAGTTAGGGTTGGCGATGATGCCCTTGTTCCATTTGATGTCCTCAGGATTCACTTCGGGAACGACCAGAGGAACGTTTTCATCCATTCTCCACTGGCTGCTGTTGTCGACTACCACGACGCCTTTGGAGGCGGCGATAGGTGCGAATTTAGCACTGGTGGAGCCGCCTGCCGAAAACAGAGCTATGTCAATCGGTTTATCGAAGGAATGCTCTGTCAGCTCCTCAACAGTGTATTCTTTTCCCTTGAAGGTCAATTTTTTCCCAGCCGACTTGGCCGATGCCATCATGTAGATGTTGTCAAAAGGAAAATCCCTTTCCTCGAGGACTTTCAAAAATGTGGAGCCTACCACTCCCGTGGCCCCCACGACTGCGATATTTGGTTTTCTTTTCATAAAAATGACCTCCTGGTTTATATAGTTGATTGTTATATTATATTCTTATTCTCAGAATTCTTCATTGTTTAAAAATTTCGCTACTATTCCTTATACTACTCTAAATGCTACGAAATGTAAAGGGATGGGGCGGATTTTGGAGGAGAATTTCTCGTTGATGTACAGCAAGATAACGACTGAGTGGAAAAGGCAAATTTTCATATTAATCAACGGGATATTATGGTATAATCGAGTGAGTATGAAAAAAGTCAGGAGGATCGAAACATGACGTATATTCAAGCGATAATTTTGGGACTGGCACAGGGCCTTTCGGAGTTTCTGCCTATAAGCAGTTCAGGCCATTTAGCGCTTTTACAATACTTTTTCGGGATAGATGCAGAAAACGTGTTGCCTTTTGCGGTGCTGCTCCATCTGGGTACGCTGATATCAGTATTCATCGTGTATTGGAAGGATATCGTGGATCTGATCAAGGAACTGGGGGCTGTTATCAAGGACATCTGTACGGGAAAGGGCCTCAGAGTCAATGCGAATCCTACCAGGAGGCTGGGATTCATGATAATCGTGGCAACCATACCGACAGCCATAATAGGACTGCTTTTCAATAATTTGTTCAATGCTCTCTATCTTTCGCTGATAGCTATAGGGACAGGCCTTCTCATCACAGGTACTATCCTGGTCATCGCTGAAAGGATGGGAAAAAGCAATAAGGGAATAAAGGAAATGAAGTTCAGACACGCTTTCTTCGTGGGATTGATGCAGGGTGTGGCTATATGTCCGGGGATCTCCAGGTCCGGATCGACTTTGTTTGGTGGCCTGATAACGGGGCTCAACAGGGAGTTCGCGGTAAAGTTCGCGTTCCTGATCTCTATACCGTCTATCCTTGGATCGGTGATAGTGGAGGCTCCGGATGCTTTTAAAGCGGGGATGGATATGTCGCTGATAGGGCCGGTATTAGTCGGTGTGATCGTTTCGGCTGTCGCGGGACTGATCGCTATCAAGGCCATGATAAAGCTGGTGTCCAATAAAAATCTGATGGGATTCTCCATCTATACATGGGCGCTGGGTATAGCAGTCATCGTTTACGCGCTGATGTTCGCATAGTGCCGGCGGCGATAAGTCATATTTTCAGAGGTAATCCATGAAGGGAAAAAAAAAGCAGCCCGCGAGATCTTCGGGCAGCAGGAGCAACAGGAAGACGACGACCAGGAAGAGTTCGTCATCAGCAAAGGCGGGAAAGAGTGCCGCGGCTCCTGATTCGAAAAAACTTAACAGCAGCGTCAGAGATGAGATCGTTGCTATCATTCTGGTGGCTGTGGGGATCTTTTTCATAATCGCGTTCCAGACAGAGGCGGCAGGCTCCATAGGACTGTCGCTGTCTCATTTCTTCAAAGGACTGTTTGGTTTTGCAGCGCATTTACTGCCGTATTATTTTATATTATACGGCGTTTTGCTGTTCATGAGAAAGACTATCCATGTAGGTGTCAAGTCGGCAGTGCTGCTGCTCATAATATTTCTGATGATCTCTCTGATAAACTCGGCGAGGTTCATAGATGAGGCGATATTGAACCAGCGGTTCTGGAACGTATCCGTTTATTACAACAACGGTATGGCTCTCGATGATGGTGGAGCCTTCGGCATGATGGTGGGCAAGATGATAGTCAGTCTGGTGGGAGTGCCGGGACTTTACATCTTTTCCATCGTGGTGATCTTCATATGCCTGTTGTTGATAATGAATACACCTGTATCCCGCTTCTTCGAGAAGGCTAAGGAAAGACGTGAGAAGCGCAGGGAGATGCAGGCGGAACGTGAAAAGGAAAAACTGGAGAGAAAGGCAGAGCAGCTGGAAAGAAGGCAGCAGCAGAAGCAGGCAGAGCGTGAGAGGATGGCCGGATACGGGCCTGAGACCGTGGAGGCGGCGGAACGGAGCCGCATGACGGCACGGCAGAAGAAGATACTGGGATATATAAGGGATGAAGGGCCTGAACAGGAAAAGGAAGACGAGATACTGGATTTTTCCCTGGGTGAAGACAGGGAGAAAAAGAACGGAATCGGCACAGGCGATAGAGACGAAGAGGCCCGCGATGATCGTTTTGGAAGAGGTCGCGGCGGAGAACGTGAAGGCGGGACCTTTGACGATGGGAACGAAGACGATATAAAAAGTGAAGGCTTTGGTACGCCTATAATAGTAGGCGGTTTTTCCCCGAAGAAGATGGAGGAAAAGCTGACTAAGGCGGAGGCTGAGAAGAGCATGCTGAAGGAGGAAGACTTCAATGTCACTGTGTCATCGTCGGAAAGCTATCGATTCCCACCTATAGATCTGCTTAACAAACCAGCCAGGAAGGGGAGAAATCCTGCCGAAGAGGAGAGCTCGCTGAGGGCCAAAGCCATGAAGCTGGAAGAGACTCTCCACAGCTTCAACATAGATGCTCAGGTCACCAATGTGACTCAGGGACCGGCTGTCACCAGATATGAGGTCCATCCTAACAGTGGTGTGAAGGTCAAGGGGATCAAGAACCTGTCCGACGATATAGCTCTCAATATGGAAGCCAAGAGCATAAGGATAGAAGCTCCTATCCCGGGAAAACCGGCGGTGGGCATAGAGATAGAGAATGAGCGGATAAATATGGTGACTATCAGAGAGATCATAGATTCGGCGGCTTTCAAGAAGTCCCAGTCCAAGATCACCTTCGCTGTCGGCAAGGACATCGCCGGCAAGGCCATCGTAGCGGATCTGAAGACTATGCCTCATCTGCTGATAGCCGGTTCTACAGGTTCGGGAAAGAGCGTGTGCATCAACAGTATAATCGCCAGCATCCTCTACAAGGCACGTCCTGACGAGGTGAAGCTGGTGCTGATAGATCCTAAGGTAGTGGAGCTGGCTAACTACAATGGTATACCGCATCTGCTGATACCGGTGGTCACTGAACCGGCCAAGGCTGCGGCGGCCCTCAACTGGGCTGTGGCTGAGATGGATGACAGATATAAAAAGTTCGCCGAGGAAGGGGTCAGGGAGCTGGCCAGCTATAACAAGAAGATGGCAGGCAAGGGCGAGGAAGAGAGCGTCATGCCGCAGGTAGTCATCATCATAGACGAGTTGGCCGACCTGATGATGGCGGCTCCGTCTCAGGTGGAGGAATCCATATGCAGATTGGCTCAGAAGGCCAGAGCGGCAGGGATGCATCTGATAGTCGCTACTCAGCGGCCATCGGTGGATGTCATAACGGGTGTGATAAAGGCTAATATCCCTTCCAGGATAGCCTTCGCGGTGTCATCCCAATTTGATTCCAGGACTATCCTGGATATGTCGGGAGCGGAGAAACTGGTAGGAAAGGGCGACATGCTTTTCAACCCGTTGGGAAGCGGCAAACCTGTGAGGGTACAGGGCGCTTTCATTTCCGACAAGGAGGTCAATGACCTGATAGAGTTCGTGAAGGACCAGGTGGAGGAAGCTGAGTATTCAGAGAATGTGATGGATTCCATAGAGCGGGCCAATATGCCTGACGCCGAAAAGGGAGACAGGGATCTGGAGGACGAATTGCTGCCCGACGCTATCGAACTGGTGGTACAGGCTCAGCAGGCATCGGTCTCCATGCTCCAGAGACGGTTCAGGATAGGATATAACAGAGCCGCCAGGATAATAGATATGATGGAAGACAGGCAGATCGTCGGTCCGTCGGATGGAAGCAGGCCGAGACAGGTTCTGATATCCGAGGAGGATCTGATGAACATGCAGGAAAACACGAAGGATATGGAAGAAGAATGAAGCTGTATATAGAGACGATGGGATGCCCGAAGAATCTCAACGATTCGGAGGGAATAGGAGGGATCTGGGAGGCCGCGGGCCATCAGCTGACTGACGACCCGGCGGAGGCCGATATCGTGTTGGTGAACACATGCGGATTCATCAACGACGCCAAGCAGGAGTCTATCGATCGCATTTTCGATATGGCAAGGCTTGTAGAGGACGCGACATCACCGGAGCAGGGAAAGCCACGGAAGCTGCTGGCAGTCTCAGGCTGTCTGTCACAGCGGTACAAGGATCAGCTTGCTGATGAGATGCCGGAGGTCGATATATTTCTCGGTGTCAACGATTACGAGAGATTCCCGGAGATAGTGGAAAACTTCAGAGCCGGCAGCGGCAGTCAGTGCAGGAATTTCAGCTGCCAGCCGGAAACGTTCACCGAGTTTTCCGCACGCCACCTGGATGAAAACCCTTATACCGCGACCCTGAGGATAGCCGAAGGCTGTGACAACTGCTGCGCTTATTGCGTCATACCTCAGATAAGGGGCGGCTACAGGAGCAGACCTGCAGAAAACATCGTGGCCGAGGCGGAAATGCTGGCGGCGCGTGGCTGCCGGGAGCTGGTGCTGATCGCCCAGGATGTAACTGAATACGGCCGGGACCTTTATGGAAAGCTGGCATTGCCGGAGCTTTTAAGAAGTCTGTGCCGGGTGGACGGTATAAGGTGGATACGGCTCATGTATTGTTACGAGGACAAGATCACCGATGAGCTGATAGAGACAGTGGCATCGGAGGAAAAGATATGCAATTACATGGATATCCCGCTGCAGCACATCTCGGATAATGTGCTGCAGGCCATGAACAGGCGATCCACATCTGAAAGCATCCGCGGGACCATCGCCAGGCTGAGGGAGGCCATACCGGATATACATATAAGGACGACCATGATCGTCGGATTCCCAGGTGAAAGCGAGGCTGATTTCGAGGAGCTGCTGGATTTCGTGGAAGGAGCGAGGTTCGAAAGACTGGGGGTCTTCGCTTATTCCAGGGAGGAAGGCACTGTGGCCGGTGACATGGAAAATCAGATAGATGAGGACGTAAAGGCCATGAGAGCTGATGCCGTCATGAGGCGGCAGCTTGAGATTTCCAGGGAAATAAACGAGGCTAAGGTGGGAAATACTATGGAAGTCATGATAGACGACATAGATGAAGAAGGAGCGTATATCGGCAGGACGGTATATGATGCTCCGGAGATAGATGATACCGTTATTTTCAGAGCAGATGCCCTTTTGCGGCCAGGTGAGATCGTGCGGGTCCGTATAACGGACGCCTTCGACTATGATCTGGTGGGCGATTTTTTGGAAAGGATGGAGGAATAATATGAATCTGCCTAATAAATTGACAATGGGAAGGATCTTCGCCATACCGGTGTTTATCGTCGTGTTTCTGCTGGACTACAGATATGCGGCAGCCGTGATCTTCATACTGGCGGCGTTGACGGATATGCTGGACGGACACATCGCCAGGAAGAACAACCTGGTGACCAACTTCGGCAAGCTGATGGATCCGCTGGCCGATAAGCTGCTTGTCATGTCGGCGTTGATATGTCTTTCTCAGGTGGGCGACGTACCGGGATGGATGGTCATCGTCATATTGGGTCGCGAGTTCATCATTACAGGAATGAGGCAGGTGGCGGCAGCCCAGGGGATCGTCATCGCCGCGGGGACCACAGGTAAGATAAAGACTATAACCCAGATGATAGCCATACCACTGCTGATACTTGAAAACTGGCCTTTCAGCCTTTTCAGCTTCGATCTGCCGATGGATCAGATATTCCTGTGGATCGCTCTGGTGATGACAGTGGTTTCGGGAACAGAATACATAGTGAAGAACAAGAAACTGTTTTCCATGTAGGAGGTAAATAAATGAAGACTGCTATCTTGAGTATAGGCACCGAATTGCTGTTTGGTCAGATAACCAATACCAACACGGTCTATCTGTCTCAGAAACTCAATATGTTGGGTTATGACGTGATGTACCATTATACGGTAGGTGATAATCCCGAAAGAGTCAGAGATATGATACGGCTGGCTTTCCAGGATTGCGACCTGGTGATAACAACGGGAGGTCTGGGACCTACTCAGGACGATCTGACCAAGGAGATGGTATGCCAGGTCATGGGCGATGAGCTGGTGATGATGGACGAAGTCATGTCAGAGCTGGAAAGTTATTTTGAGAAGCTGGGAAGGCCCATGACAGAGAACAATAAGAAGCAGGCTTATGTGCCGTCCAGGGCCGAGGTGTTCATCAATCACGAGGGCTCTGCGCCGGGATTCGCTCTGGAAAAGGATGGGAAATATGTCATCTGCATGCCGGGGCCGCCGAGAGAAATGACTTCCATGTTTGAAGATAGCGTGATGCCGTATCTTCAGTCCATGTCGGAAGACGTGATATATTACAGGATGCTGAGAGCCTTTGGTATAGGAGAATCAGCCCTGGAGACGAAACTGCTGGATCTGATAGATGACCAGACGGACCCGACTCTGGCTACCTATGCCAAGGAAGGTGAGTGTTCTCTTCGTATCGCTTCCAAGCGGAAGACTGAGGCGGAGGCCAGGGAAGCTGTGGACGAGATGGTGGAAAAGGTGAAGGAACGGGTCGGAGAATTTATTTACAGCTGTGACGATGAGGAACTGGTACAGGTAGTCTGCCGCAAGCTGATGGAAAAGGGGCTGACTCTGTCTTCGGCCGAATCGTGTACCGGCGGAAAATTCGCCGCGGCGGTCACCGATATACCGGGGATATCGGCTGTGTTTCAGCGAGGGCTGGTGACCTACAGCAATCAGGCTAAAATGGATGAATTGGGCGTGAAAGCTGAGACCCTGGAAAAATACGGGGCTGTCAGTGAAGAGACTGCCATGGAAATGGTGGAAGGCCTTCGCAGAGTCAGCGGCAGCGACGTCTGTGTGTCAGTGACGGGAATAGCCGGGCCGGGCGGCGGCAGCGATGCCAAGCCGGTGGGGCTGGTCTATATCGGTTTCGTCTATGGGGATAAGAAGTTGTGCAGGAAGCTACAGACAGGCGACGACAGCAGGCAGTGGAACAGGCAGTATTCGCTGCTGAGCATGCTGGATATCATCAATAAGAATATATGAGTTTATGAGTTGAGTTGATGCGCGACACCGGGCTGTTTGTGGCTGCTCTTTGGGTGGAGCGCTGCCGGCTGTCGACCGTGCCGGATCCTGAAGTGGAGAGTTGTTGGTCGTGCCGGATTTTTAGCTTTTGCACGGAATTCGGCAGCGAGAACACGACTGTTTGCCGGATTTTCAACTTTTGGGAAGAATTCGGCAGCGTCGACAAGGATTCTTGCCGGATTTCAGGGCTTTTGCTTGAATTCGGCAGCGGGATGGATAAAAATGGAAAATAGTAAAGGCGTTTATCCGTCGATGTTCGGAAAGCTTGCCGGATTTTGCTGTTATGGGTAAAATTCGGCACAAGACCTGATGGGGCTGTGCCGGATTTTTAATAGAACGTGGAAACGCGGCAACTGTTCGTGTCGACCGTGCCGGATTTGTAAGATTTTCATGAGATCCGGCAGCGATGGGCGGGTGAGGTGTTGTTCTCAGCCGTCTGGAGCGGTGGGAGAAAAAGCTTCGATGACTTTGATGTAAAATATTGACATGCAGCAACGTATAATGTAAAATAATTCCAATAAAAGTAAAGTTGAAGAAAGTTTTGCTTGACCTGATGTGGGAAATAGAGTATTATAGTTAAAGAACAAATGTTCTTGATGGAGGGATGACTATGGCGGCGAAAAACGAAATGAAGAATATGAAGACGGCCAGCAGAGAAGAGCGCGATAAGGCTTTGGATGCGGCGCTGGCGCAGATACAGAAGCAATTCGGCAAGGGCGCGGTGATGAGACTTGGCGATGACAGCGCCAGGATGAATATAGAGGCCATACCTACGGGATCCATGAGTCTGGATCTGGCTACAGGGATCGGTGGAGTCCCAAGAGGAAGGATAATAGAAGTTTTCGGACCGGAATCATCCGGAAAGACGACGCTTACACTACATATAATAGCAGAGGCTCAGAAGCAGGGCGGCAGGGCCGCTTTCATCGATGCGGAGCATGCCCTTGATCCGGAATACGCCAGGAATCTGGGCGTCGATGTAGATGAACTGCTTGTCTCACAGCCGGATTACGGTGAGCAGGCCCTCGAGATAGCAGAGATGCTGGTAAGAAGCGGAGCTGTTGAGATCGTGGTAGTTGACTCGGTAGCGGCTCTCGTGCCTAAGCACGAGATAGATGGAGCCATGGGAGACGCTACGGTAGGTCTTCAGGCTCGTCTCATGTCGCAGGCTCTGAGAAAATTGGCAGGAGTGATCAATAAGACTAATACGACTATAATATTTATCAATCAGCTCAGAGAGAAAATCGGCGTGATGTTCGGCAATCCTGAGACAACTACGGGAGGCCGCGCTCTCAAGTTCTTCGCTTCCATGCGTATAGATGTGAGGAAGGTGGAGAGCATCAAATCCGGCGATCAGATCTTGGGAAGCAGGACGAGGGCTAAGATCGTCAAGAACAAGGTCGCTCCTCCGTTCAAGCAGGCTGAATTCGATATCATGTACGGGCAGGGCATATCACGATCTGGGGATGTGCTGGATTGTGCTGTGGACGCGAAAGTCATCGAGAAGGCCGGTTCATGGTACAGCTTCGAGGGCAGCAGGATAGGACAGGGCAGAGAGAACGTGAAGAAGTTCCTGGAGGATAATCCCGATGTTATGGACAGAGTCGAAGGAAAGCTGCTGGATGGCCTGAAAAAAGATGAGGGCGAGTCGGAAGAACAGCAGGAGGAGGCTGCTGCGGCTGCGGCAGGCCGTGGACGTAACGCCGGGCCGGATATGCCGGAAATGGATATCGACGATATCATCATCGACGAGGATGGCGTGATAATAGAGTGACGACAGAATAAAGCATAAGAAGAGAAAAATAAAAATGAGCTGTTTACACTTTGGTGAGCAGCTCATTTTTATTTATATCTCTTCTTGCAATCCGTCTGATCCAGCAGATAATCGATGCTGACGTTGTATATCTTTGATAATCGTATGAGTATCTCCGTGGGGATATCGTTTTCACCTGTTTCGTATTTGGAATACCCTGTCTGTGACATACCCAAGATCTCCGCCAGTTCCCGCTGAGTCATGTCGTGATCGTGCCTGAGGTCGCGAATCCGCCTGTACATGATGTTGTTTTCACCTCCGTAATTGGGTTCCCTTTTCCTGGTGCCATATGGACATTTATTTCTTGGTATGGTTGATTATAGAACAAAAAAGAAAACAATAAATGCTTACAACCTGAAACAGGTTAACGATAGAAATATGAATATAAATAGGGAAGGGGCATGGTGTGGTGAGCAGAGCGTGTAACAGGATGAGTTGGAACCCGTAATATGTTTGGCTTCTCTATTACGAAAATCCGTACATATGGTGAATGAGGATGATAATCTTGTCTTTTTGCAAAAATCGACAAGAATTTTAAGGGTGGGGGTTGACGAATGGTGTTAAGGAGTAGTATTCTATATTAGACGTTTTAACCTGAAACAGGTTAAAACGAAGAGAAAAATTTTTGAAGACGAATAACCTAAAACAGGTTGAAGATAGATGACCGATGAACATGGATAGAGTATTACAGGGAAGATGAAGTGAAGACGTTAATCAGCATAATAAAGGATCACATAGTCTGGCGTGAGCAGATACTGAAGCTGGCCAAAGCAGACATCGTGAAAACATATTCGGGCGCGGCCCTCGGATGGGCCTGGGCCATCATAAAGCCGACAGTGATGGTACTTGTACTGTGGTTCGCCTTCTCGATAGGGCTCAGGGCCGACAGAGAAATGAACGGATGCCCATACATCCTGTGGATACTGGCAGGCATGGTGCCCTGGTTTTACATGAGCGATATGATAAGTCAGGGAACGGGAGCGATACTGAGGTACAGGTATCTGGTGACAAAGATGAAATTCCCTGTGGCTACGATCCCTACCTTCGTGGGTTTGTCGAAGCTGTTCGTTCATTTTTTCATCGTGGCGCTGATGGTGATCATCTTTGTAATTCTGGGACATTTCCCCGGCGTATACATATTACAGCTACCTATATATATGATATTGATGGTGGTGTTTTTCACTTGTTGGAGCTTGTTCGCGGCGATGCTGTCATCGATGAGCAGAGATTTTAAGAATCTCGTCCAGGCATTCGTCACCCCTATATTCTGGCTGTCGGGAATAATGTACGACGTGAGCAGCATAGATGTGACATGGATACAGAAGGCGATGCTGTTCAATCCGGTGAACTACTTCGCATCAGGCTACAGGAACACATTCATATACGAGACATGGATATGGGAAGAGAGGACAGAGTTCATATGCTTCATGGTAATGCTGGTGGTAATGGTAATGGCAGCCACGTGGGCGTACAAAAGAACCATAAGGGAAATTCCAGACATTTTGTAAAGCGGAAAAAAGCGGAAAACGTGATCTCGCTGGATCACGTGACGAAGATATACAAGCTGTTTAAAAACGACAAGAAGAGGTTTCTGGCAACATTCATAAAGTCAATAACATATAAGGAAAAGATGGCCATAAACGACGTGACCTTTTCGGTAAAGAGGGGGGAAGCGGTGGCGCTCCTGGGGCGCAACGGCGCCGGTAAGTCGACGATACTGAAGATGATAACAGGCGTGTCCTATCCCACATATGGAAAGATCCACGTGGGAGGAAGGGTAGGCGCCCTTCTGGAGCTGACTTCCGGATTCGATCCGGAGTTTACCGGGCGGGAAAACATCTATCTGAAAGGTCAGCTTTCAGGAATGACCAACAAGGAGATAGAGACTGTCGAAGACGATATAGTGAAGTTCGCAGAAGTCGGCGAATACATAGATCAGCCTCTCAGGACCTATTCCAGCGGGATGAAGGCAAGGCTGGGATTTGCCATAAACGTCTGCATAAGGCCTGAAATATTGATAGTGGATGAGGCTCTGAGCGTGGGGGATTCCAAATTCCAGAAGAAGTGCGTGGGAAAGATCAAGGAGATGATCAAAGATTACGGAACGACGCTGCTGCTGGTGACCCACTCTACGGCTACGGCGAAGCAGTTCTGCGACAGAGGCATAGTCCTGAGATCCGGAAGGGTGTTGTTCGACGGTGAAATAAACGACGCGGTCCACTGGTACAACGAAAGCTTAAAAAGGAAGGAAGCCAGCAACATCACCAGGGAGACCAGTGAGAGCGAGAACAGGATAAAGAATCCGGTGAAGCTGTCAGCGAAACAGCTGGTGCTGTTGATAGCAGTGCTGCTGATTTTGATAACAGGATTGGGAGTTATTTTCAGCATAATGGGAGTATACATATGATCAGAGTTTTGACATATGGGACCTTTGACCTTCTTCACTATGGACATATAAGGCTTTTAAAGAGAGCGAGAGAAATGGGTGATTACCTTATCGTAGCGCTTTCAACGGATGAGTTTAACATGAAGAAAGGGAAAAAGGCCTTTCATGACTACGAGACGAGAAAAATCATGTTAGAGGCTGTAAGGTATGTGGATCTGGTGATTCCGGAGAAAAGCTGGGATCAGAAAATAGATGACATAAAGACATATAAAGTGGATATTTGTGTGATGGGGAGCGATTGGGAAGGAAGCGACAAGTTCGATTATCTTAGGGATTATTGTAAGTTGAGATTTCTCGACAGAACGGAGGGAATCTCAACAACTAAGATAAAGGAGGAATTAGGGTCTGATTAGATCTTGTGGAATATAGATGAAGATCATACTGATGCGTCTGGCAGTGATCCTTTTGAATGTAATGTATTTACCCTTTCTGCCTGTTAGACCGAAAAACAAAATAACGATATTGAGCAGGCAATCAGACAGGCCTACGGTAGATATAAGACTTTTGAAAGAAGAACTGGAGAAGCGAAGTGTGAAGACAGTTGTATTGACGAAAAGACTCAATAAAACGTTAGGAGGTGCAATAAAATATAGTTTTCACATGGCTAGGCAGATGTATCATATTGCTTCATCCAGGGTAATTGTAATAGATGGATATTGCATATTGACATCGATTTTATATAAGAAGAAGGAACAGAAAATCGTTCAGATATGGCATTCCCTGGGGGCTATAAAGAAATTTGGATACCAGAGCGTGGGAAAACCGGGAGGAAACAGAGCAGATGTGGCAAAGGTGATGAAGCTATATGCCCAGTGTGATTACGCTATCGCTCCGAGCAAGGTGACTGCCGGATACTACAGCGATGCCTTCAAACTTCCCATAGACAGGATAAAGATATATGGACTGCCGAGAATAGATTATCTTACGAAAGGTGATTCGGAGAAAGTAGAGAAAATAAAAGCCGATTATCCGCAGACGAGGAAAAGGCCAAACGTGCTCTATGCTCCTACTTTCAGGAAGAACAGGAAAATAGATATTACGGAGTTAGTCAGAAATGCCCGACTGGATAAATACAATCTGGTGGTAAGAAGGCATTGGCTTGATAAGACAGATTATTCCTGGGTGAGGGATATGGGCGTGATAGTGGACAAGCAGTACAGCTTTTTCGACTGGCTCAGAGTATGCGATAAAGTGATCACGGATTATTCGGCAGCAGCCTTTGAAGCAGCAATACTTGATAAGGAATTATATTTTTATATGGATGATGCGGAGGAATATGAAAAAAATATCGGACTGAATATAGATTTTACAAAAGAAGCTATATCGGAATCCGTATTTAATGACGCAGGCGTGCTCTGGGATTCTATGGACAAGCCTTACGATAAAAAAAAGGTGAGGGAGTTTAGGAAAAAATATATAGAAGTGGAGTTGTCAGATTGTACAAAGAGACTTGCCGATTTCTTTGAAGAAATGATTGAGGCGAGGGGGATCACGAGATGAGAATGATATCTAGAGTGAAGACCCCCGCCAGGGCTTTGGCCAAGCGTATTCCGGCATTGAGAAAGATACTCAGGAAGCTTATGTACTGCTACCGCCGGGGCGGATATATACTTCATGGAATCAGGGCCTCAACGGATGAGAAGCTGATCGTGCTGGAATCATTCAGCGGAAAGAGCTATTCGGACACACCGAAAGCTGTATATGAATATATGCTGAAGGAAGAAAAGTATAATGAATACAGATTTGTGTGGATATTCAAGGAGCCGGAGAAGTATGAGGCACTTTTAGGAAACCCCAGAACTAAACTCGTAAAATACCGAAGCGCGGCGTGTGAAAGAGCTCTCGCAGAGGCGAAATACTGGATATTTAACTACAGGGCATTGGATTACTGGATTCCGAGAAAGGATCAGGTTTATGTGCAGTGTTGGCACGGGACTCCATTAAAGCGTCTCGGATATGATATAGCCAACTCAGACAATGCGATGAATTCCACTGATGAAATCAGAGACAAATACTATAGAGACGCGAAGCGATTTAAATATCTTCTATCACCATGTGCTTTTGCTACGAGAGTTTTCAAAACTGCGTGGAATTTGAAAGCATTGGGAAAGGAAGACTCGATTTTGGAAGTGGGATATCCGAGAAATGATTTTCTGGTGAACCATACAGAAAAAGATGTGCAGGAGATAAAGAAGCGGCTAGGTCTTGAGAACAGTGCGAAAAAGATAATACTTTATGCCCCTACATGGCGTGACAATCAGCATAGCGCAAGTAAAGGGTATACATACAAAACGGAGATTGACTTTGAAAAGCTAAAAACAGAGCTTGGAGACGAATATGTGATACTTTTCAGAGCTCATTACCTGGTAGCCAATTCATTCGACTTTGGGCGATATGAGGGATTTGTCCGTGATGCATCAGGAGTTGATGATATAAACGAGCTTTACCTGATTTCAGATATGTTGATAACGGATTATTCGAGCGTATTTTTCGATTATGCGATATTGGAAAGGCCGATCATTTTTTACATGTACGATCTAGAAAAATACAGAGATGAGATAAGAGGGTTTTATCTGAGACTGGAGGAGCTGCCGGGAGTAATTGTGATGACAGAAGATGGATTGGTTGAATTAATAAAACTTTATAAAAACAGAAGAAACAGCGATGTGCACAGGGTATTTAACATGAAATTTAATTATTTAAATGATGGACAATCGAGCAGGCGATTTGTTGAGGATGTATTGCTATGAAAGACATATGTATTAGTGTTGTAATACCAGTATATAATTGTGAAAAAACTTTGAAAAGATGTATAGATAGCATTTTAGCGCAAACAATTATTGATAAAATTGAGATAATCATGGTAAATGATGGTAGCTCCGATAGTAGTTTCGAAGTTATGAATGATTATTATAATAAATATCCAGAAACAATCAGAATATTGAGTCAATACAATCGCGGCCAATCGGTGGCTAGAAATTTAGGAATTAACCTAGCAACAGGAAAATATGTCGGGTTTGTTGATGGGGACGATTATATCAATAATTGCTTTTACGAAAAAATGTTAGAGCTTATGGATGAAAGCACAGATCTAGTTATTTCTAAGCGATATAATAGTAATCAACTTAATGAAAAATATGAAAAACGCCCTAAAGAAGAAATAAATAATTGTTCCATTAGAGATAACAAAAAGGCTTTATCAAAAACGTCAACTTTTGTGTGCGATAAATTATTTAAGCTGAGTGTAATAAAAAAGGGAAATATCTATTTCCCCGAAAAATACAGATATGCAGAGGACTTGTATTTCCTGGTAATATACAAATACTATTCTGGTAAGATGAAAATAAGTAATGAGTCGGTTTACTTTTATAGGAAAAAAAGTGATTCAATAACTAACTCATGCGATATAAGGTGGATGGATATATGTAAAGTTTTAGGTGAAATTCAACTTTTTTTTGTTGAAAGGAACTGTTTTTCTGAATATGCTGAAGAACTTTTAAATATAACGATCGGGTTTTATTGTAGAAGGATTAAGGTAATGAAAGTAACAGGCAAAAAACACATACAAATCCTGTTCGTTATTAAAATGATAAATTATTTAAAAAAGAATTATCCTTCTAAATGGAGGCGGATGTTAGATGACTATCAAATAAAAACCTGTAAACGTATAAGAAAAAGTCGAATATTAATGTGTTTATACATAGTAATACCAAATGAATTTAAAAGATAATTATTGGAGAGTATTCTTAATGAGCCGTAAAAACAAAAAAACAAAAAGATTAAAAAAGTTATTTTATGTAGCATTAGATTGCATATGTCAAGAAAGATTTTGGAAAGAAGTAAAAATTAAGATTTTAAAAAGCGTAAAAAATTGTTCAATAAGTATAAAGAATTACTGCAAGTTAATTAAAGTAAAGTTTCCTTATATTGTAGAAAGAACAGGGTCCACAGTTTTAAGAAAGCTAATCAGATTGTTTAATCCTGTTGAAAAAGGGAAAATTATGTTTATTACTTTCCAAGGAGATTACACCTGTAATCCGAAATATATATGCGAAGAGGTGTTAAAAAGGGATAGTTTAAAAGACGTTAAAATAATATGGTCAGCTAGAAAAAAGACATTTAAAGATAAAAAGGCCTTTCCTGAACGAATAAAAAAAGTACATGTTAATTCATATGATTTTTTTAAAGAATTAGCAAGTTCTGAATTTTGGATAGCGAATTCTGTGGAGTTTTTAAAAAAGCCAATAAAAAAAAGGAAAAAACAAATTTTCATAGAAACATGGCATGGTTCTTTAGGATTAAAAAGGTTTGATAAAGATGTTAATAGTGGGAAAACATGGGTAAAAGCGGCTGAATTATCTGGGAAATATGCAAACTACTGTGTCTCAAATAGTAAATTTGAGACACAGCTTGTGTACAAAGGAACTTTCTGGAATAATCCCGACACTCATATTTTAGAATTTGGACATCCAAGAAATGATTTGTTCTTTCCGGAATTTGATAAAAAGAGGAATGAAATATATAACGCATTTTGCGAAAAATACAAAGTAAAAACAGGAACAAAATTTATTTTATATGCACCAACTTTTAGAGATTCTCATTCATTCGATGTTTATGCCATAAATCATGAGGAGGTTATAAATGCTGTAAAAGAAAAATTTGGCGGTGAGTGGAAATTCTTACTTAGATATCATAATACGGTAAGACGACTTGAAGGAAAAAAGAACAAGTTGTTTTCGAAAAACATTATAAATGTTACAAAGGAATCAGACATGCAAGAGCTGATAGCAATTACAGACATAGCAATCACGGATTATTCTAGCTGGATTTATGATTACATATTGCTTAAACGCCCTGGATTTATATTTGCCACAGACATGAGTAGCTATAATTGCGAACGAGGATTCTATTATCCAATAGATAAAACTCCATTTTTGATTGCTGAAAATAATGATCAATTAATAGAAAATATTAAATCATTTAATAATGAAGTTTATGAGCGGAAAATTTGTGAATTTATCGCAGATAAAGGATGTGTTGAAAACGGTGATGCATCTAAACAAGTTGTGGATTTGATTGAAAAAATTATGGAGGATAGAAGATGAATATCGCTTTTCTTTTAATGGGTGGAAAAGGTGAAAGATTTGGTGGAGATGTTCCTAAGCAATTTACTTTAATAGATGATGTTCCAATATTTGCATATATTTTAAAAGCTATGGATGATACAGAAACTATAAATAAAATTATCATCGTTTGCCATGAAGATTGGATTGAATATGTCAAAAATATTGCTCACGGATTGTCTTTGAATAAGGTATACGGTGTTGTTGCAGGAGGGGAAACTAGATCGAAGTCAATTTTGAACGGATTATTGTACTCCAAAGATTTGGTTCAGTATGATGACATAGTGCTATTACATGATGTAACACATCCATATATTGATGAGGAAGGAATAAAAAAAGTAGTTCATAATGCAAAGAAATATGGCGCAGCGACGCTTGTATCAAGGGAGTATGATACCTGTTATAAAATTAATGAATGCGGTTTAATTAAAGGCGTTGAAAAAAGAGAAGAGATTGTTGTAGGTGCTTCTCCAGAAGCGTTTAAATTTGGCGAGCTTTATGATATATATTGTAGCGCAACCGATGAAGAATTAAATGAAATGACATCCGCTGGGGCCTTGGCGATCAACCACAATATAAAAATGATGTCATGTGATACAGACATTCTTAATCTTAAATTGACATACCATAGAGATTATGTTCTTCTAACTCATCTTATTCATAAATACTATTTTCCCGAAACTAAACTAGAAGATTAAATTGAAGGAAGGTTGATACAATGCAAAATTATTTATTAAACTATATGAAAAAAGCAAAAAATGAATTGCGTTATGGAGTTCCATCGTTTTGTTGTGCAAATAAAATCGTATTAGAGGCAGTACTCGAACAGGCGAAAAGATTTGATAGTAGTATTCTTATTGAAGGAACATCAAATCAAGTGAATCAATTTGGCGGATATACCGGAATGACCCCAAGACAATTCAAAGAATTTGTATATGACATAGCCGATAAAGTTGGTTTTGATTCCAATAGAATTTTGATAGGTGGGGATCACATGGGACCATTACCGTGGTGTGATTTAAAGGCAGATGAAGCGATGGAAAATGCGAAGGCATTAGTTAGAGAATGTGTTCTAGCAGGATTTCAGAAAGTACATTTAGATACAAGTATGTTACTGGCCGACGATTCCAGAGAAAGAAAACTTTCTAATGAGATAATTGCAGAACGTGGCGTAGAGTTGTATAAAGAATGCGAAGAAGCTTATAATGAATTATGCAATCAGGAGGAAGAGCCTGTAAAACCAGTATTTGTAATCGGAAGTGAAGTACCGGTTCCGGGCGGTATACGACATGATGAAAATGAGATGAACGTGACAAGCGTTCGTGATTTTGAGGATACTTTATCGGCTTATAAAAAGAAATTCAAAGAGCAAAACATGGAATATGCATGGAGCGATATTATAGCCATTGTAGTGCAAATAGGGGTAGAATTTGGGGCAGAAGGTATTATTAAATATGATCGTGTAAAGTCACGTTCATTATGTAAAGCCTTAGAAAATCATCCTAATATTGCTTTTGAAGGACATTCAACAGATTTTCAATCTCCGGTAAAATTAAAACAAATGGTTGAGGATGGGGTTGCTATAATTAAAGTAGGACCTGCTCTTACTATGGCATTACGAGAGGGATTGGTTAGTTTAGATTATATAGAAAAGCAGTTAGTTGACGATGCTTCAAAACGGTCTAATTTCATTGAAATTTTAAATCGAGTTATGTTGGAAAATCCCAAATATTGGACAAAATACTATTCTGATGAAGAATCAAAACAGAGAATGGAGAGAATATATAGTTTTTCGGATAGATGTCGCTATTATTTAACAAATCCAGAAGTAGAAAAAGCGATAGAAAAATTATTTTTTAATTTAGATAGTATTGGAATTCCGTTATGTCTGATTCATCAATACATGCCTATGCAGTACAAACAAATTAGAGATGGAAAATTAAAACCGAATGCGAAAGAGTTGGTTAAATCAGGAATTATTCGTATAGTTGAAGATTACAATTATGCAACAAAATGTAACTATATGATAAATGACACCTTATGATTATTGGAGAAAATAACATGAAAGCAGTAGTAGTACATAAAAACGGTGTAATAAAATATGAAGAGTTGGATCTTCCGTTAATGACTAAAAATACGGTTAAAGTTAAGATTAAAGCTTGTGGGGTATGCCGCAGTGACATTCCACGTATACTAAATAATTCTGCACATTTTTACCCAATTGTTTTGGGGCACGAGTTCTCGGGCATTATTGTAGATAAAGGCGAAGAAGTGAAGAATGTGGATATAGGAGACCATGTGGCAGGTATACCATTAATGCCATGTTACGAGTGTGAGAATTGCAAAAATGGCGATTTCGCACTTTGTAAAAATTATAAATTCATAGGCTCTAGTGTACAAGGAGCATTTGCTGATTATATTGTTCTTCCTCAGAATAATGTATTTAAGATTGATGTTAATATCCCGTTTGAACAAGGAACTTTATTTGAGCCGTCGACAGTTGCACTACATGCAATCTTTAAAAGTAATTTTTCAAAAGGGAAAAGAGTAGCTATTTTGGGTGGTGGCACGATTGGATTGTTTGTGCTGCAATGGGCCAAAGCACTTGGAGCGTCAGAAGCAGTTGTTGTTGGACGAGACAAAAGTCATCTACAAATCGCAAGTAAATTAGGCGCAGATAAAGTGATTAGTACATTGGACTATAATAATATTTTTGATGATGAGACATTAATAGAGGTTGGTAAATATGATTTTATATATGAGGCGTCAGGTGCAGAGGAAATGATAAGGTGGTCTTTCCTAATTGCAAATGCAAAAGCAACGATTTGTATGATAGGTACACCAACAAATGGTATCATGTTTCCTGGAAAACAGTGGGAAATTATCAACAGGAAAGAATTGAATGTTGTTGGCTCATGGATGTCGTATTCAAGTCCATTTCCTGGTATGGAATGGAAAATGACAAATGAATTTTTTATGAATAAAAAATTAAAATATATACCAGAAATGTTCTATAAAGCTTTTTCGATGAAAGATGCAGATAAAGCCTTCAATTTGTTTAATAGTGGAGAAAAAATAAAAGGTCGAGTGCTGTTAAAAAATGACATGTAGAGGAGGAAATATATGTGTACTAAAGAAGAGAACGTAGGAACAAACTGTATTATAGGAAATCCCAAATTAATAAATTCAAAAATTGAATTTGCATCGACTGCTAATAACAACATATTATATTGTGAAGATGGCGTAAAAATTAAAGATAGCAAAATTGTTTTTCAAGGAGATAATTCTCTGATTTACTTTAGCAAAGGCAAACGTCCACTATATTTTGCAGGCATAGTTATGCAACATAACAATGTATTGTATACCGGTGAGGAATTAGCCATTACGGGTCGTTGCAGAATATTACTATATGAAGGGAAGCATCTTATTATTGGAAATGATTGTTTGTTTGCAACGGATGTATATTTTAGAAACGCAGATCCACATCTTATATATGATGTTAATACAAAAAAAAGAATGAATGAAAGTAAAAGTATTTTTGTGGGAGATCATGTCTGGATGGGGCAACAAACGTTTATATTAAAGGGAAGTAAGATTGGATCAGGAGCAATAGTAGCTGGAAAAGCTGTAGTTGCCGGGAAAGAAATTTTTTCTAATTCTTGTTGGGGTGGAAATCCTGCCAAACACATTTCACAAGGAATTTTTTGGCTAAAGGATACTGTGCATAAATTCAAGGAAAAAGAGAGCGAAGAAAGTATGAAATATAAGGGGGATGACGAGTTTATTTATCAGTTTAAGAAAGAGGAAGCCTTTGATTATGAAAACTTTGAAAAGGAGCTTAATAAAATAGAAGATGTAAGAGGCAGATTAAAGTATATAGAAGAAAACATTGCAGGGAAACGAGAAAAAAATCGATTTTTTATATAGTCTTGTCTACTAGCAAAATTATTTAATGAAGCAAATAGTTTAAAAAGATAAGACAAGCAATATATCAAATAAATCGAGCAGATATAAGAACAGAAGAATATTTCCAGACTTATTGTTTCTTTCTTTTTTGCGATGCTGTGTTCAATACCCTTCCAACCCTTAGCACCATCATTATCCCGGTGGTGCTAATAGCGTTGTATTTTCCAGTATTCAAGCCCCGGACTTTCCATAAAAGCTATACAGGGCGCAATAGATGGAATTATTTGACGATAAATATAATTGAGCTAGAAGTTACAGTTAAACGATAAAAAACAGAGAAAATGAGTAAAGCGACAAAAATTATTATACTGGTGGTTATATGTGACGTATTCGTATGGTCTATCGTGGGGATTTTGTGGCATGAAAATATGAACAAAAGCCTCGATCTGAAATCGAAAAAGATAGAAGTGGAATACGGTGAGCAGATATCCCTGGATCCGACATTTTATTTGAAAAAGAGCGTTGATAGAGATGTCATAAAGCGGACGAAGGTGACGTATGAGAGCGATCTGGAAGAGGGAAAGGAATATGACAAAATAGGGCGCTATACAGTAAGACTGTCATATGAGGATGAAGTCGCGAAAGTAAAAGTCACGGTTCGCGATACTAAGAAACCTCAATTCAACAAGATATCGGCCTTTGAGACCTTTACCGATGTGGACATCGAATGGAGCCAGTACATAAGCGCGGAAGATCTTTCCAAAACAGAGGTCAGGATAGATGACACGGACGTGGATATCAGTACAGCAGGGGAGTACACCCTTATGGCTGAGGCAGAGGATGCCAGCGGCAACAAGGCTGAGAAGGAAATAAAAGTGACAGTAAATGCCCGACCGGCTGATATGGTCGATTATACGATCGGTGTAGATGAAAATGAAAGCCTGGTCGTAGTCACGGCCATAATAGAAAACAACGACGGAACGTACAGCAATATATCTGCAGCAGGGAGTTCATCAGGAGGTACGGGGTCGCAGACGAACAGTAACAGCGGGACATCTTCTTCGACCGGAAATGAACGGCCTGTAACAGATCCATCGGGAGGAGAACAGGATGGCACAGATGCTCCGACTGAAGGGGTCACAGAGCCTACCGAGCCGGTAGGCGGCGGTGATGAGCAGCAGGGAAGCGAGTCTCCGCCTGAAGAAAGTACAAATGGCACCGAGGGTGTGACTTGATTTTAGCAATGAGTTTATAACGGATTATTTAGTAATTAATGAAGGGAATTAAAGTGAAGAATATGAAACGTTTATTATCACAAAATGGTGTGTTCCTGGTTTTTGGCTTGATACTGCTTATCGTTGACGTGACTTTTATTTCTATGCTGTTTATCCTCAGCGTACTCCCGACCCTTTACACCATCATAATCCTGGTGGTGCTGATAGGGTTGGCGCTACTGGCCTTCAAGCTTCTGGCCTGTCGCAAAGAGGTCACGAAGCAGCGGAAGATCGGCGTGGTGCTGTCGGTGATCATGATCGTTGTTTTAGCGGTGGGTTGCTACTATCTGTTCACTACATATTCGGCCTTCAGTCGCATGAGTGATGAGGACAAGCAGTATGAGGATTTTTATGTGGTAGCCCTTAAAGGTGGCAGCTACAGGAATGCAGGAGATATAGAGGGCGAGACGGTACACATCCATCAGAGCTCATCGTCTACTTATGAACAGGCTCAGGACATGCTGGCAGATGAAGCGGATGTCAGCTATGAAGAAGTCAGCGGGTACATGGATCTGAAGCCTGTGCTGATAGACGATAAGGGCGAGGAACACGATGAGCTGATTTTCCTCAGCAGCAATTACTACGATATGATTTGCGAGTATGTCGCTGATTTTGAAGATGACACCAGAGTGATCCACACCGTTTCCGTGGAAATAGGAAGCAATGATATCGCCAGGAGGGTAGGCGTCACCAACCAGCCTTTCAACGTTTACATAAGCGGGATAGATACTTTCGGCGGCATCAGCAGGGTTTCCAGGAGTGACGTCAACATGATCATGACGGTGGATCCTGTCGATAAGGAGATACTGTTGACATCGATACCGAGAGACACTTACGTGACGCTCCATTCCTACGGGGCGCTGGATAAGCTGACCCATTCGGGCATATACGGTGTTGGAGAGACGGTTGAAACGGTAGAGGATTGGCTTGATATCGACATTAATTACTATATCAGAGTAAACTTCACGTCTGTAGAAGACATAGTGGATGCCATAGGAGGGATAGATGTGATCTCTGAATATGCATTTGAGACTCACGGGCGCCAAAACAGGGGATACAGTTTCGTCGAAGGTGAAAATCATCTGGACGGAGCTGCTGCTCTGGCATTTGCAAGAGAAAGAAAGTCCTTTGAGGAAGGCGATCAGGAGAGGATAGAAAATCAGCAGCGTGTGATGACTGCCATACTTAATAAAATCACTGGTAGCACAGCCATACTTACCAGTTATACCCAGATCATGAACACGGTAGGAGATGAGATTCAGACCAACATGAGCGAAAGCGATATATCGTCCCTCGTGAGGATGCAGCTGGCAGACCTGGGCGAATGGGATATCGAGAGGATTTCCATAAACGGGCGCGGAACCTATGCTTCCACTTACAGCATGGGTGACAGGCAGCTTTACGTGGTGATACCGGATGAGAATTCGGTGAAGGCTGCGCAGGATGCTATCGGGGAAATGATGAACTGAAGCCTTATAAATGAGTTTCGGGTGACTATATGCATAGAAAATCCAAATTCACTTCTCTGAGGATATCTGTTCTGGTGCTCTGTATCGCATCTCTCATAGTTTTCGTTGGGAACGGGGAAATTGGGACAAATAAACCTTCTGAGCCTTCCGAATACGTGGTCAGGGAGGGCGACAAAGTCGTGTGTGAAGGGACAGCGGAGCAGGTAAGAGCCTGTGATTACATGAATAAGATGGCGTCTGTGCCATGGTCGATACCGGAAGGAGAATCACTGCGATACAAATCTGGAGCTTCGCTTACGGGAGGAAATTACAGGGGATTGCCATATCCCCAGGAGTTTAGAGATTGCCCGGATTTTTCGGAGGACGTTGTTCAGAAAGGTATAGATGAAGCGATCGATGGAAAGGCCGACATAAAAGGGGTGGATTGTTCCTCAGCAGTCACTTATGCTTGGCGATTCGCCGTAGGTGTTGACGGGGACGATGACACTTTTTTGAAAGGTGGGGAAAGCGCTTACACGGTCGCATCGTTCCTTTATGACAGTATGAGTGATTTGGAGGGGACTACTCCTCGCGGTAGTATTTATAGAGATAACGTGATCAAGGTAGGAGACTATGGGAAATATGAGGATCATGGAAAAGTCGAATATACGGACAAGATCATAGAACATTTATCCGATAGAAATTGTTACTCTCAGGGAGATCTGTACGATAATGTCTATTCCCGTATGCAACCGGGTGATGCATTGTTGACTTACCGAAAAGAAAAGGAGATAGTCGGACATATAATAATGGTGACTGATGTATTTTTGGAATACGACGGCGATGGGATAGATGAGGAAAACAGCTGGGTTTACATTACTGATCAGAACAGCCCGGGAATAACTGTGACTTCTGAATACAGAAGCTCCTGGAGAGTCAGGCATCCGATTTCCTTTAAGGAATTGAAGGATAAAAATTACATTCCGGTAAGGTTGAATAAGTGAGAGGTAACAATATGGGACGGGGAAAACTTACTCCAGAGGAAATCAAGATATTGAGCAAAAATCCAAACGTGGTTTCGGTGAATGAAGACAGGATCGTATACTCCGATGCATTCAAAAAACACTTTGTGGAGCACTATTTCATGGGCGAAAAACTGGGAGCCATATTCCGTTCGGCAGGATTCGATCTGAAAATATTAGGCTCGAAGCGAGTGGAGAGAGCCAGTTATAGATGGAGAGAATCTTTCGAAGCCGGAACCCTGGGAGTTTACGCCGATACCAGTACAACGAATGAAGATGAGTCTAAAAACGACGAGATGGCTCAAGCTGGCGATGAGGAAGACGTTAACGCCTATGAAGAAATAGAAGAAAACAAGAAGCTGTTATGGAAGATCCTAGAAGAGCAGAAAAAACTTATAGTAGAGCTGCGCAGTGAGATAAAACACTTGCGAAAAATCAATTCCAGGTTAATGAAAGAGTTGGATAAAAAGCATTGAAAAATCAAGTGTTTTGCCTCACTGGCGCAAATCCTCACATTATTATTTTACATGTTGTATATGGAATTTAAACAACATGTGGAGGAAATGCCAGTACATAAGTGATATTTATATGGAGTCGTGGTCATAGATTTACCAGTCGGTTGTCCGCGTGGAAAGCTTTGGAGTGTTGATTTTTAAATATATTTGCTGGAGTTGTCAATATTTGTGCAGTCTTTAAACCCACAAAATTAAGCAGCTTCTGCTAACGATTGTTCCAGACGTCTCCTGTAAGCTGCTGGCGGGAGGCCATCCGGATTTGAAGTGTATATCCTTATCCGGTTGTAGTAGATAAAGACATATCTGA